>JAAIGE0100539005.1_pt1 | contig 14003 bp, 14 predicted proteins | sample 6487951 | NCBI WGS metagenome assembly JAAIGE01 (sample SAMN13974128, study PRJNA590717) | phyllosphere metagenome | biome: tomato field; feature: multiple bacterial spot infested tomato fields; material: tomato leaves; isolation source: leaves from tomato fields | host: Solanum lycopersicum ... | reverse complement strand
CCATGAGGTGAACGCCATTATCGCCGTTTGAGCTCCACAGCTCGATCTCGGTCGCAAAGCGCTTCTGCAGGCGCTTATGGATATCCTCGTTCATCATGAAGTCGCAATCCGGCACATGCTTGAAGCGGATCTTGAATCCATATCGTGCCGTGCCGATTTCGGCCACCTCGCCGATCACGATCATCAGCTGCCGTGTTTCCTTTAGAGGTGCTGCCGCCTTCGCCATGCGGGCCATGCGCCGTTGCGCGATCTCGGCCTTCTTGTCCTTGTCGAACAGTTCGGGAATGTACAGCCGCTCGACCAACGCGCTGCCCTTTGTCATCTTGTTCTCGGCCGCCAGCAGCAGGTACTTGCGGATGACGGGCCAATGCCGCTTTCCTTCCATCGCCGGCGACCAGCGATTGAAGCCCGCCTGCTCCCAAAGGTAATGCAATGTGCCGCGCAAGGTCAGCTTGTTGCCATCGGTCTTGACGCTGTCCTTTTCGGACGTGCCGGGGGAGGGCGCGGCTTTTCCCGCTACCTTGGTCAGGGAGAAGCCCAGCTTCAGCGTGGTCAGGCCCTCGTCCGCGTTTTCGTCGATCGCATTACCCATCAGCTGGCCAAGCCCCGACAACTCGGCCGGCGGCTCGTAGGAATCACAATGTGGCGCGTGGTCAGGGCCTGTGTTCGGCATGCGTTTGACGGCGAATTTACCCGTGACCCTGGCGATATACATCTCGACACCGCCAGGCCGGCAGTCGCAGAAGGGACGAACCTTGGTCCCGTAGACCGATGCCAGTGCAGCGGTAAGGGCCGGATCGGACATTTCGAACAGCTGGTCGTGGATGCGCAGCATGTCTGCTCCTCAGTTGATGATTGCGATGCCGATGAAGATGAAGAGGATGATGAAGGCCGCCCAGTTCAGGGCACGCGCGCCGCGTTGCGTCAGGCGCTGAAATTTTCGGGAATCGTCGTCCATTGTTATTCTCACTTTCGCGCGCGAAAGTTACTGTTGGGCGCAGGCCGTCGCCGCCTGGCATTCGGCCCAGATCGCCAGCCGCTGCTGGTAACTCTTGGCGCGCGTCGTTTCCACTTCCTCGACCGTGGTCCCGACGCCGCCGGCCGCCGCGATGGCTTGTGCCAGCGCACCCTGTTCGCTGGCCGGCGTTTTCGGATTGCGATAGGCGATCACGATCTCGCCGACATGCCCCGCGTTGTCCATCACGCGCCGAATCTCGATTTCTGAATACCCGGCGTAGTCGAACTCGGGCAGGGGTAGCGGAAGCAAGGCGCTACTTGCCCCGCCCGTCAGTTTTGCGATGTCCGAAGACAGCGTGCTGTACTGGGAGAGGTTAACCGCGTCGACGCCGAACTTGTCCACGCCGAATTTCGCGACCGCAGCTGTTGCAAGCACGTACACGGCCTTTTTGGCGGTGACGCGCGACGCGAGGGTGGCCGGATCGCCGTCCTTGATTACGGACGCGCGAAAGTACTGGTTTTGTGCCCGGACGAAGTCGGCCATTTGGCCCGGTTCAAGCTTGACCGGGCCGCTGACGAAATAGACGTGGGAACCCTTGTTGCCAAAGCCGCTGCCGGCCATGATCTTGAATACCTCGTCCGACAGCGGCGTCGAACGCTTCTCGCGGAAGAGTCCTCCCGAGCTCGGAACGATCTTCGTGCCGGCGGCATCGATGTATTGGAAGCCGAAATTCTTGGATCGCAGACCATCCAGGGAATATTCCGCAGTGGTCTTGTTGGGGTCCCAGTTGTCGATCGGACGGACCACGATGACATGGGTGTCGCCGACATTGAAATGGGCGGGAGCGGCGAGGGCGGCGACCGGTAGGACACCGGCGACCAGGAAAGCAAGAGCGCGCATAGTCAGCCTTTCAGGTTGAGTTTGGTACGGATCACTTCGCAAGCTGCCGCCTGCTTTGCGAACGCGGCAACCTTTGACGTTTCAGACGCCAGACTACTTGTGCAACTGTTAATGCTCGAGCTTGAAGCGTCAAGCTTTTCTTTCAAGCCGGCCACTTCTCCCTGGAGCGATTTGACATTTCCCTGCGCTGTAGTCAGCTCGCCTCGCAGTTGCTCGAGCTGGGCCGAATAGGCGCTGCGCTGGTGGAAGTACGCGACAACGAGGGCGACGAGAATCGCTGCAACGGCCGTGATTGCCAGGATGGTACGTCGACGGCGCGGCCGCTCGAGCGTGATGTTCGGGGAGGAATCGAAGATCTTCATCATGCACCTTTCGTTGGATTACGGGGTGGTCGGTGGAGCAACTGGAGCGGCGCCAGGCGGGTAAGCGAGGCCGTTGCCGGGGTTCTGCAACGCGCCCTGGTTCGTGTTCTGGATGACCGGGGTGTAGTTGCCCTTGATGTTCGTTGGCAGGTTGGCCTGGGCCTCCTCCAGTAACTTGCCAGTGAATTCGCTGAAATCGATCCGAGTGAAGTCCAGCTGGCTTACCTGTTCCGGCGTTAGGCCCGAGCAGTCTTCGATGTTCATGCCCATTTGCGATTTACCTTGCGTATTGATGATCTTGGCGAGGACGGAGTTGAACGAGCAATAATGCTGCCTGCGCTCGACGCAGCTGAATAACACCTTCTTGCTGCACTCTTCCCGCACGAATACGGTCAGGTTCGCGCCTTTGTGCATCTGGAAGATGTTTTCTTCTTCGCTGCATTGTGCGAGCGACATCAGGTACTGCAGGGCCAATTGGGCAGCGAAGACGTAGGGGTTGAAGGTGACAAAGCCTTCGCCGGCAGAGAAGCCAAAAGTCCCGGAGAGATCCATCGTCCCCGGTAAGGCCGTCGCCATATCGAGAGTCCCGGTACCGTACGTGAAGCCATATGCGCTTAACGTCATGCCTTGCGAAGCGAAGTTTGTTCCGATCGCCTGCCCAAAGCCTGTGCCGGCGTCCTGCAGCACGACGTTTTCCGCGTTCTGGACCGACAGCAGCAAGCCCGTCGAGAAATATTCGACGTTCTGGTACATTGCGTCGAAAACGTAGGGCGACGCCGTGTCGACAAGCTTTTCGCCTGCGTACTTCGCTACACTGAATGCCGCGTTCCCAGCCATTTTCTGCATGAAGCCACGATTGGAGGTCGCGCCCGGTGTCCCAGTGCAGCAATTGCGCAGGCCGAAATATCCCTTCGTGCATGATTCGGCGACACCGTTGAAGACGGTCTTGTTCGGCTCGGCGTAGACCTGCGTCTCACGCGCGATTTCCATTGCCAGAGCTGCCTTCACGAACGTGTTGTTCTGGTTTGCCGGAGTAGTCATGGAACTGGTGTCGAAGAGATTGCCCGAGCACTGGACCTGCGCGCTTGTCTCGGCCGGGTGCGTCATGCACTTGTACGTGAAGTTCCAGGCCGTGCATTCCCCTGTTTCCGCCTTGTGATCGGTGCAGACGCTGCCGACGACCGAACACGCCGGGTTGTTCTCGTAGGGCGTGCAAGAATTCGTTGGCGTCGGGTTGTCGCACGCGTACTGGTACGAGTATTTCCAGCATGCCTGCGGGATTGAGACTGCACCGGTGGGTGCCGGAGCTCCGGCCAGGCAAACTAGCTGGCCGTCCGTAAGGGTCTTGCATGGCGTCGAGTCAATGCAGGTCTGCGAACCGGGCACCAGGCTGCAGGCGCCCGCTGGATAAGACTCGGCCCATGCCGGCGCTTGGATAGCACAAGCCGCGGCGACAGCGGCAGCGATTTTCCGGATCATTTCGGGGCTCCCAGCGGTACGCCCGCGCTTTGTTCGTACGGCAGGCAGTTGTCGATCCAGTGCGTTTGCACGAGTACGTTCTTGCATTGGTTGCCTATCGGAATCGTGCCACCCGGGCAGGAATAGCTGAGTGCCGCATTACTTGTCGTCGTCGATTCGCACAAGGCGCCGTTCAGGGTCTGCCCAGTCGGGCAGTGGTAATTGGGAATGGCAGGCGTGCTATCACTCGACACGCAGTCGGTACCCGACAGCGTCCCGGACGAGCAGCTGTACACCGGCGTGGCAGGGCCATTTGCATCGATGATGCAGTTAGAACCGGAGAGGGTGCCTTGCGTGCACTGGTAATTGATGGTCGCGGTCGTGGTGGTGACGCAGCTGGTGCCCGACACGGTGCCGCCATTTGGGCACGATGTCGTCCCTGTCGCCGGCCCCGTGCAGATATAGCCGATGATGGAACCCATGTAGTTGCAAGACGCACCAGGCACCGGCGAGCCTGAACCAAATTGACAGGTGTTGTTCCCGACCGATACCGACCCCGGCCAGCAGGTATAGGTGATCGTCCCACTGTAGGAACTGACACATTGGTCGCCGTTGAGCGTGCCCTGCGAGCACGAATACGTCGTATTGGCCGGTACCGAAGCCTGGCCCGTACACGTTGTTCCAGATAGTGTGACTCCACTTGGGCATGTGTAGGAAAGCGAGGCGGGGGAGGTGCTGCTGGTCATACACAGCGTGCCCGACAGCGTACCGGCTGGACACCAGTACGATACGGACGCTGGGCTAGTCGTCGTCCGTACACAGTATTGCCCTTGCAGCGTTCCCACCGCACAGGAGTAGTTCGGCGTCGCCGGCGAATAGCTGGTGGTGATCGCGACGGCCAGTTCCTGCGTGCAGACGTGAGCGTCGGTGCTGACGGTCTTGTTGCATTGGTTTGTCTCGTACTGCGCCGGCTTGGTGATGATCGGCGTCGACACGCAGTTCTGCGGTGTGACCGCAGATGCATTGTTCTGTGCGCCCTGGGTCAGGTGGAAAACAGAATCGCTGGCAGTGATCGCATTCTGGTAACCGAAATTCGAGAGTCCGCCACCGTAGGTGTCCGTGCAGTTGACGCCCGGGTTTGTCGCCACGCCGGTAGCGCCGACGACCTGGAGCTGCGAATTGTTGAGCGGGACGCAGTCCTTGTTCATGAACTTCACCGCCGCGCATTCCTGGTCGGCGATCGGATCGCCGGTGGGCACGTAGTTTTTGCAGTTGAGAATCTTGTTGTTGCCCAGGCCAGAGAGCGCACCCTGGGCGCCCGAAATGTTGTACAGCGGCGAGCTAGTGAGCGGGGACGAGAATGCGCCGAGGCCGGACGGCGTGCTGGTCGGTATCGCGCTCGAGCCAGCCGACCAGGCCGCAGGGTTGACACCGGACGGATTGACGATCTGACTCGCGGACTGAGGGGCAAGCGATTCGGCGAACGCCTTACCGTCGGACAGGGTCGCTGCATTCTGTGCGGTTGCCATGGTATGTGCCGCGCTCGCCATGTACAGCGCAGCGACGAAGCGCAGCATCTTCATTTGGTCACCCCGCCTTTCTTTGGCCGCGGGGCGAACTGCGCCTTGAACTGTCCCCCCGTCATGCTGCCGCCCTCGACCGCTTTGGCGATCGCTGCCTTGATCTCGTGAGTGTCGACCGGGAACGTTCCGTCACTGCACTGGGATTCTGCCGCCACCAGCGCGGTAGATCCCTTGCACGAGCGCAGCGGTGGCGTCCCGTCGTCGCACACATTCATCTGTCCACCGAACTGCGGCCAATAGGTATTGCTGGAAGCCTGGAAGAGTGCGTAGCCGACCCGGCCGCATCGGGGTTGCGACGAGAAACGCGAGATGCGAACGAACGCTACCGTGACCTCGCCTTGACTTTTGGTTTGCTGTTGAATTTTCTGGGCGACCAGTTGCGCACCCTGGGATTCCGGCAGCGCGGTGCTGGCGCGGCCGTTGCGCAGGGCCTGTACCATAGGGCTGTCGGGAGACATTTGCGCGTGCGCGGCTACTTGCAGCGTAACCGCCAACAATAGAGCGAGAGAGCGCTTCATTTGGCGTCCTTCATGACGGTTGCGTAGAGGTCGGCGTCCGACTGCGCGAACGGCAAATAGGGGACGCTCCAGGCATGGTGAAATCGGTCGTTGCGATGCAACTGATCGAGCGCGCGCGTTTCCGCAAGCACGAACGACGTAATTCCCTGCACCACGTTGTCGGTGCTCTTGCGATCTGCGTCTGCAGTGCTGGTGTCGTAGCAGGTACGCGCGAGCGCCTTGATGTCGAGAGAGCCGGAAGCCGTCCGGAGGCGATTGACAAGTCGATACTTGCAGTAGAGTTGAGCCTTGTCCGGTCCGGCGCGTTGCGTGATCTCTTCGAGCCACCGATACCCGTCAGGCGCACCGGTCGCGATCGAATCGCGAAGCAGCTTGATGCGGCGGTCCAATGGCATCTGGTTGTTGTATGCCGCGTTTGGGATGTTTGCGAGAGGGGAATAACAGGATTTACCAAATCTCGCTGCTGAATCACGGTCGCCACTCCGATATTCGATGAAGGTAGCGAGGCCGCACACCCTATTGGACGCTTCACTACCAATCGATACCGCCTGGTGAATTAGTACACGCGCGGCTTCAGGATTGCTCGGCTGTCCTCTGCCGAAGTAAGCCTGGTTCGCCAGATTGAAGATGGCCGGCTGATAGTGTCTGGCTGCGGCCGCTTCGTAATGCGAGCGGGCAAGCCTAAGGTCGTGTGGTGCACCGAACAGTCCGTATTCGTACACGAACCCGCTGAAGTTCAAGGCTTCGGGAACACCGTCACGGCTGAGATTTAACAACCGGGTGAGCACCTCGTTGCGTTCCTTGCCTGTTCGAACCGGTACTTGGCGAATCAAGTTTATGGCTTCAGGGCCCCGTTTCGAAACCGACACGTACGTTCCATCAAATTTAAGAAAGACCCCAGATTGATACATTGATGGAAGCGTTGACCTGACTCGGTCAAGTATCGCTTTGTTCGCAGCCTGCTCTGCTGCTTTGTTCGCCTGAGCCATCGAGCCAGCCATCTGTTCGATACGGCCGGATTGGAGCAGGTCACGGTTCCACTGCACCTCTGGCGTAACAGGTGGCTGCTGCGTTTTGCTGGTCTGCTGCTGGGATGCTGCCGGTAGTGTGCCTCCAGCGACAAGCGAAAACAGCAAACCAACAACGAGCACGGCGCCTCTGGAAGTACGTCTTGGAAGATTTACGGTAGGCATCTTCGCGTCCAAAAAAGTCAATCCATATTAAGAATTATACACTTGATAACCTTAAAACTTAATTTAAATTGACTTTTTTTTGACCGATGCGTACGATCTTCATGCAGTTATGGCAATGCTTCCTCCCATCACGACGGTCGACCCCATGATCGAGTTCACCCTACCTGAGTACCCCGAACTGTTTGGCAATCGTCTCAGCGAAGACGAGCGCCTGGCGATGATGCCCATCACGACAGGCTCGAACCGCGCTGTGGAGACGGTGCTGCTTCGTGCATTCGCCTACGCCGTTGCCACCGGCGCTTCCGATGTGCACATCTCTGGTCACGACTGGCAGGGGCTCGCTGTTGAGTTCGGCATTCGCACTCCGGTGGGGATGGTGAATTTCCGCTACGACGGCGACAACAACGGCAAGCATTTCCGGGCCAAGATGTTCGACTTGACGAATACGCCCCAGGGCGGCAGCACGCCTGATTTGATGTCGACGCGCTTTTCGCTGTCCTTTCCCGCGTGGTGGGTGAGGGAACAAGGTCTGCCGACCACCGGCGAGCAGCCCTACGACATCGACGTCCGGGTCGAATACGCGAAGACTTTCGATGGTTGGAGCTTCACCAGCCGTCTCATCAACCAGCAGACCGCCCCGACGCTCGAGCAGCTGCGTCTGCCGTATGCGCTTGAAGCATTGATTCGGCGCCTGATTTGCGAACCTAGCGGGCTCATCCTTGCGACCGGGCCGACCGGTTCGGGCAAGTCGACCTTGTTGAACGCCATGTTGCGTTATCTGATCAATGGCCAAAACTCGATCGTGACCATCGAACACCCGGTTGAATACCGGTTGCGTGGTCCGGGCCCGATCAAGCAGATCGCCGTGCGCGGCGAGGTGACCTTTGCGAAGGCGCTTCGTTCGGCATTGCGGCAGGATCCCGACATCATCCTCATCGGCGAGATCCGTGACGTCGAGACCATGGACGTTGCGTTGAGCGCGGCCTCTACCGGCCACCTGGTGTTATCGACCCTCCACGCGAACGGCGCCACGGATGCAGCCTCACGCGCGCTGGACCTGTTACCCGACCGGACGCGCGACGCTGTGCGCCTGGCCGAATCGCTGAAGCTGATCATGGCCCAGCGCCTGATCTATAAATTCGAGTCGGAGCCAGCGCCGCGCGAGCTGGGCGTCTACGAACGATCCTGGCTTGAAGACAACGGGCTCGAACTTGCACGGCCGCTGAGCGAAACAACATCGCAGACGCGGGTCGGCAAGACGGCCCTCATCGAAGCTGTCGAGATCGACTATCCCATTAGCCAGGTCATCCGCGGCGACAGGTTCGATCCCGATGCCATGTATCGCCTGGGGTCGCGTCAACTCCAGTACGAAACCCTGGTCATGGCCGGGCTGCGTGCGGTGGAACAGGGGACCGCAAAGCTCAGCGATTGCCGGACGCAGCTGGAAACGAATCGCCCGGCCGGCGCGACGCCGCCGTTGCGTACCGAACTGGCACGTCGCTTTGGCTTGACCTATCAGGAAGTCGCTCTCGGCATCGATACCTACATCGCCAAGAGGGAACTGAACAGTGCAGCAACACTCGACGATGTCTTCAAAAGGATGTTCAAGTGATGAAACGATTATTTGCCACGATCGCACTCGGCTTGACCTTTTCCGTGCAGGCGGCGCCGCCGGCCGGTGCCGGCGCCGCCGACCAGCTCCGACCCTACCTGCAGGTCAAAACCGTAGAAGGCGATGAATTTCGCGTGCGCGCGTTTTTCTCGCCGTCCTGCAGCTTTTCCAAGCAGTACTTGCCCTTCTTTTTGAATCTTGCTAACACGCTGCCGCAGGATAAGCAGTTCGCCTTCACGCCGGTCGTGAATAAAGCCGACGGGCTGACATATGCATTCGCCTTCGCGGCCGTCCAGCGTTTCTACCCGCGCTACGTCAACAATTTTGTCGAGGCCTCGCTGCGCGGTGTGCAGGAAATGGGGTTGTCGACACGGAACTGGATTGGCATTGAACGAATCGGCAAGGCGGCCGGTATTCCGGTACCCATGGGCCGCCTGGTCGAAGACAACCTGCCTGTCCTCAAGGAGGACGTCGACCGCTTGATCGGGCTGCAGGGAAAACTGAAGATCACGAACACGCCGAGCGTGTCGGTCGCCGGTACGTACATCGTAACGCCCGAGTTCACGGGCGGCGACACAAACCAGTTCAGTACCCTGGTCAATGCCGTCATCTCAATGGTGACGCTCCACGAATAAGTTTTGCAGGCGCGTGTAGCACATCGTCCATCTGGTGCCCACTTTCGCGCGCGAAAGTGCTGGCGCGCGCTCCCGCTATCTCGACGTACTTTCGCGCGCGAAAGTCCTCTTAGGAGTCATTCATGCTCGATATCCTTCATCGCCCCGCGCTGGGCGTCCTGCTTGTCGCGCTGGTCATTCTGGTTATCGGCGCTCTTCTGTCGAGCTCAAGCCGGAAGTTAGGCAAGTACCGAGCGCGCACCCTCATGACGGAAAACGAACTCGAGTTCTTCTACAGGTTGAGCAAGGCGCTCCCGCAGCACCTGATCTTTCCTCAAGTGTCGCTGCAGGCGCTGGTCGAGGCAGCGAGTTCCGATAAGAGGACTGCAGAGGCGGATCGGTTGAGGATTGCTCAGCAGCGGGCCGATTATGTGGTCTGCAATCCTGCCGGCTCCGTCGTGGCTGTCGTCGAGCTCGACGACCAGACGCATGAGCGAAAGCGAGACGCAATTCGCGATGCCCGTCTCAAACAAGCTGGTATCAGGACGGTGCGCTATGACTCAAAAGCGAGGCCGTCACTGGCGGCCATTCAACAGGACATTCTTGCTTTAACCCGGATCGAGAGGAAAGCATGAACACGTTCAAAAAATCGCTGGGCGTTGACGCACTCGTCGAACTCGCTATCACCGCAGTCTTGACGATTATCCTAGCTCCCCCTTCAGTTTTGCAAGGGCGTGCTGGCTTGCGCCTTGCAGAACTGCGCGAGCTGGAGCGCTACGTCTTCATTCATCGTCGCCGGAATCGTGACGTCTACCATCGGTGACCCTGGTTGACGGTAACTGGCGGTGTCCGGCGCCAAGTCCGCGCCGCATTTTCGTGACGGATCACGCTAATTCTTTAGACGGCTCAGCTCCGACGAGCGGAGAAGTTGGTGCCGCTGGACCTTTCCTTCCTGTTGTGCGAACTGCGAGGTGGTGGCGAGTTTGTCAGACGCACCGTTCTAAACTCGTGTTGATTGAACACTATGGAAATAATGTCTATGGAAGCAGCGGTTCGCGGCAAAGCCTAGGCACCATGCAGAGCGCTAGCAGAACCCCGATTACACTCTTATAATGTGGCAGACCTCTTATCGTTCAATGACATATTCTCGCCGAATCCGTCTTGTAAGCGCACTTATCGCGCTGTTGAGCCTGCTTTTCATGCAGCTGGCTCTGGCGGCCTATGCTTGTCCAAATGTGACTCTTACCCGGAGTACACCAATGCTGGACAGTACCGGTGTGCCGATGGCGAATTGTCCTGAGACCGACAAACAAAGTCCCGCCCTGTGCTACGCGGACACGCACAAACAGACCCCATCGCTTGAAAAGCCGGCCACTCCGTCGGTAATGCCCTTCGTTGCGGCCGGATTCGCACTACCGCTTCTGTGGCTCGCGGGCGCCACGTCGATACCCAATCCACCTTCAGTCTTTTTGCACGGCTCCGGTACATCGCCACCGATAGCGATACGCCACTGCTGTTTCCGCCTATAGCCTCCAGTTGCTGAGCCATCGTTCCGCCGCAGTAGAACAGCGGCGGTGTCGTTCTTCGCACTCTGGGAGTTTCACATGCATTCACTTTACCTCACCGGGAGGCGCGCGCTGTGCCGCCCCGACGTGATTCGCTCAACGCTTGTGTTCGCGTTGCTGTTGGGTTTCGCCCTCGCCAATGAACAGAGCGTAGCCGCTGCCGACAGCCTGACGCTCGATCAGGCGCAGCAGCGCGCCCTGGAGCGCTCGCGCTCATTGCCAGCACAGGACGCCTCCGTCGCAGCCGCCCGGGAACTCGCGGTTGCCGCCGGCCGCCTGCCCGACCCGGTCCTGCGCGCCGGCATCGACAACCTGCCGGTCAGCGGTTCCGACCGCTTCAATATCGGTTCCGACTTCATGACCATGCGCAGGATCGGCGTCATGCAGGAACTGACCGCCTCCGACAAACGACGTCTGCGCGCCGCTCAGATGGAGCGGACTGCCGACAAGGCCTCTGCTGAAAAGGAAGTGGAGATCGCACGCATCGAGCGGGAGACCGCACAGGCCTGGATCGACCTGTATTTTGTGAAGCAGATGGCCGACCTCGTCCGCCAACAGGTCGGTCAGGCACAGCTCGATCTCGGGGCCGCCGAAGCCGCATACCGTGCCGGGAAGGGCAGTCAGGGCGATGTGTTCGCGGCCCGAGGCCGTATCGGCACTTCCCAGGACAAAGTCAACGAATTCGATACCCTTGTGAGAACGGCGCAGAGCAAGCTGGCACGCTGGACAGGCCCGGATGTTGACGTCGTGCCCGCAAGCTTGCCGGATATCGGCCAAGTCCGGCTCGATCCGGACTCCCTCGACAGCCAGCTTGCTCATCACCCCGAGATCGCCGTGCTCGACCGCCAGGAAGCCATCGCCCGCACAGAAGTCCAGCTTGCCGAGGCAAACCGGCATCCGGACTGGTCTGTCGAGGTGTCGCTGCAGCACCGCGGGCAGGGGTATTCGAACATGCTGTCCGTCGGGGTGTCTGTGCCGCTGCAGTGGGACAGGAAAAACCGCCAGGACCGCGAACTCGCAGCAAAGATCATGCAAGCCGAACAGGTCAGGGACGAGCGCGAGGAGATGCTGCGCGCCCATGCCGCGGAAGTGCGGGTGATGCTGGACGAGTGGCGCAGCGGCCGTGAGCGCCTCGCCCGCTACAAACGCGAGCTCGAGCCCCTCGCCGCCGACCAGAGCGCGGCCGTTCTCGCCGCCTACCGCGGCGGCAAGGCCGCCCTGGCCGAGGTTTTGGCGGCGCGCCGGAACGAACTCGACGTCCGCCTCCAGGCTTTGCAACTCGCGGCCGAGACGGCAAAACGCTGGGCACAGCTGAACTTTCTTTATCCATCGGGCCGCCGCATGCCGCCTTCCATGAACCAGTCGGAGGCAAGGCCATGAACCGTCGCGTCATCATTTCAGTCATCGGCGCGCTGGTTGTGCTCGGATTGACCGGCGCAGGAGCCTATCGCCTCGGTATCCAGGCGGGCGCACACGGCGCAACCCCGGTTGCGGCCGCCGCTCCCGGAACCGATAGAACGGGACGGAAAGTCCTGTACTGGCATGATCCGATGGTACCCGGCCAGAAGTTCGACAAGCCCGGCAAATCGCCCTTCATGGACATGGAACTGGTGCCCGTTTATGCCGACGAAGCCCAGGCTGAAAGCGGCGTGGCCGTCAGCCCGGGTGTCCAGCAGAATCTCGGCATGCGCATCGCCGAGGTCCGAAACGGTTCCCTGGCAAGGACACTGGATGCTGTCGGCAATGTCGCGTTCAACGAGCGCGATCTCGTCCTGCTGCAGGCGCGCAGCAGCGGCTATGTGGAAAAGCTGTTCGTGCGCGCGCCGCTGGATCCGGTGCGTAAAGGGCAGGCGCTGCTTCAGCTCTACGTGCCGGACTGGGTCGCCGCGCAGGAGGAATACCTGGCCATCAAGCGCATGCCGTCGGGTGCGGATACCGCAGGCCTGCTCGACGCGGCACTGCAGCGGATGCGGCTGGCGGGCATGACCGAAGAGCAGGTCAGGGAGGTGCGCGCTCGGTCGCAGGTCGTCCCCCGCATCACCGTCACGGCGCCGGTCGACGGCTTGGTCAGCGAGTTGGCCGCACGCGAAGGCATGGCTGTCGCGCCAGGAACGCTGCTGTTTCGAATCAACGGTCTGCGCACCGTCTGGGTCAACGCCGAGGTGCCGGAGAGCGCGGCGGCGCTGGTCCAGCCCGGAATGGCTGTCCGCGCGACCAGCCCGGCTTTCCCCGAAATGCAATTCAGCGGCAAGGTCGAGGCGTTGCTGCCGGAGGTGAACGCAGCCACGCGTACCTTGCGGGCGCGGATCGAGCTGGCGAACCCCGGCGGGAAGCTGGTGCCGGGAATGTTCGCGACCATTCACATGGCGCCGGCGCAAGGCCGTGAGACCCTGCTGGTGCCGTCGGAAGCCGTGATCCAGACCGGTACCCGCACCGTGGTAATCACCGTGTCCGCTCAAGGAAGGTTCGCGCCAGTGGAGGTCGTTACGGGTGCCGAGGCGAACGGACAGACCGAGGTCGTGAAAGGCCTGAGCGTAGGTCAGAAGGTGGTGGCTTCGGGCCAGTTCCTGATCGACTCCGAGGCAAGCCTGCGCGGCACATTGGAACGCCTTGGCGGCACGCCGGCCCCGGAACCGATGTCAGCGATGCCGGCGAAGACCCCGACGCATCGCGCCACCGGCAAGGTCGAACAGATCGCCGGTGACGAGGTGACGATCTCCCATGGGCCGATTCCCAGCCTGAAGTGGGGGCCGATGACGATGGGGTTCGTGCCGCCTTCTGGCGGTCTGCCGAAGGGCATCAAGGTCGGGGATACAGTGCGGTTTGAAATCCAGTCATCCGATGACGGAATGTTCAAAATCATCTCGATCTCGCGCACCGCCGATGCCGGCACAGCCCCTGGAGGTGGCAAATGATCGCGCGCATGATCCGTTGGTCGATCGCCAACCGCTTCCCGGTGCTACTGGCAACCGTCGGTCTGGCGGCGTGGGGTGTCTGGTCAGTGCAGCGCACACCGGTCGATGCGCTACCCGACCTGTCGGACGTGCAGGTGATCATCCGCACGACCTATCCCGGCCAGGCGCCGCAAATCGTCGAGAACCAGGTCACGTATCCGCTGACGACCACCATGCTGTCGGTGCCGGGCGCACGGAGTGTACGCGGCTACTCGTTCTTCGGCGACTCCTTTGTCTACATCCTGTTCCAGGACGGGACCGACCCCTACTGGGCGCGCTCGCGCGT
>JAAIGE0101024026.1_pt1 | contig 14006 bp, 18 predicted proteins | sample 6487951 | NCBI WGS metagenome assembly JAAIGE01 (sample SAMN13974128, study PRJNA590717) | phyllosphere metagenome | biome: tomato field; feature: multiple bacterial spot infested tomato fields; material: tomato leaves; isolation source: leaves from tomato fields | host: Solanum lycopersicum ... | reverse complement strand
TTCGTTGCGTCACTCATTTCGGACATTCCCATCTCAGGGATCGTGTGGACCATCGAGGCGACGTCCGCTGAAGCCTTGCTTGCGGGCGTTGTGCGGCACGTCCTGATCAGACCTTGGTCCACGCTCCGAACATAGCCCGGTCCGGAGCATCAATCCACAGTTATTTGGTGGATGATTAAGACGCCCTCGATGCGTGACTTTCGCGCAACGTCCCGAAACTGTCACAAAGGATCCCGTTCCATCGGAAATCCGCAACGATGCGCCTTTTCCCGGTGGTGGGACTCTGGCGTCGGCGTTCCGGTGATGTTAGCACCACGGGATGATAAAGATCTCCCGGATGCTCCTCGTCGAGGACGAGCCCCTGATCGCCATGATGCTCGAGGACTTCCTCGATGCGCTCGGATGCGAGGTGGTCGGAACCGCCGACAGCGTTGCATCGGCGATGGCCATCGTCGAGGGTCGCGGTTTCGATGCGGCCATCCTCGATCTCAATCTGATCGACGGAGAATCGAGCGATCCGGTCGCCGTGAGACTCAGGGAACTCGGCATACCCTTCGCGGTGTCCAGCGGAGACGAGGGCGGGACCGTGAGGTACGGAAACCGCCCCCGTCTGGTGAAGCCCTACACGATCGCCGATCTGGAGAACGCGATCGCATCGATGGAACGGGTCGACGCCGCGACGGGGTGATCCGGATGGGCACTGGACCCGGTGACCGGTCCGTGCTTCATTGAGGCTTCCGACAACGATGGAGGCAATGCATGTACAACGGACACCTCGAAGCGCTCGAGACCCGGCACGCCGCGGTCGATGCCCGTCTCGCCGTCGAGACCAACAGGCCGCTGCCCGACACCATCGCCTGCTCCGAGCTGAAGAAGCGCAAGCTGGCCCTCAAAGACGAGATCGCGCGCGAAGGCGCCTGAGGCGAAAGGGGCGGCTCCCGTAGGAGCCGCCCCTTCCCGGTTCCGGTCCGCTCAGGCCGCGATTCGGGCCGGAACGGAGGAGATCTCCTCCGGGAGCAGTCTGACGAGCTGCATGACATGCGCCTGGTGGATCGGAGCCGGGGGCCGCTTCGGTCTGCGTTGTCTGAACCGGCGCTCTCCCTTGTGGGTGTTGGCCTGAGGCTTCAGACGATCGGCGAGGATGAAGAACGCGTCCGATCCGAGCGTGTGGCCGATCTCGGCCATCGCGTACTTCACCTTGACGTCCAGGGTGCCCATCATGGAGTTGCAGACGCCGTGGGCGACCTTGAGATTGCTTGCCTTGTTCGATCCACCGTCGGCCCGCGCCACGAGGTGCTCCCAGGTCATGTCGTCGCGGAGCGGCAGCGAGCAGTAGAAGCAACGCCCACGCTGCTCCTTGGCCTGTCTCACCTTGTGTCTCTCGTTCAGCGCAGCCATCGGAGCCTCCCGTACCATTCGGGAGGTCCTTCCCTCCCTCTCGGCCGTTCGCCCGGAGGGGAAGGCCTGTCCTAACTCATCTCGAACGTGATCGAGGCGAAGATCTGGTTCTCATGATCGATCTCGGTCGTTCCCGATCCCGAGCGACCGTAGTCCTCGCTGTGGCCGCTTACCGACCAGTAGGTGATCGGAAGTAGGATCCTGCCGCCTTCGGCTTCGATCCGTGCGCATGCCTCGTTGACCGCACCCGTCACGGCCTCTGCTGTGGCGGATGCGTTGCGCATGGTCGCATCGACGGCGACGGTCATGGTGCGTACGGAGGTCATCTCTGGTTCCATGCTAACAGGGTACGGCGGTCCGCGCCAGTCCCGATGCTTCAGCGCGTGCGGCCTGGACGTCCCGCCACGCTCACGACGGCATCGACGATGGAGGCGCCGGAGGCGACCTCCATGGCGACCGCGGTCATGCCCGAGGCGTTGAGCGAGGAATAGAGGCGGCCCGCGGATTCCTCCCGCATGGTCGGACTGCCTCCGACGATGTGCGGTTCCGGCGCCCAGCGCTCCAATGCATCGGGATCGGTGAGATCGTCGATGTACCAGTGCCTGAGCAGTCCGTCGTAGGCGACGGATCCCACGTCGACGAGGTCGGTCGCCGGCAAGGCCGATCTCGCGACCGTCGGATAGCGGGTCGTGCGCCTGCCGGCCGCGTGGGCGATCTTCTCCTCGAACGTGCGGACGTTCGAGGGCCCACCCCGTTCGTAGTGGACGTCGAGGAAGTCGCCCTTCCGGTCACCGACGATGGCCGATCCGGCGTCGATGTGCGTTCCGATGCCGGGTGCCGGTACGTAGAGACGGTATCGGTTCTCGTGCATCCGCATGGTCACATCATGTCCGCGAGGGTGAGGACCCGTACCGGCATGTCCTCGGGGAAGCCGTGGTCATGAAGGATCGAACGCGCATCGGCCATCGCCTGCACCGCCTCGTCCCCGGTCCAGGAGCGGAAGGGGCCGCTTCCGTGATTGACGAGCGTGATCTCGACGACGCCGTCCAACGGCGAGCAGCCGGACAGGGAGGGATCCTTGGCCCATCCTGCGTCGGCGAGTTCCTCGATCAGAGCGGTCGGCGGCGTGGTCTCGTGGTGTTCGATCACCAGCCAGGCGGTGCCGTCTTCGCGTTGCGATCGGAATTCGGCGGTGACCGCACCCGGTTCCACCGTGTCCTCTCCATGATGCATGTCCGCGTATCCTCAGGCGACGCGCGACGCGCGTGCCATGGTGTTGGCCACGTTGAGGAGCTCCGGGGATCCGAAGTCCACGACGTCGCTGGGTTGTGCCGGAGCGATGCCGGCGGCCTTGGCGATCGCACCCGCGACGGCTCGCCCGAGCAACGGCGGAACGGAATTGCCGAGCTGGCGGTACGCCCAGATCTTGGTCGCCGACAGACGCGCCCAGTCCGGTACGGAGTGGAGACGGCAGGCCTCCCGGACGGTGATCTGCCGTGTCCCCTTGCAATGGATCGGCATGACCGCCGTGAACGATCCGTGCTCGGCGTTCGAACCCGCACGGAGCGTCAGGCTGTAGCCGTCCGGATCGAGACGGTGGCGGCGGCTCGTCCGTTCGTTCTGACCCGGCCTGGTCTCAAGGAAGCGACGCACCGATTCCTCCTGATGCAGCGCGCGCTGCGAACAGGTCAGCATGTCGCGGCGATGGGGACGACGATAGGACAGATCGTCCGGGTCGTTCTCCAGACCGGTCATGACCCTGCCGTACCATGAGGTTGGTGACGGGAATCCGGTCATGACCCAATCCCGTTCCCATAGCTCCTCGTGGTCGTCGGCATCGGGAAGCCCGTCGAAGGCGTCCCGTACCGTCGGAGTGCGCTTCAGGAAGAAATCGGATCCGTCCGGGGAGTGCGTCGGTTCCGGATAGGCCGGTGCCGTCTGGTCGTTCCGATGGATCAGCAGGAAGACCCGTTCGCGTCGTTGCGGCACGCCGAAGTCGATGGCCCTGAGGACCTTCGGCTCCAGCATCGAATAGCCCGCACGATGGAGCTTGGTGCGAAGATGGTCGAGATGCTCGGCGTTCTGCGGCTGCAGCAGCGTCGGCACCTGCTCCATGATCATGTACCGGGTCTCCAGACGGGTCCCGTGATCGATGAAGCTGTCCATCAGACGGTTGCGCGGATCGTTCGGATCCCGCCGACCGATCGCGGAGATCCCCTGGCAGGGAGGACCGCCGGTCACGAGGTCGAGCTGCGGGCGACCCAGGATGTCCTCGGCCGTGCGACCCATGACGACCGCGTCGATCTCCTCGCCGCCGGGAAGCGCACGCCGGATCGCGTTGGTCTGATCCTCGAACATGTCGCCGGTGAGGCTGCGCCCGTAGCCGAAGTTGTATTCGTGGACGGCGGCGTTCACCGGTTCGTTGTCGACCGATACCTGGACGTCGAAGCCGGCCTGTTCGATGCCGAGGCTCAGACCTCCCCATCCTGCGAAGGTCTCGACGCAGAGGCCGCGACGCGTGGTCGGTTCGCCGCTCAATCCGCCGCACTCCCGTCGAGCATCGCGAGGACGCGGCGGATCTCCGCCAGTCGCTCCCGCGCATGCGGCGTCGACATGACCGCTTCGGAGTCCGCCGCGTTGAGGAAGACCGCGTCCTCGTTCATCCGTTCCAGGATGGCCTCTCCCACCACACGATCGTGCTCCCGTCCGAAGGCGTATGCGACGTCGGACGGTATCGTATCCATCAGGCCGATCCAGATCCGGAACGCACCGCTCGCGAATCCGCCCTTGGGCTGTTCGATCTCGCCCTGCCATGCGAGACGCTGGTCTCCCCTTGCGCAGGTTCCGCTGGACGCCGTGCGCTTCGTGCCGTGTTCGGTCCGAAGCGCACGTTCGTCGTTCACGTAGCTGGTGAACTCATAGGACGGTTGAGGGATTCCGTCCGTCACGACGCGGGCCGACCACCCTCCCATCATGGGCTCGATGTCGCTGACCGATGTCACGAGCACATCGCTGCGCTCTACGATGCCGATGATCGCCTCGCACGCGTCGTCGACGGAGGCGAGCGCTGCGCCCGGCTCGATGGTGTCCTGTCCCATGATGCTCATCCTCTGGCCATGTTGCGCAAACGACTCTCGGCGATCTGCTTTTCGATCATCTGGATCCAGACGTCGATCTCCTCCGGCATGTCCATCGACGGATGGTGCAGTCCGTTGACCCGTCCGAGGCTGTTCGGCGCGAAACGGCCCGTGTCGACCGACGTGTCGACCAGCCGCGCCTGAACGCCGTCGGATCGGAACGTGAAGTGGGCGAGATTGGCATCGCCCTCCATGATGCTGACCCCGTACTCTCCGCCCAGACCGAAGGGACCGGAGACACTGCAGGTCCGTCCGGGCATGTGCGAGAGGATCTCCTTGAAGACCTCCTCGAGCATCGCTCCGGCATAGGGCGGCCGTATCGATTCGCGTTTGCGTTTGTGGCGTGCGATCAGGCGTTCGAGGCGATCGATCTCCGCCATGTCCCTGGCGTTACGGTCGACGACGCGTTGCCGGGCCGCGTTGATGGTGGCGCCGGCCGCCGTCATTGTTCGTCTCCCCGGGAGACCTGACGGACCCGTGCATGGAATCGATGGGCGATGACGCCCATCTCCTCCGGTTCGGCATGCAGGAGCAGCCGAACCGGAATGATCGATAGCGCGGCCTCGAGGGACTTGTCGTCCTTGACCGCCTTTTCGGGCATCGTCGCCCTGATGTCGTCGAAGCTGATCGCCACTATCGGCCTTTCCTATCGTGTTCCGCTCGTGAACCCGGCCATCGGCCGCAACTCCTCCCGCTTACGCCTTCGTGGCGTGCTCCGGCCACTCCGCATCGTGCGCCGCCACGTTCTCGTAGGACGGCCGCTCGAAGTCGGGATCGTCGATCGAGATGCGCTTCACGCTCAGCACGGTCACGCCTTGATCGAATTTGAGTCGTTCCATGTGCACGTCCGTCGCGAGACGGTAGGTGTCCATCGTCGGAATGCGGTTCCAGGCCAGCGTCGCCATCACCTCGTCCCTCCTGGTCGCGGAGAAGGTGAGACGATGCTGTTCCTGCGAGTCGGTGTCCTCTCCCTGCGAGTTGACGAGATGGAACTCGTGCTCACGGCCCTCGAACGTCCCGATCCAGATGCGCGGACCGTCGAACGAGTACAGCGTCTGGTCCTCCGGGACCGGATAGCGGTACAGTTGGGCGTCCTCACCGGTCAGCGGCGCGTAGGCGTCCTTCAGGGGGCCGAACGTCATGGTGCCGTCGGGTCGGATCTGACGGTAGATCGCTCCGTCCTGCATGGCCTGATCGAAGGTGATCGTGCCGCGCGATCCTCGGCAGTGGCTCGAGACGCCGTTCTTGAGGACGTAGTGCAGCTTCTCGCCGATGATCCTGGTCGCGAGACGGTAGGATTCCTCGGTCGGAAGATATCCGTCGTTGAGCGTCGCCTTCATCGCGTCCAGATCCTCGACGAGCAATGCATGGGTGGCGTACATGATGTCGGTCGCCTCCCCGGGCTTGGGTCTGTCGCCGTCGTCGTAGGTGTACGACAGCCAGGTCGTTCCGTCGTACGAGCGCCGCAGCTGGATCATGACGCCGTCGTAGCGCATGAGCTCGTCGATCAGCTCGGTGCGCGCGAGCGGGTCTTCGCCCGCGGCCATCGCGGTCATGAGATCGTCCCAGTCATCGAAGGGACCCCATTCGGTGGTCTGCGTCATCTCTTTCACTCCTCCCCCTCGTCGAGGGCGGTAGCCACCGCCTCCAGTTGGTCGGCCGCGCTCCTCAGCATGTCCGCGGCCTCCGATGCGTTCTCCGCATCACCCGTCTCGATGTAGACGAAGGCCGCAAGGGTGTCCTTCCCCTCCACCGTCAGCAGGTGGTCGCCGATGTCGCCGTCGGCTTCCTGCATCGTCAGGAGGAGGAGATCGCCGTCGTCTTTGCCGTACGCGGTCATCGCCTTCATCTGGACGTCCGTGGGCTCCTTGCGTCTGGACACGCGACGGATCTCCTCCCCGGCGGCCGAACGTGTATCGCCCGTCACGCTCCGGTGGGAGTGGACGACGATCCATCCGCCGAGGGCGCTTCCGGGTCTCATCGGATCGAAGGTGCTCGTCCAGTCGATCCGGATCGGGAGGATCCGCCGGACGAAGAGCCGCAGGATCTCCGACATCGCGGCGAGGTTCAGGATTCCGCTTCCATGGACGATCGCATGGTCCTCCATGCGCACCAGCGTCAATCCGGTCTTCGTCCCGATGTGGACCTGCAGCGCCCTGCGGATCCCGGCCATGCGGTGGCCTTGTCTCTCGGAGTCCGTCAGGGCCGCATCGACCAGATCGCTGGGCGACATCCACCCGATGCACATGGCGTCGAAGCATGCCATCGCCTGCTCGACGAGGTCGATCTCGCTCGGCGTGCAGTCGAGCCTGAACGACGTGTTGATCCCTCCGCTCAAGGCCGATCGTCCTCGACGCTCGTGAGCGTTCCGCCGGTGATGGTCTCGTTGGCGGAGACGAAGTCGGCCATGCGTTGCGCGGCGAAGGGCTTCGCTTCGTCGGGGGACAGTCCCTGGGTGCGGAACATGACCTTCACGGCGACCGTCCACCGATCGTCGAAGAGCGGATCGATGGCTTCGATCTCGCTCGATCCGATCAGGTCGTCGTTCTCGATGATCCCGTCGACGAGCGCCTTGGCCGCTTCGCGCGCCGCCGTCTCGTCGACGCCGCGGATGCCGAGATGGACCAGTCCCGTCGCCAGATAGTCGCCCATGGCCTCGTCCGGGAAGAAGGAGGCATCACTCCCGAGCGCGGTCAGTTCGGAGCCGACGTCGTTGCGATGGACGGTCTCCACCGACTTCACGCGGAATGTCCCGACGGCGTCACCGTCGTCGCAGCGACGCACGACGTCGACCGGCTCCATCGATTCGATCTCGATCCGTGCCTCCTCGGCCGAGTCGGCCTCGATCAGCATGATGCTCTCGATGACGATCTTCTGTATGGGCATGGTCGATGTCTTTCCTACGGCTGCACGTCTCGCAGACATGCTTCTCCCGCCGGCGACGCACGACATCTGTCGTGACATCGCCATCGTCCCGTCACCCGCCATTATCTCCTGCGGAGATCACGGATGAGTCCGACGACCTCACGGACCGCTCCTCTATCGACCTTCTCGGCGACGCTGTCGTCCGGAACGTAGATCCGGTTCCATGGGTTGAGCATCCCCTCGGTATCGACGATGTACGGTGATCCGCCTGCGACCGGATGGACGTCGATCAGAGCGGAGCCGATCATCAACCAGGAGTGGTACGTGTTCCGGGCGCCGAAGTGCCCGTCGACCACGACCACATCGTCACGCACCTCGGCGAAGGCGTGGGCCAGCGCATGGCAGTTGGCCCGGGTCGAGAAATCCAGTTCCGCCATTGCCGAGACGTCGTCTCGGATGGCTCCGAAGGCCGCCATGGCGGCGGCGGGGATGTGTCCCTTGCGGACGGCGTACAGGCGCATGATTCAGTCCTCGTAGGCCGTATAGGTGTGCGTGATCTCGACGTGGACCGTGTAGGTCCTGGCATCGCCGACCGGGACGTCCTCAGGACCCAGTTGCTGGATGGTGACGGTCCGCCTGTCCATCGACGAGGGATCCTCGTCGTGGATGGCCTGGACGTAGTCCTCGGCCGCCTCGCTGGCGAGCGGCGTCTCGATGATCCTGTCCGAGGCGGAACCGTCCGTGTCCGTGCAGAGCCACCTCACGGGCGAACGCCCTTCGCGCCGGCGTCGATGGCGCGCCGGTCGCGTTCGGCCGCCGCCTTCGGGTCGAGACCCGCCGCGCGCAGGGCATCCTCGCGTGCGCCGTAGGCGATCACGGACGCGGCCTGCATCTCGATCGGCGAGTACTCACGCCAGATCACGTGACCGTCGGCGAGTGCGCGTCTGACCGCCGCTCTGCCCTCGGGCGATTTGTTCGCGATCGCCGCGAGCGTCAGATACTGGGCCGGCGAGACCTCCTGGGCGAGCGCCAGGATGGCCGCTTCCTGGGCCTTGCGCTTCTCCTGCTGCATCCAGCCGATCATGCCGAGCAGCACGGCGATCGTCACGATCGCGGCGATGCGCGATCGCCGCCACGCGGCCACTGCGGCCGCGACGGCTGCGATCAGGATCATCCATGTAAGGGAATTCACTCGTTTACCTCCAACGGCACGTCTTCGGACACGTTCGAGACGAACCGGTGCATGCCTCGGCCACGAGGGGGAATCGGGTCATGACCGCATCGGCTCGCCCGCGTACCCGCCGGTCCTTCCGAGACTATCTTCCTTCCCCCATGCGCGAAGGGATCGAGACCGATGCCACCTGTGTGCTTCCGGGGGATTTGGCTATGCTTACCATATCCTGCGCGGGCCTCATGGCCCTGAACGCATCGAGCATTGACCTGTCTCCCAGCCTGACCGCCTTCTTGAAGGACATGATCTGGATCTGACCGTTCTCACGGAAGGACGTCTTCACGTCCTCGATGGTCGCATCCGGTCTGAGATCGACCAGATGCGCCGCGTACGCGGCGGCCCGACCCGAGGCGAAGGAGGTGCCGCTCACATGACCGTTCCCTTTTCCGTATTCGCCGCTGATGACGAAGTCGACGAACTTCTTGTAGCGGGGATCGGACTCCAGAGGACCGCCACGCATCGGCTCCGCGATCGCGATCACGCCCGGTGATGCGGCCGGATAGATGCTGTCCTCCTTCGGCTGGTTCGGTGACGCCGCGAAGAGGATGAGACCGTTGTCGCTGAACTCCTTCGCGATCCTGTCTCCGGCCTCCTTGTCGCTGACGGAGAAGGCGCTGACGACTATGCGTACACCGGCTTGCTTGATCTTCGGGATCGCATCGCGCAGCGTCTGCATCCTGAACCGCATCGCGTTCTCGCCATCACGCCTGATGAACGGATTGAGGGTGTAGATCGTGATCCGGCGGTTCTGATCGATGCGACGGTACTCCTCGACGAAGGCCGACGCGACGATGACGCCGTGCTGCGCCAGACCGGCTTCCGCCTGTGCGAAGGTCGATCCTTTAGGGGGAGTAGGCGTCAGTCTGACGAAGTCGACGTTCGGATCCTTGAAGTCGATCTGGTCGGCGTTCACGTCCATCACGGCGACACGGATGGGATCCCTGGCGCCGTCCTGCGCGGCGGCGGGAGCCGTCGCAAGCAGCATGGATCCGACCATCAGCGTGGCCTGTCTGGTGATGCTCATTGGATCTCCCCCCTTGTTCGCTCGTGTCGGGCGGGGACGTGCGGCCCCGCCTTCGATCAGTCGCATTGGCTGAAGTAGTCGGTCTCGGCGCTGCCCGGAGCCGTCGGCGTCGGCCAGACGCTTCCCCAGCCCGGCGGTGGACTCGAGTTCGGGCCGTACGTCCTGTAGTCGCCGATGTAGCGGCAGTTGGTGCCCGCGTAGCCGGGATCATCGCCGATCGCCAGGTTCGGAGTCGTGCTGGTGTTTATCGGCGCCCCTCCGGCCCAGTTGCCGATCGTGCCGTTCCTCTGTGCGCCCGTGCTCTTGACGTAGCAGCTCCGCACGGCCGACGTCCGTCCGCCCTGCGGCGTCCCGTAGCTGACGATGCGGATCGTGCACATGACGTTCGGCCCACTCGAGCAGGCCTGCGACCTCGTGGTCGCGATGCCCCTGGAATTGCACACCTCGGAGCCGACCACCGTTCCGTCGCCGCGCTGGCATTGCGCCGTCTCGGTCTGCTGACCGTTGGTGCAGGTGCCCCAGCCGGACCAGTTGGTCGCTGCATACGTCCACGGATAGGAGCATGCGTCGTAGGTCGGATTCGAGCGTCCGCAGAACGTGGCGCTGTCGACCATCTCGCCGGTCTCGTTGCGGCGGCAGTTCCAATAGTGCGGCGCCTGGTCGTTGGTCTGGCACGCCCCCGTGCCCGCATCTCCCAGCGTGTACGTGAACGAACACGACTCGTACGTCGGGTTGGCGCGGCCGCAGTACGTGGACGAATCCACTCTGGTGCCGTCCTGCTCGCGGATGCAGTTCCAGTAGTGCGGCTTGTTGGTGCCGTTGCACGCGCCGACCCCCGCGTCCTCGAGACGGTACGTCCACGGATACGAACAGGACTCGTAGGTCGGATTCGAGCGTCCGCAGTAGGTGGCGGAGTCCACCTGCTCACCGGTCTGGTCGCGTACGCAGCCCCAATAATGCGGAGCGCGGTTGTCGGTCTGACATGCACCCAGTCCGGCATCCCGAAGGCTGTAGGTGTACGAGCAGGATTCGTAGGTCGGGTTTGGACGACCGCAGAAGGTCGAGCTGTCGACCTGCGTTCCGTCCAGATCTCGGACGCAGCGCCAGTAGTGCGGACGGTTCGTGCCGTTGCACGCCCCCACGCCGGCATCCTCCAGATGGTAGGTGCAGGATGCGTAGTTGGCTCCCGACTGCGATTCCGTGAGGTTCACTCCGCGTCCGGTGCAGTCGCCATCGGCGACGATCTGGCCGCCGTCGTTGTTGCGCACGCACTGGAACTGACGGGTCCTGGTCGCGGATGCGGAGCAACCCGAGTTCCATCCCGACCAGCCGGAAGGCGTGCCGCCGGCGGTGTAGGAGCACCCGGAATACTGCCCCGTGGTCTGGCTGGAGGCAGGACGCGCCCCTGCGTTGCAGTTCCCGTCCGCGACCGTCGTTCCGTCGACGTCGCGACGGCACCATACCGATTGGGTCCGGGTGGCCGTGTTCGAACACGTCGACGACCACGCGCCGAAGCCGCCCTGCGCCCAGCTGTAGGAACACGACGCATAGTTCGCGCCGGTCTGGGATTCGGTCAGATTCACACCGCGGGAGGTGCATTCTCCATCGGCGACGATCTGGCCGCCGTCGTTGCTCCGGACGCACTGGTATTGCCTGGTTCGTGTGGCGCTGGGCGAGCACGCCGAGTTCCAGCCGGACCAGGCAGTGGGTGTACCTCCGGCGGAATAGCCGCAGGTGCTGTACTGGCCCGAGGTCTGGCTGGAGGCGGGTCTCGTTCCCGCGTTGCAGAACGAGTCCGCGACGGTCGCGCCGTCGAGGTCGCGACGGCAGGTGACCGTCTGCGTCCGCGTGGCGCTGTTCGAGCAGCCGCTCGACCATGCGCCGAAGCCGCTCTGCGACCAGTTGTAGGTGCACGAGCCATACTGTGCAGCGGATTCGCTGGTGGTGGGCTTGGCCTGACTGCGGTTCGTGCACTCGGCGTCGCCGACGCGATCGCCGTTCGAACGCTGGCACCAGACGTCGCGGGTGCGCAATGCGTTCGCCGAGCACGAGCTGTCGTACGCGCTCCATGCCGACGTCTTGAACTCGTAGGAGCACGACCCGTATTGGGGCGAGGTCTCGTTCACCGATTCCTTGGTGATGCCTCTGTTCGTGCACTCCGCGTCGGCCACCGTCTGTCCACCGTTGTTCGAACGGGTGCAGGAAGCGGTCCGCGATCTCTTGGCGTTCGTGTCGCAGGTGCTCGACCAGTCGCTCCAGGCTCCGTACGAGAACGAATAGCTGCACGAACCGTAGCGTGCGGCCGTTTCGGTCGCCGCGGGGCGCGAGTCCGCATCGCAGGAGGCGTCGGGCTGTATGCTGTTGTCGAACCTGCGGTAGCAGGCGACCGTTCTGCTGCGGGTGGCGGCGGAATCGCAGTCTCCTGCCCCGCCTCCGTTCCACGAACCCCAGCTCTCGGAACGCCAGTCGTGGTCGGTCGTGTTGCACGACCCCGTCTGACTGCCGTCACGGTCGAATCCCAACGCGTCGGCACTGCCCGAAGCCACGTCGTCGTAGTCGGGCCGATCGTTCGAACAGAACCGGTAGTCGCCGGACGCCAGGACGACGTTGGTGCCGCCGCCGGTGCGCTGGCAGTAGGGGGAGAACCTGCGGTTGACGAAGCCGCATCCGATGCGTCCCACGGGATTTCCATCCAGGGCCTTTGGCGTCTGGACGACGGGCGGCTTCACCCAATCGTAGCCGCAACCCGAATAGACCGTGCAGGACGATCCGGTGTCCGCCGGCTTGGGTCCCGATGAAGCGGAGCACATGGCGTCCGGTTCAGGCAGGCCGTAGCCGGCTCCGGCGTAGTCGTAGTCGGCTACGTTCTGACACTGGTACGTGGTCGTCCGCGTGCCGGTGCCGCAGGTCGTCGAGCAGTTGCCCACCTGCTGCAGCCATGAATAGGTGGCGGGCACCCCGCTCGTGCTCGGTGCACTGCCGAGCGGAACTCTGAATGCGGGGACGTCCTGAGCCGCTGCGAACGATGGCGACACCATCGCAAGGATCGTCGAGGCCGCCATGACGGCCAGTGTTGCAGCTCGCATCTCGGCATTGCCCCCTTGTACGAATCCCCTAGGGGCTTCGCGGGCATTATGCCCGATCCAGTGGTTCCGGGCAATGATCCTGGCGGTTACGGATGAAGATTGTTTTCGGAAATTACTTCAAATGAAAGTAAGAAATCAATCGGTGAATGACGGCGATGTAGGGATGCATCGCCGTCATTCATGGATCCGGACTCGTGACCCGGCTATTCCTCGAACCGCAGGTGGTCCCGACGGTATTCGTCATCGAACCGCTTCTTGTGGAAGCTGATGATGGCGACGAGGGCGAGAGGATAGAGGAACGTCGACAGGAGGATGTTGCCGACGACGATCGCCTCGAAGAGCTCGATGTAGGCGAAGTCGTTCGGCAGCATGTGCAGCATGATGAGACTGAACGCCCCCTTCACGCCGGCGGCCGCCAGGACCTTCCACCAGTGCAGCGGGATGGTCACGACCATCGTCGTCCATCTGGACAGGCGCGCGAACAGACCGAGCATCGCCATGCGGATGAGCGTCGTCGCGACGAATACCGACAGGATCTCGCTCCAGTACTGGGCGAGCAGATCGAGGCGGACGAGCGTCGACATCGAGATGAACAGGATGGTCGATGCGATGATGGCCGCGAACTGTACGTTGCCCTGCACGACCCTGTAGGCGGCCGCATCCTTGACCATCTGCTCGGCGCCGGCGAGCATCGCCCGTAGCGCTGTCTTGCTTCCGAAGGTACCCTCCTGGTTCATGTTGCCGTCGCGGTCGTGCAGTCTCTTGGTGATGACCGAGTTGGCGAGCAGGATGGCTACGATGACAGCGAGGATGCCCGAGCTGTGGAAGTGCTCGGCCGTCGCGAAGGACCCGAGCGCCATCCCCAGGATGATCATCGTCTCGGTCATGGCGTCGTGGACGAAGCGGAGGAGCTGCAGTCCGGTCCAGCCGATGATGCCGCCGACGAGCAGCGCGCCCGCGACCATCTGGAAGGAGTAGACCAGCGGATCCTCGACCGCGTGATCACCGCCCAGACCCATGTACGTCATCGCGATCGAGAAGACGATGAGGGCCGAGGCGTCGTTGAAGAGCGACTCGCCCTCGGCGATGACCTTGAGGTTGTGCGGCAGCTTGAAGCGGCCGAACACCGACGTCACCGTGACCGGATCGGTCGCCAGCACCATGCACATCAGCGCGGCCATGGCCGCTGCGCCAAGATGGTAGTCGGGCAGGATCAGGCGGTCCAGGAGGATCGCGACACCGATCGACAGGACGATCATGATGCC
>JAAIGE0100199886.1_pt1 | contig 14006 bp, 13 predicted proteins | sample 6487951 | NCBI WGS metagenome assembly JAAIGE01 (sample SAMN13974128, study PRJNA590717) | phyllosphere metagenome | biome: tomato field; feature: multiple bacterial spot infested tomato fields; material: tomato leaves; isolation source: leaves from tomato fields | host: Solanum lycopersicum ... | reverse complement strand
GTCGCCGTGAAGACCTCGTTCTCAGGCTTGAGGGCCGTGAGGAACATCCAGATGAAGGGGAACGCGAAGATCAGCGCGACGACCGCGATCGCCGCGGTGTTGAGCCACTCCTTGACGGATGCCCGGCGCTGGTGCCGACGGCGCGGCAGGATCAGCAGCGCGGTCGCCGAGAGGTCACGATCACTCATAGTTCACCCACTTGCGCTGGCCGACGAACTGCAGTGCCGTGATGAGCATCACCACGACGAAGAGGATCCACGCGAGAGCGGAGGCGTAGCCGAGCCGGTCGAAGACGAAGCCGTTGCGGTAGAGATACAGCACGAACGTGTTGGTGCTCTCGCCCGGGCCGCCCTGCGTGAGGAACAGTGGTTGGACGAAGACCTGGAAGGCGCCGATCATCGTCATGGTCGAGCAGAAGAACAGCGAGGGCGACAGCAGCGGGAGCACGATGAACCGCAGGCGCTGCCAGGCGGTGGTGCCGTCGATGCGCGAGGCCTCGAGGAGCTCCTTGGGGATGGCGCTGAGGCCGGCCGAGAGCACGATGACGTTGTAGCCGAACGACTGCCAGACCGACATGGCGATCACCGACGGCAGCGCCCACGCGGAGTCCGACAGCCAGTTGGGGCCGTCGATGCCCACGGTCGCGAGCATCGAGTTGACGAGCCCGTCCTGAGAGAGCAGGAGGCGCCAGACCAGGGCGTTGGCGACCATCGGCGTGATGACCGGCAGGAAGAAGATCACTCGCCAGGCTCCGGCCGCCTTCATCCTCGTGTTCAGCCACAGCGAGATCGTCAGGGCGACGAACAGGTTGAGGGCGGTGTACACGACGGCGAAGACGACCGTGTTGCCGAGGACCGTGTAGAAGGTCGGGTCGCGGAAGAGCTTGAGGTAGTTGTCGATGCCGATGAAGTCGGGGCTGCCGAAGAGCCTCCAGTCGAACAGGCTGATGAACGCCGACCCGAAGAGCGGCGTCAGGATGAAAAGGACGAACCCGATCATCCCGGGCGCGAGGAAGGCGACCGCCACCCACGCCTGTCCTCGACGGCGAGGCGGCCGCGGAGCCCGCGGGGCGGGGGCGCCGAGAGGCACCCCCGCCACGCCGGGCATCGGCGAGGAGGCCGCAGCCTCTCTCCGATCGCTCATGACGGCCATGCGCTCAGCCCGCCACCGAGTTCTGGATCGTCTCCATGATCTCCTCCGCGGTGAGCTCGCCCCGGTATCCCTGCACGCCGTACTGGGTCATCAGGGTCTCGACCTGGTTCCAGGTCGGTGTCGTGCGCTGCGGCGTCGCGTCGGCGAGCAGGGCCTCCACCACGTCGGCCGCCCCCTCCGTCTTGCCCTCGGCCCATGCGGGAAGTGCCTCGATGCGCGCCGGCACGATGCCGCGCGCCTCGGCCTGCTTCTCCTGCACCGACACGGAGGTGAGCGCCTGGATGGCGGCGAACGCCTCATCGGGGCGCTCGCAGTTCGCTGCGATCCCGAACCCGGAGCCTGCGGTCATCGCGGCCGCCTCGCCTGACGTCGACGGGACGATCGTCACGCCCAGGGTGAAGTCGGCCGCCTCGGCGAAGCTGCCGTACATCCACGGGCCCTCGATGAGCATCGGAACGGCGCCGGAGGTGAACGCCTGCTGCGACACCTCCGACCCGTCGGCCGCCTCGGGGGCCTTGGCCACCTGCTCGACGGCGACCAGGTCGAAGAAGCTCTGCATCTGCTCGACGAAGTCGGGGTTCGTCAGGTCGAGCTCGCCGTCTTCGGTCACGGCGGGAACCCCGTCGGCGAGCGACCACGCGTTCGGGATGAAGATGCCCGGCGCGAGGGCGAGGCCCTTGCTGTCGCCGTTCGTGAGCGCCTTCGCATCGGACACGAACTGGTCGCGGGTGTACTGGGCTCCGGGGAGGTCGAGCCCTGCGGCCTGGAAGGCCTCGACGTTGTAGAAGAGCACGATCGGCTCCGCGTCGTAGGGGATCGCCCGGATCGTGCCGTCGACGGTCATGCCCGAGAGCATGGAGGCGTCGATGTTCTCGATGTCGAACCCGCTCTTCTCGATCAGGTCGTCGAGCGGCATGAGCAGGTCACCGAGCTCCTGCGCCCGAGCCGCCTGCGTCGTGAGCAGGCACGGCGGGTTCGCGCCGCTGAGACGCGTCTTCACCTTCGTCCAGTAGTCCGAGAAGCTCGGGCCCTCGACCGAGATGTCGAGGTCGGGATCCTCCGCCTGGGCACCGTCGATGAAGTCGGCCCACTGGGCCTGATCGCCTTCGCTGGCCGCCCACGTGTAGAGGACGAGCGGGCCGCCGTCTCCTCCGCCTTCCGCGCCGGCGCTGCCTGCGCAGCCCGCGAGGGTGATGGTGGCCAGGCCTGCCACGCCGGCCAGGACGAGACGCCGCGAGCGTCGGGACGAGAATGCACTCATACTGTCTGCCTCCTTCATTGGATGCTGAGATCGATGCGATGGATGGGGGGTTCGGGTTTTCGGGTGTGCGGGTCGTGCGGGAGCGGGAGGTCGGTGCGGCGTGCGCCGCCGTCATTCCGTGAGGTCGATGGCGATGACGTCGATCAGGGCGCCGCTGGGCTGAGGTGCACTGATGCGGAGCTCGCCGAGATCGTCGCCGGCGATGGACGCCTCATGCACCTCGAAGCTCGCATCGTGGGCGAGTTCGAGGCCGTCGGCGAGCCGATGGACGCGGGTGATGCGGCGCACCGGCAGCCCACGCACGATGATCTCGTCGACGGGGAGCGCCGTGAGGTGCACGTACACGCGGCCCGCTCGGGCGGTGGTCGGCGCGTGCGCGTCGACCCCGACGGTGGGCTCGACGCCGATCACCGATTCGGCGTGCGCGGACATCCATTCGGCGAAGTCTGAGAGCCGCTCCTGCTCGACGCCCGGCAGCGTGCCGTCGGGGCCGGGGCCGACGTTGAGGAGCAGATTGCCCCCGCGGGCGACGACGTCGATCAGCGTCACCAGGAGCGATCGGGCCGACTTCTCGTTGTCCGGGCCGTGCCGGAAGGCCCAATGGTCGCCGATCGTGAGGCACAGCTCCCACGGTCCGTCGGGCGGCGTGAGGGGGAACCCCTGCTCGGGGGTGCGGTAGTCGCCCTGCCCGGGGAGGCGATCGTTGATGACGACGTCCGGCTGCAGGTCTTTGATCAGCCGCCGGAGCGCCGGGGCGGTCCACTCGACCGCGGAGCGCTCCCAGTCGCCGTCGAACCAGAGGAGGTCGATCGTCCCGTACTGCGTGAGGAGCTCGGTCAGCTGAGCACGCACGTACTCCAGATAGCGCGACCATTCCTCGGGGCTCGACCGGCGGTGCCTGTCGGTCGCGTCGGGTGTGTCCGCGAACTCCGCCAGTCCGGCGGCGGGCCAGTGCTCGAGAGGATACGGACGATCGTCGTCGCGGAAGGCGGGGTAGTCCGGGTGATTCCAGTCGGGCAGGCTGTAGTAGATGCCCACCCTGAGTCCCTCCGCGCGGACGGCGTCGACGAACTCGCGGGTGATGTCGCGTCCGAAGGGGCCGTGCTGCACTCCGAAATCGGACTGCGCGGTGAAATACATGTTGTAGCCGGCATGATGGCGCGCGGTGAAGACGACGTACGTGGCGCCGGCCTCCCGGGCTCGGCGGGCGAGGTCCGCCGCGTCCCATTCGGTGGGGTCGAAGGTCGCGGCCGTCGACTGATACCCGGCCACGGTCACGTCGTCCTCGACGGCGTCGACTCCGGGGATGATGGACCTGCCGACGAGCGGCCACGAGATCTCGATGCCCTGCTGCGACGCCTGGTCCCAGTGGACGAAGATGCCGAGACCCGCACCGGTGAACCATTCCCCTCCGGGAATGCGATCTGTGGGGCGTCGCAGCAGTGCGTCGGTCATCGGACTCTCCTTCGAGTTCAAGATTTCCTATAGGATACGTGATAGACGAGAACGCCACAAGTACGATCACGACGAAGTGAGAGAGGTGCTCCCTGATGGGCATGTTCGAGACCGACCCCGTCCGTCCGGCGCCGTACCGCGAGTTCGAACGGCCGCTCCCCGAGTGGTTCCGTGCCGCGGCATTGGGGATCTTCGTCCATTGGGGGCCGTACTCGGTGCCTGCCTGGGCCGAACCCATCGGCGAGCTCGGGGCCGTACCCCGCGACCGCTGGTACGCGCACAATCCCTATGCGGAGTGGTACGCGAACACCATCCGCATCGAAGGCTCGCCCGCACGTGCCCACCACGAGAACACCTACGGGAGCGCCCCGTACGACGACTTCCTCGATGCGTGGCGGGCGGAGGAGTTCGACGGCGACGACGTCCTCCGGGTGGTCGCCGCAACGGGCGCGGGCTATTTCATCCCGACGACGAAGCACCACGACGGCGTCACCCTCTGGGATGCGCCCGGCACCCGCGGGCGCAACACGGTGGCGCGCGGGCCGCGCCGCGATCTCGTGCGGGAGTTCGCCGACGCCACGCGGGCCGCCGGGCTGCGGTTCGGCGTCTACTACTCGGGCGGCCTCGACTGGCACTTCTCCGACCTCCCGCCCATCGACCGCGACGATGCGCCCGCCCCCGATGACCTCGCCTATGCCGAGTACGCCCACGATCACCTCGTGGATCTCGTCGAGCGATACCGACCCGACATCCTGTGGGGCGACATCCGCTGGCCGCAGGCCGGGATCGAGCCGGGTCCCAAGAGCCTCGCCGAGGCGTTCCGGCGGTTCTACGATGCCGTGCCGCATGGCGTCGTGAACGACCGATGGGGAGAGTCCCACTGGGACTTCCGCACCAGCGAGTACGTGCACGGCACCGCCGTTGAGGTCGGAGACGCGTGGGAGAACACTCGCGGAATCGGTCTCTCGTTCGGGCACAACCGCAACGAGACCACCGAGCACCTGCTCTCCTCCGACGAGGCGGTGCGCCTGCTCGTCGACGTCGTCTCGCGAGGCGGCAACCTCCTGCTCAACATCGGGCTCGAGGCCTCCGGGCGCATCCCGCCGCTGCAGCGGCGCACGCTCGAGGGCATCGCCGCCTGGACCGGACGGAACGGCCATGCGATCTTCGGCGCCCGCCCCGAGCCCCGACTGATCCCCGCCGACACCCCGTGGCTGCGCTGGACCCGCACCGACGACGATGTGCACGCGATCGTCGACGCCGTCGGCACCGTGCGCCTGCCCGATCCCGACGCGATCGTCGACGAGACGACCGCGCGCACGGAGGGTCGCGCCGTGCACGCGCGGCGCAGTGGAGATGCCATCCTTGTCGAGACGGCGGGCTCCGCGACTCCGGTCGTGATCTCCTTCCGCGCCCGCGACTGACGAAAGGCCCGACGATGCGCATCGCCCTCCATTCCGAGATCCGCGAAGGATCGATCGAGGACTATCGGACGAACCACGAGACGATCCCCGACGATCTGGCCGCGACCTTCGCCCGCATCGGCATCCACGACTGGACCATCTGGCGGTCGGGCCACCGGCTCTTCCATCTCGTCGACTGCGACGACTGGGACGCGGCGGTCGCGGCGCTGAAGGACGATCCCGCAGACCACGCCTGGCAGGCGGACATCGGCCGGTTCGTCGAGCTCTTCCGCGATGCCGACGGCAACGAGGGGACAGCGCCCCTCGAGGAGGTGTGGGACCTCCTCGCACAGGTGAGCCGCTGACCCCGGTCTCGCCGTGCGCGCGTCGCGTGGCAGAGTAGGCGCGTGACGCGGGGATGGGTGCGGGAGCTGGCCGGCTGGCTCCTCGCCGCCTGCGTGGCGGCGATCGCCGTCGGCGCCGTCGCCTCCTCTCCGCGCGCCGAGCTGCTCTTCCGCGACGGCGACTCGCTGATCGTAGCGATGCTGTCGCGGTCGATCTCGTCAGGGCAGGCGAGCGACTGGATCCTGTCGAGCGTGCTCTTCCTCCCGGAGACGGCGGTCTTCCTCACGCTGGAGACGCTGACTCCGCTCGACGCGAACGGCCTCCTCGCGGTGAGCGCCGTGGGCAATCTGCTCGCGCTGTACGGTGCGATCCGCCTCGTCGCCGGTCGATCTGCGCCCGGCCGCGCACCGGTCGCCTGGTCGGTCGGCGCCGTGACGGTGTTCGCCGTGCTGGCCGTGACGGAGACCTCCGCCTTGCGTGATGCCCTCGAACTCGCCTCGCTGCAGCTCACCACGACGTACTACGCGGCGACCGTGGTCGCGACCGTGCTCGCCGTCGGTCTGCTCCGCCGACTTCTCTCCGGTGCTCGACACACCGCCCTCCTCTTGATCTCGCTCGGCTGCGTCGCCGCCGCATCCGTGCTGACCAATCCGCTCTTCGTCGCCTGGGCGGGCGTTCCGCTCGCGCTGATCCTCGCGCTCTTCCTCCGCGACGGGTCGATCCGGACCCGGGCAGCCGGCGGTCTCGGCGTGATGGTCGTGGGCTGCGGGCTGGGTCTGCTCGCGCGTATTCCGTTGTCGGCATGGATCGCCAACACCGGCGCCGGCTACGCCCAGCCGGAGCGCTGGCGGGAATCGATCGAGTACTACGCCACGCTGCTCTCCGATCGGCTGGAGACTCCGCTCGGTCTTCTCTCGGCCGGGATCGTGACGGGGCTCCTCGCGTTCGCCGTCGTGCGCACGGTCATCGCGACGCACCCCGCCGACAGGCTCGTCGCCGTCGCCGCGTGGGCGATCCCGCTGATCGTGGTCATCGGTGCCGTCGCGGTCGGGACCCACGCCGCTCGCTACCTCCAGCCGGCGCTCTTCGCCCCCGTGCTCGCTCTCGTCGCAGCGCCGACGAGCCTTCGCCGCCTCCGCAGAGCCGTCCGGCCGGCCCTCGCCGGGCTCGCGATCGCCCTCGTCGTCGGCGGGGCCGCGAGCGTCCCCCGTATCGCGAGCGCCGCGACCGCGCCCGACCGCGACCTCCTGTGCGTCACGGAGTGGGTCGACTCGTCCGGCCGCATCGGGGCCGGTCAGTTCTGGACCGTGCGACTGCCCAAGCTCCACCTGGAGGACTCGGAGCGGCTCGTGCAGGTCGATCACCGGCTGAACGCCTACGCCTGGCTCGTCGACCGGTCCGACTTCGCGATCGAGGGGATCTCGTTCCTCGTGGAGGACGCGCAGACGGTGCCGTGGGACCTTCCTCTCGAGGTCGTCCCCGAGCAGGTCGTCGACTGCGGCCGGTACACGATCGTCGACTTCGGTCCCGGCGCGATCCTCCCTCTCGGCCCGCAGCGGTCCTGAGCGATCGTGACCGACGTCAGCCCCGCGGCGCCGCCGTCGTCGTCCCCCGGCGGAATCGGCAGGTCAGATGCAGGGTGACCGCCGGCTCGCCGCGCAGCATCCGCGCCACCTGCTCCCCGGCGGCGCGGCCCTTCTCGACAGCGGGCTGCACACTCGTGGTGAGCACGAGGTCGCCGAGTCCGTCGACGTCGACCCCGTCGAACCCTGCGACCGAGAGGTCCTCCGGCACCCGCAGCCCCAGCTCCTCCGCGGCTCGGATCACACCCACGGCGAGGAGATCGCTCTGCGCGATGACCGCCGTCGGTCGCGTCGCCGTGTCGGCGAGGATCATGCGCCCGACGATCAGTCCCTCGTCGATGAAGCTGCCCGACGCCGACACCGCGGGGGCGTCGGGGAAGATCTCCCGCAGCCCCGCCAGACGATCGATCGTGACGTCGACGGTCGCTGCGGCCAGCCGCTCCGGGGTCACGGCCGACCTCTCGCGGTCGAGGTCGAGAGGCAGCGTCACGAGCGCGACGTCGCGGTGACCGAGGTCTCGCAGGTGCCTCGCCACGTCGGCGGACGCGGCGGCGTTGTCGAGAGTGACCCGGGGGATGCCGTCGCCGGCGTCGCCCTCGATCACCACGACGGGCAGGCCCCGTCCGCGCACGATGTCGAGGGAGGCGCGCGTCCGGCTGGAGCATCCGATGAGGACGACGGCGTCGACGGGCGCGTTCGCCAGCGAGCTCCCGTCGTCGCCGGGCTCGTCGCGCATGAGCAGGATGCCGGCGCTGAGCTCCGCGAGCCCGTCGGTGAGGCCGTCCATGAGAGCCGTGCTCACGGGGTCGAGGAAGGCGGTGCGCAGGTGCCCCTCGAGGACCACCGCGACGATCCCGCTGCGTCCTCGGCGCAACGACGCCGCCCGCGGGTCGGGGCCGGCGTATCCCAGCTCGGCAGCCGCCGCGAGCACCTTCTCCCTGGTCGCGGGGGCGACCTTGGCCTTGCCGCTGAACACGACGGATGCGGTGGAGGTGGCGACGCCCGCCGTCCGCGCGACGTCGGCGATGGTCGCGCGACGCGGGGCGTCTCGAGTGGTCATGCTTCGAGGATAACCCGGGGCCGCTCCCTGATGTCGAATCGATTCGATATGCTGTCCGGCATGGACACCGCCCTCACTCGCTCCCAGTACGTGCGCTGGCGCACGGCGATCTTCGCGATCTTCTTCGCCAGCGGTCTGTCGGTGGCGACCTGGGCGTCGCGCGTGCCGGACATCAAGGTGGCCCTGGAGATCGACAAGGCACAGGTCGGCATGCTCCTGCTCGGCGCGGGCATCGCATCGATCATCGGGATCTCGACGAGCCCGGCGGTCATGGCGCGCACCGGCGCCCGTCTCGGGATGCTGGTCGCGATCGCGACCTTCGCCACGGGCATCGCGCTCATCGGCATCGGGGCGAACGTGCTCGGCTCGTTCCCCGTCGTGCTGCTCGGCCTGGTCCTCTTCGGCCTCGGCAACGGCAGCGTCGACGTGATGATGAACGTCGAGGCCACGGCGATCGAGCAGCATGCGGCCAAGACGATCCTTCCGCTGTTCCACGCGTTCTTCAGCTTCGGCACCGTGATCGGCGCGAGCCTCGGCGCTCTCGCCGCGCAGCTGCGCATCGACGTCTTCGGGCACACCCTCGCGACGGCGCTCCTCATCGCCGTGATCGGAGCGGTCAGCATCGCGAACGTGCCGTCGAGGGAGGAGACGCTCGACCCGCGCTCCGCCGACGGCGAGAAGCCGCACTGGCGCGAGCGGATGCACGTCGCGCTGGAGGCCTGGCGCGAGCCGCGCACCTATGCGATCGGCGTGGTCATGCTCGGGATGTCGTTCGCCGAGGGCGGCGCCAACGACTGGCTCGCTCTGGGCGTCGCGGAGGAGCACGCCGGCGGCACCCCCGCCCTCGGAGCAGCCGCCCTCGCCACGTTCTCGGTCGCGATGACGGCGGTGCGCATCTTCGGAGGACCGCTCGTCGACCGGTTCGGACGCGTCGCGGTGCTGCGCATCCTGGCCGTGGCGGCGGCCTCCGGCATCCTGCTGTACATCCTGGCCCCGACCCTGCCGCTCGTGTTCCTCGGCGCCGCGCTCTGGGGCATCGGCGCATCGCTCGGGTTCCCCCTGGGGATGTCGGCGGCCGCCGACGATCCCTCGAAGGCGGCGGCCCGCGTGAGCGCGGCGGCCACCATCGGCTACATCTCGTTCCTCGGCGGGCCGCCCGTGCTCGGCTTCATCAGCGAGCACATCGGCCTGCTCAACACGCTCTTCATCCTCGTCGTCCTGGTCGTCGCCTCCGGCCTATTCTCCGGTGCCGCCCGGCCCCTCCGCGCCGACGAGATGTCGGCGCCGATGCGCGTCGAGTCCTGATTCAGTCCCGCGCCCGTCGCACGAGGGCCGCGGCGTGCGAGCGGCTGCGCGCGCCGAGCTTGGCCAGGACGTTCGAGACATGCGTCTTGACCGTCGGCACGGAGATCGACAGACGCGCGGCGAGCTCCGCGTTCGACCACCCCTGCAGGATGCCCTCCAGCACGTCGCTCTCCCGAGAAGTGAGGTCCGGGAGGGCCTGCTGCGCGGCCGGGGGAGCCTCCTGCGCCGACGCGGCGGCGGCGAGCGCACGGCGGGTGACACGCGGGTCGAGCACGCCGTCTCCCGCGGCGACGGCACGGACGCCGTCGGCGAGAGAGACGGCGTCGACGGTTTTCAGGAGGAAACCTGCGGCTCCTGCGTTGATGGCGCCGAGCACCAGGTCGTCCTCGTCGAAGCTCGTGAGCACGAGGACGTCGCCCAGCCCTCGCTCGACGATCTCCCTCGTCGCCGAAACGCCGTCACGGCGCGGCATCCGAAGATCCATCAGAATCACATCCGGGCGCAGTGCGGCGGCGTTGCGCACGGCGACCTCGCCATCCGCCGCCTCACCCACCACCGTCACGCCATGCGACTCGAGCATCAGGCGGAGTCCTGCGCGGATCGCCGCATGATCGTCGGCGACGAGGACCGTCGGAGCACTCACGCAGCGACCTCCCTCGGGATCTGCGCCTCGACCGTCCATCCCTCCGCGTCGGGTCCTGCCGCGAAGGTACCTCCGAGAGCGGCGACGCGCTCTCTGAGCATGCTGAGTCCCCAGCCCGCACCCTCGTAGCCAGGGGACGGTTTCCTGCCGCCGAGCGAGCGGACGTTCACGTCCACGACATCGCCGACACCGTGCACGCGTACGACGACGTCCGCCTCCCGCGAGTGGCGCACGCAGTTGGCGAGGGCCTCGCGCACGACGCGGACCACCGCCTGCTCGGTCGCCCCGTCGACGTCGGACAGCTCTGCGACATCGAGACGGACGCGCAGCCCGGCGCGTCGTGCGTCACGGACCACGTCCGCCAGGTCGTCGAGTCGCGGGATGGGAAGGAGGTCGTCCCCTCCCCGCCGCAGAACGGAGATCATCGTGCGGAGAGCTCCGTGCGCGTCGATCCCCGCATCCCGCACGGCCCGGAGGGCGGCTCGGTCTCCGGGTGGGTCATCCGGAGACGACAGCGCCGCCTCCGCGCGTATGGCCATCGCCATGACATGCCCGGCCACGACGTCGTGCAGCTCGCGAGCCATCGCCTCGCGCTCCCGCCGCACCGCCTCGGCACGGTCCCGCTCTGCGACGGCGGCCGCCTCATCCGCGCGCTGCCGCTGCAGGTCTGCGAGCTCGTGTGCCTGTGAAACCGCCACCGCCCACCAGTAGTCCGTCCCGACGAACGCGCCGAACTGCGTGGCCACGAGGAACGCGAGCGGTGCCCCCGCGCCACCGAAGACGAGTGCGGCGGCGAAGAGTCCCGCCGTTGCAGCCGCGAGCCCCAGGAGGAGGCGGACGCGCTCGCGGGGCGAGGCGAAGAAGGCCGCCGTCCAGAGGACGTCGAGCAGCACGACGAAGGGTCCGATGCCGCCCCAGAGAAGCAGATCGACGACGAAGAGCACGCCGGCGAGGAGCAGGGAGGCGATCGGGAACCGCCGCTTGACGAACACGAGGATGCAGCCCGGGAGAGCGGTCCACAGCGTCATCCACGGCGACACGACGTCATCGATGAGCGAGAACATGCTCCACACGCCGTGGAGTCCGAGTGCCGCAGCGACGAGGCTGAAGAGTGCGATGAGCACGGCATCCGCGACCGGTCGATGCGACCGGTACCACTCGCGCAGACCCGTGCTGCGCTCGTCCTCCATGTCTTCATGCAATCACGAGGGCCGGTCCTCGTGCATCCGTCGAAGGGATGAAGCGCCTCGACAGGTCGCGACCTTCGCCCGATCCGCTGAGCCGTCGGTCCGGCCGAGGCTGATGACATGGAACTCTTCGGCGGCCTTCCGCTCCCCCTCGCCCTCGCGGCGCTCGCCCTCGTCGACGGTCTCAGCGTGGGCACACTGCTCATCCCGGTCTTCCTGCTCCTCGCGCCCGGCCGTGTACGCGCGGGACGCATCCTGCTGTACCTCGGAACGATCGCCGTGTTCTATCTGGTGGTCGGGCTGCTGTTCCTCTGGGGCCTCGTCAACGTCGTCGACGTCGCGACCGAGATCCTCACGTCTCCGGCGGGGACGATCGCGCGGCTCGTGGTGGGCGTCGGACTCGTCGTCGGCGCCTTCCTTGTGCCGACGAGCGAGAAGAAGACCGCCTCCCGGTCACGTGCGATGTCCGCCGCGGTCGCGTCGTCGACGGACTCCGGGGGAACAGCGGACGCCGCACCGCCGGACGCGACCCGGACGACGGCGACACCTCGCCCCGGTCGTGTGCGGAGATGGCGCGACCGATTGCTCGACCCGAGCACCCGGAGCACGGCGATCATGGGCGTCGCGGTGGCGGCGGGACTCGTCGAAGTCGCCACGATGCTCCCGTACATCGTGGGCATGACGATGCTGGCGGACGCCGGCGTGACCACCCCTTTCCGCGTCGCCGCCCTGGCCGCATACTGCGCCGTCATGATCCTCCCGGCCCTCGTCCTGCTCACCCTCCGCGCCGTGGCGTCACGGTGGGTGCAGCGACCACTGGAGCGCTTCGCCGCATGGATGGAGCGCACCGGTGCGGAGAACACGGCGTGGATCGTCGGGATCATCGGCTTCCTCATCGCGCGAGCGGCAGCGACGGAGCTCGGGCTGCTCTGAGACGCACCGAGCACCGGGCGCGACGAAGTAGGCTCGACGGGTGCGTCTCGTCATCGCCCGCTGCTCCGTCGACTACACCGGTCGCCTCAACGCCCATCTCCCTCTCGCCACGCGTCTGCTCGTGCACAAGGGAGACGGGAGTCTTCTCGTGCACTCCGACGGCGGAAGCTACAAGCCGCTCAACTGGATGAGCCCGCCGTGCACCCTCGTCGCCGAGGAGCCGGGCGAGGAGGAGGCCAGCGCCGGGGTGATCGACGTGTGGCGCGTGACCCACAGGAAGACCGGGGACGCGCTGCGGGTGCAGATCTACGAGATCATCCACGACACCTCCCATGAGCTGGGTGTCGACCCCGGACTGCAGAAGGACGGCGTCGAAGCCGATCTGCAGCGGCTGCTCGCCGAGCAGGTCGAGCGCATCTCCGACGGAGCCACCCTCGTGCGGCGCGAGTACCCCACCGCCATCGGCCCCGTCGACCTCCTCGTGCGCGATGCCGAGGGAGCGGCGATCGCCGTCGAGATCAAGCGTCGAGGCGACATCGACGGCGTCGAGCAGCTGACCCGCTATCTCGAGCTCCTCGGACGCGACCCGCACCTCGCGCCCGTGCAGGGCGTGTTCGCCGCACAGGAGATCAAGCCGCAGGCGCGCGTGCTGGCCGAGGACCGCGGCATCCGCTGCCTCGTCCTCGACTACGACGACATGAAGGGCATCGAGTCCGGCATCCCGCGCCTGTTCTGACTTCGGCAGCCGCGGCGGGCGCGCGGCGTCGGCGTGCGGACGGTGCCCATAGGCTGGAAGGCATGGCTCACTCCCCCTACTCCTGCGTGCTGTGGGACGTCGACGGCACGATCGTGGACGCCTCGGTCGGCATCCTGCGGCGGCTCAACGTCGCCCTCACCCACTTCGGCCACCCCGCGCCCACCAGGGACGAGCTGGTGCACTGGATCGGACCGCCGATGTTCCAGTCGTTCCAGTCGCAGGCCGGAATGACCCCCGACCAGGCGACCGAAGCCGTGTCGTTCTACCGCACTCTCGGCAAGGCCGACGGCTACACCACCGACGTCGCCACGTACCCCGGCATCCCCGAGCTCATCCGCGATGTGCACGCGGCGGGCATCCCGCAGGCGACCGCGAGCTCGAAGCCCGAGATCCAGGTCGATGCGATCGTCGACCACTTCGAGCTCCGCCCGTACTTCCTCACCACCGTCGGCGCGACACCCGACGAGGCGACCCTGGCATCCAAGACCGACATCGTGGCCGAAGCGCTGCGCCGGCTGGAGGAGCGCGGCGCAGACGTCTCCCGTCCGGTGCTCATCGGCGACCGGCACCACGACGTGGCGGGCGGCAACGCGAACGACGTGCCCGTGATCTTCGTCGAGTGGGGCTTCAGCGACCCGCAGGAAGGCGACGAGGCGGCGTTCCGTGCGGCATCCGTCGACGACCTCCGCACTCTCCTCCTCGGCTGAGACCCTCCCGAGAAGCACAGAACTCCCCGCCCGGGTGCCGCATGCGCTGCGACCCCGGTCGGGGAGTTCTCGTCTCGACCGGTCTCAGACCGGACGGATGTTCTCAGCCTGCAGGCCCTTGGGGCCCTGCGCGACGTCGAACTCGACTCGCTGGTTCTCTTCGAGAGACCGGTAGCCGGATGACTGGATGGCGGAGTAGTGCGCGAAAACGTCAG
>JAAIGE0100425533.1_pt1 | contig 14021 bp, 8 predicted proteins | sample 6487951 | NCBI WGS metagenome assembly JAAIGE01 (sample SAMN13974128, study PRJNA590717) | phyllosphere metagenome | biome: tomato field; feature: multiple bacterial spot infested tomato fields; material: tomato leaves; isolation source: leaves from tomato fields | host: Solanum lycopersicum ... | reverse complement strand
TATTATACGTATATTATGTTGTTGATTGTTTTTTACGGCCCAAACAGTTAAATCCGCTAGAACCTGAGAAATAAACTCGCTGTTTGGATCATGACCTATCGGGTCATAATCATCTCCGTTGAACAAGCTTGATATAAGATTTTGTACTTTAACCTTGAGTTCGTCATCAGATGATATGCGATGAAAAGCAGAATATGGTTTATCTTTGCCAAGTGCCGCTCCTCCCAGAAAACGTTCAAAGTCAGGGATGCTCCAGCGGTGATAAACAATATGGCCATTTTGTCTGCATTTTATTATTTCGTTACGAATTGTCTCATTGATGGTCCACATTCCATTCCCGGAACCATCCTTGCGATATGGCCAATCAATATCATGCACAATCCCAAAGTTGCTTTTGAAATGGCGTAGCATTTTTATTAGAGGTACAAGAACGGCTTTACCCCGCGCCCGGATAATGCTTATCTTTCCGGCCATTTCATGCTGAGTTTTTACTATTGCAGAAATAAATGCAGCATGTTCAGTATCACCCTCCACAACAATTGGATAACTACCAAAGAATATCTCCGCAAAACCCATATCAGTTAATTGCAATGCCTGTAAATTATCTTTTTCTTCTGCAGAAAAGTTTGCTTCATCAGCGACATATAATTTTGGAGATAGTGATTTTCCATCAGATGAACGCTGCATACGCGCAATTGTCGTATGGTCTTCAAGTGGGTTAATAAAGTAAGGCGAGTGCGTAGTCAATAATACTTGCCAGTCAGGATGTTTTCCCAGAGCATAAAGATGTGATTGTGCAGCTCTTGCCGCCATTGGATGCAAAGCATTTTCTGGCTCATCCATCAGAAGGACGTAGCCCGGCAATGCTGGATCTTCGGCATCCTCGGGAATCACACCTCCATTTTTTATAGCGTCAATTTGATGGTTAAGTAATTTTACGGCCTCGCTTTCTGCATCCTTTTTACACTCTTTCTTTAATTGTTCATTTAAAGACTTAAGAAGTGCATCTCGTTTTTCAGTTTGTCGACTGATCTCATTATGAACTTGCAACATTGCCCAGAATAATGCTCTCCTTGCTCCTGTACCTTGTTGTCCTATTCGGGATTGACCAGCAGCTTCTTCAACCAATAATCCGGAGCCCTGTTTGAGCAAATTCTCAATTTTTAGCTCAGGTGGAATCATTTCTACATGAAGTTGTACTCCAAGCCCTGGAAAGATACTTTGAAATCCAGATTGTATTTGCTGAGAAATGCTGGAAAGTCTTTCCTGATGAGGCACTGCCAGTGCATTAACAGTAGCTGCCAGAGCAGCTTTATCTTTGGATATCTGAGAGTTATTATCACTTTCCAGCGTCTTAAGTTCCTTTACTAAAGGGCTTAAGGCAAGGGTAAGCAATACTTCTTCTGTCGTTATGGCATCATCTAATGATTTTATACGCATTGGTCTTGGAAGCCGAGATTTGAAAACATTATCGGCACCACCCGCCTTACCATCAGGTGCCCAATTGCCTAATTGAGGATCCCATGTTTTTCTTATAACTTTTCCTGTTTCATCCCAGACCCATGAACTTCTGACTATCCTCATTTCACCATCAACAATCTTCCATTTTTCATCTACATTTCCCATTCCTTCTGGAATATGAACATCAAGGATAACCTCAGACGGTTGTTCCGCAGTAGCCCAATTACATCGGTCATTACTGATATTGAAAGAATTTGGGTTAAATGCGAGTTCGTAAGCCCTGAGTATCGTTGTTTTACCGGAATTATTGGGGCCAACGAGGCAAAGGATATCATCTAGCTTAACCTGAACACCCTCAGGCCCGATACATCCTATGTTCTTGACATATATACTTAATAACTTTGATCTCATACCCTCATCCCTTGAAATGACATGATAGGAAATGCATATTAAAAATCAATTAACTATATATATGTAACCGAAGGTAAATGGCTACTTTTTTTACAGTAAGATATGATTGCGCGTCGGATAGCCTGAGCATTTCTGCTGAACGGGTGCTTGGCACAAAGCAGACTGCCAGGTTTTTTTACTCACCACTACGGGGGCAGGGTCAACACAGCCCTTGTAGATATGACAATAGTAAAGATCACTTAATGCACAAGACTGCTCAAATCAGTTTTATGTAATCAGATTCGATTGGTGGTCATTCTGGTGGTCTTGACAGATTGGGGATTCAGGTTTAGCTTAGATATTACCCAGTTACTGGCAAAGGTGATCCCAGTCAGAGGAGCCAAATTTAAAAAGCCTGCTTTCGAGCAGGCTTTTTGCTTTTCAGCGCCGGTACTTCTGCCGGAAGGCGAATGGCCACCCTCCGGCGATTGCGGCTTTAGCGTAAACTCTCTTCCTTCAGATCTATCTCCCGCAGCACCTCATAAAAAGTGATATCGCTGATGTTATGGGCGCGGCGCAGCCGGAACAGCTCCTGACGCTGGGCGATAATGACCTCTCGTTGCATATATTTCTCCAGCCTGGCGCGCTTAGCCAGCTCCAGCCCGACATCCTGCCCCTCGTCATTGTCGTTATAGTGAAGCCGCCGCTGATAGGTTTCGAGCAGCATATTGCCGGCATCGGCCCGCAGGGCCTGCTCACTGGGATCCTCCACCGGCTCGTCCAGTAGCGCGTTAAGACGGTTAATGGCCACCTCGGTCATCACGGCGCCAATGTCGTCCTTACCGGTGTCATGCGGTAGATCATCGGCAAGATAACGAGTCATAAACGGCAAACCGATAGCCGCCACCACCAGCGACATCAGGATCACTGCCATCGAAAGAAAGATCAGTAGTTCACGGCCCGGGAACGGCGAACCATCTGCCAGCACCACCGGCAGCGTCAGAATACCGGCGAGGGTCACAGAGCCCTTCACTCCCGCCAGCGCCATGACGGCGAGGATACTGAAGCGTGGACGGACGGTGATGGCCTTGCCTCGACGTTTGCGGCGAAAAATTGTCAGCTTCATCGACAGCCATACCCAGGCGAAGCGCATCAGACCAAGCGCCAGGGTGATGGCCACGGCGTACAGCAGCAGATACCAGGGCGAAGAGACGCCGGCCTGGCTGGCTACCGCCGGCAGCGTCCTGAGCATGCGCGGCAGCTGCTCGCCCAGCATCAGAAAGATCATCCCGTTGAGGGTGGTCTGCAGCATGGACCATACCGCGCTGCTTTTCATGCGCGTCGCCGGAAGCCGGGGCCCCGACAGCTGCTCATAATGCATCGCAATGCCGGCGGCGACGGCGGCAAGAATGCCCGAGACATGGAACGCCTCGGCCAGCAGGTAGGCGGCGAAAGGGATAAGCAGGCTGATCAGGATCTGGATGGCTGGCTCCTCGCGGGTGCGCCGAACCAGAAAGTTATTACATTTGCCGGTGACCCACACCACCACGAGGCCACTGAGGATGCCCCCGAAGGCCATCAGGAAAAATTTCACCACCGCGTCTCCCGGGGAGAAGCTGCCGGTCAGCACCGCGGCGATGGCGAAGTTAAAGGCGACGAGGCCTGAAGCATCGTTTAACAACGACTCCCCTTCGAGAATATGCGCCATCCTTGAGGGAAGCGGCGAGCTGGCGGTCATTGCCGATACCGCCACCGGATCGGTAGGCGACAGAATAGCCGCGAGGGCGAACCCTGCCGCCACGGTGATAGCCGGGATCAGCCAGTGAATAAACAGGCCAATACCGAGAATAGTCACCATCACCAGGCCTATCGCCAGCGATAAAATCGGCTTCATATCGCGGAAAAAAGCGTCTTTGGGGATGCGCCAGCCATCGAGGAACAGCAGCGGCGGGATAAACAGCAGTAAAAAAATATGCGGGTCAAAATCGACCTGAAAGCCACTGGCGGCCAGCGCGGCGCCCGCGGCGATTTGGATCAGCGGTAGCGGCACTTTAACGGGCAGAAGATGGGACAGGAACACGGTCACCACGATGGCCATGATAAAGACCAGCACGATAGCAATTAGCGACATTCATCCCCTCCTCTGACGGCAATATTCATTCTGTACATCAGACTGTTAATCCTTTTTCGCAGGTGTTGTTTCGGTAACAGATTATTTACCCAGTCACCGATAATTAAAGACAGACGTCATTGTCTGCCGGCGATAATATTTAAACTGAGGTGGCAACCGGTGCCGGATCAGGGGTGACAATGTCTTTTATCAAGCCGCGTTTGTCAATCCGCTATCGTCTGCAAATCATCGCCGGCCGGCATTCCGGGGAGAAGTCCTCACAGGACTGTCGACCGGGGACTTCGCAAATTAGCCTCTTCACATGGACAAAACCACTCAACCGCTCCAGCCCCCCGCTGTTTATATATTCCCAATATTATTAATTCGTATTATGCATTGTGAATATGGATATTAATGACCAGTCTAATATACCCGACAGAGTTATATTTCGTACCCCCGCCGGCAGTGCGAACCACGTATTTGCGATAAATAATTCTTAACGCCCCCCAGTTCAGGATGATTGGTCAGCCAGCCTTACGCTACGCGCAATGCTTGCCCTCCCCCTGAATTGGGCGTACCCTGAGCAACAATTAAACCACACGGTCTAAATCATGAATCCCGATACCTCCGCCGTCCTGAAGCCCCGCCGCGGCCGTCCACCCAAGGTCGATCGCCAGTTTGACGATACGCGTCAGGCGCTGATTCGCTCAGGCCTTGAAGTGCTGACCGAAACGGGCTATCTCGCGGCGGGTATTGATGCGGTGATCAAGAATATCGCCGTGCCAAAGGGGTCGTTTTATCATTGCTTTAAAAGCAAAGAGGCCTTTGGCCTCGCCGTGCTTGCCGCCTATGGCGACTTCTTTGCGCATAAATTAGATAAATTCCTGCTGGACGACGCCGTGCCGCCGCTGGAACGAATGGCGGCCTTTGTGCGTCATGCCGGTCAGGGAATGGAGAAATTCCAGTTTCGCCGCGGCTGCCTGGTGGGCAACCTGCTGCAGGAAGCCCCGTTGTTACCCGAGACGTTTCCCCAACGGTTGATGGCTATCCTGTCGGCATGGGAGTCGCGCGTGGCGCGCTGCCTGCGCGAAGCGCAGGCAGCCGGGGCCATCGCCAGCGACGCCTCACCGCAGGCGCTGGCCCAGGTGTTCTGGATCGGCTGGGAAGGCGCGGTGATGCGCGCCAGGCTGGTCCAGTCTGCCGCACCGCTTAACCAGTACTGGGATTTTTTTGCGCACAGTATGACAACAAAAACACCTGCACAGGACGGCGCTAGCGCCGATAACCCCCTTCCGACGAGGAATACTCTGTCATGAAAGCATTAGTTCTGGACCAGATCGACAACCGCACCGTCGCCACCGTCAAAGATATCGACCTGCCCGCTCTTGCCGAAGGCGACGTCCGGGTCGCCATCGACTGGTCGAGTCTCAATTATAAAGACGCCCTGGCGATCACCGGCAAAGGCAAAATTATCCGTCAGTTTCCGATGGTGCCGGGCATTGATTTTGCCGGTCAGGTGAAAGAAAGCCGCGATCCGCGCTTTGTTCCCGGCCAGGCCGTGATCCTCACCGGCTGGGGCGTGGGCGAAAACCACTGGGGTGGCCTGGCCACCGAAGCCTGCGTTAAAGGCGACTGGCTGGTTGCTCTGCCGGAGACGCTCAGCGCGCGCCAGGCAATGATCATTGGCACCGCCGGCTTTACCGCGATGCTATGCGTTGATGCTCTCGTTAGTGCGGGTGTCACCCCTGATAGCGGGGATATCCTGGTCACCGGCGCCAGCGGCGGGGTCGGCAGCACCGCCGTGGTGTTGCTCAAAGCCCTTGGCTACCGGGTGACGGCCGTATCGGGCCGGGAATCGACACACGATTACCTTCGCCAGCTGGGCGCCGATACGATCCTGCCGCGCAGCGACTTCGCGGAGACCCGTCCGCTGGAGAAACAGCTGTGGGCGGGCGCGGTGGATACCGTTGGCGGCCCGGTGTTGGCCAAAGTGCTGGCGCAAACGCAATATCGCGGCTGCGTCGCCGCCTGCGGTCTGGCCGGGGGCTTCGATCTGCCGACCACCGTGATGCCGTTTATTCTGCGCAATGTGCGTCTGCAGGGGGTGGATTCGGTGATGGTGCCGACCGCTGAACGCGACGCTGTCTGGCAGCGTCTGGCCCAGCTTCTGCCGGAGAGCTACTACCAGCAGGCGGCCACTGAAATCACGCTGGAGCAGGCGCCAGCGTATGCCGCAGATTTCCTCAGCAATAATATTCATGGTCGGACGCTGGTCAATATCGGCCAGTAATCCTCTTCTCCCGGCGCCCGTGCGGCGCCGGATCCCGAGAGGGATCAAGGCATATCATTTCCTTCCCCACGGGATTATGATGACGCGAACGAATAGCTCTGCGAGTGGTAAAAAAAGTAAATGGATGTCATAAGCATCATTATGGCGGCGGGCAAGTCGTCCGTTGACGTCGCGCTGTATACGCTGTTGCCGATCATGGTGATCATGCTGATCATCATGAAATACCTTGAGGTCCGCGGTATCCTCGATGTGATTGTTCGCTGGGTGGCCCCGCTGCTGAAGCCCTTCGGCTTAACCGGGATGAGCGCCTTCGCCCTGATCCAGATTAATTTTGTCAGCTTTGCCGCCCCGCTCGCCACGCTGTCGATTATGGATAAACGCGGCGTCTCGGACCGACAAATGGCCGCCACGCTGGCCATGGTGTTCGCCATGGGGCAAGGCAACGTCTTCTATCCTCTTACCCCTTTTGGTCTGCACTGGCTGGCCTCGATCGTTATCTCGGTGGTCGGCGTCCTGTGCGCGGCCGCCGTCGCCTGGCACGTCACCGGACGGCGCTTATCGGTCGCCGAGAACCCCCGCGCGGAAGCGCTGCCGAACGCCGAGCAGAACAGCCAGGGAATTCTAGCCGTGATTAACAGCGCCGGCTCCGACGCCATCCGCCTGGCGCTCGGCGCGGTGCCAATGCTGATCCTGTCGTTAACCATCGTCGGGCTGCTGCAGGGCGCCGGGGCTATCGACCTGCTGCAGCAGCTGCTGAAGCCGCTTCTCGGCTGGCTGCACATCCCCCAGAACTTTGTGCTACCGGCGCTGGTGAAGTGCGTTGCCGGGGTACCGCCTACTTTGGCGTCATTTCCGAGCTGATCCAGCAGGGCAAAGTCACCGTCGGCCAGGTCAACGCCTCGGCAGGTCTACTGATCCAGACCTTTGATCTTCCCGGTATCGGCATTTTTCTTGGCATCAGCTCACGGTTTGTCCGCCTGTTCCGCTTCGTGGCTCCCGCGGCGATCGTCGGTATCCTGCTGCGTACCGTTCTGCACCTGACCCTGTTTTAATGCCTCTGCTCTGGTCTGCGCTTTCAGGCAGGCCGCCACCGCCGCCTGTTCGCCGCAGGCGATGCGCTCATCGACGCGCGTCATCATCCATGGAAAGAATGGATTGGAGGTGACGCGCATTAACGTCTCCAGCCCCACGCTCAGCGTCCCGGTCTCTCCGCGCAGTGAAATGGTGCCCAGGCTAATGCCGTAGCGGTTCTTCTCGTCCGGCTCGCGACCATACAGCGAGTCGCTCAGGGGAAACGGCACCGCCACATGCGACAAAGAGTACATATCCGCCGGCCAGGCCAGGTGTAAAGGATAACGATGCTCTTCCCGATCCTGGGCCAGCGTGGTCCGGGCGACGGTCTGCAGCGTGTGCGCCGTCGCGTTGGTCACCACCGTGGTGGTATAGGCCCGCGGCGCCGGGGGCAGCAGCGTATTCACCGCCGCATAGAGCGCAGGGCGAAACAGGACCCGGAGATCCGCCGCCTGGTTAATATCGAACACCACCAGCTCGCTGCCGTTATCCGGCAGATAGCGATACAGGGACTCCACCACCGCGCGGGTGCTGACCGTGGAATCCATCACCGACTGAAAGGTGAGGATCGGCGGCAGCGCTTTCAGCTCGCCCTGCCGGGCCGCGCGGATAATCTGCTGCTGCAGCGCCTGGCTCAATAACCACGATTGTCTCGCCGCCTTGACCGGAAAGGAGTTGTACTTGAACGGATTAAACTCAGGCGCCACGTTCAGCCAGGCCGCGCGGGCGAACGCCGGGAAGACGGACGGTAGCCCGGCGAGGCCGGCGAAACGGGCAAACGCGGTCACGCCGATCATCGGCGACAGCAGAATGATCTGCTGCGGCTGGCGCAAGTGATTGTCTTCCAGGCTATCGAGGGCATACTTGAGCGCCAGCGCGCCGCCGTTAGAGTAGCCGACCAGATGCAGCGGCACGTCCGCCCCGGCAAGGCGGGTCGCTTCGCGTACCGCCAGACGCGTCGCCGCCAGCCAGGTCTCCCAGTCAACCGCCGTTAACGCCCCCGGCGCGGTGCCGTGTCCCGGCAAACGCGGCACCACCGCCACATAACCCCGCTGCTGCCAGAGTTGCGCCAGATAGCGAACGCTGTAGGGCGAATCGGTCAGGCCATGGAGGAGCACCACGCCACCGCGCGGCTTGCCCAGCGGCATCAGCACAAAAGAACGGTTCCAGTCCTGCTTAAACTGCCCCGGCCAGACCCGGCTGTGACGATAAAAGCGGTTGACCGGGGTTTTATCTTCCTCCGGCAAAGCCTCTGTCACCTCACGCTGGAGATCGGCGAAAATCGTCTTCTCCCGCCCCAGATACTGGGCAAAGGTCGCCTGGTCGATCTCTTCGGCCGACATCTCGTTGCCACTCCAGGTATGCCAGCGATGCAGGGCCGGGCCGCGCTGGGACTCATAGATCCGCCCGGCGAGAAAGACCACCAGCAGCGCCAGTACCGCAATGCTCCCTTTTTTCAGCAGTGAGCCGATAACGGCGCCCGACGTTCGCCAGTGTCGAAATAGATGCTTCATGACGCTCTCTCTTATATTTATTGCGTAGCCGGACTTATCAGCCCTCTTCCTGACAGGCTATTCTCACGGACTGCTTTTCAGCATAGTCATCGCTTCCTGCAAATTAAACCCGGCAGATCATTGCCCCCCGGCATAAAAAAACCTAGCGCACAGATCAACAATCGGTTGCGTATTTTTAAACACTGCATAAACCAAGGGGATAATCTTATTGTCAGATTTTTAAGAAACATGAATTATCGACGCACATGTCGCTATGAGAGGATAAAAAACAGATGGAGTGGTGGGTAAAAAAAGTACAGGACAACGCTTCGGCCAGCCTCTGCCGCGTCGTGCTTCAGAGCGGTGCGCTGGAGATGATCGCAGAGATTGAAGCCTGTCGCCTCCGCCTGCGGGAAGGGGATAAACTCACTCCGCTGGCCGATGCGCGCTATTGTCTGAATAATAATCCGACGCAAACTTTGAAGATTCGCAACGCCACTCATTATAGCAGCGAGCGTTGGACAAACGCCGGCAAATAACACGAGCCCGCTCCCTTTACTGGTTATGGTCTGAGTATCGTCGCATTTGACAGATAAATTCTCCTTCGCCCTTTTCCCGCTGTGACATACTATCGGGAATGTCAGCAGACCTGAAACAAGGAGCGAATCATGAATATCAAGGCCGCCAGTCTGACCCCGGAACAAGCGCTTGCCGAGCTGGAAGCGCGCTATGAAGCCTCGGTCACGGCGTTACGCAAAGCCATCGGCGACTATATCGACCATAATACGCTCCCCGATACCGAAGCCCGCGCGGAAGGTCTTTTTGTCTATCCGCAGCTGTCGGTCTCCTGGGACGGCGCCGATCATAAAGCCCTCAAAACGCGCGCCTGGGGACGTTTCACCCATGCCGGTTGCTATACCACCACCATTACGAATCCGAAACTGTTCCGCAACTATTTGCTGGAACAGCTGACCCTGCTGTATCAGGACTATGGCGCGCATATCAGCGTCGAGCTGTCGCAGCATGAGATCCCCTATCCTTACGTGATCGATGGTTCCACCCTGACACTCGACCGCTCGATGAGCGCCGGTCTGACGCGCTATTTCCCTACCACCGAGCTGTCACAAATTGGCGATGAGACCGCGGATGGCCTGTTCCATCCCACCGAGTTCTATCCGCTGTCGCACTTTGACGCCCGCCGCATCGATTTTTCGCTGGCGCGTCTGCGACACTACACCGGCACGCCGGCGGAACACTTCCAGCCCTACGTGCTGTTCACCAACTATACCCGCTACGTGGATGAGTTCGTCAGCTGGGGCTGCAGCCAGATCCTCGATCCCGACAGCCCCTATATCGCTCTCTCCTGCGCCGGCGGGATCTGGATCACCGCCGAGACCGAAGCGCCGGAACAGGCCATTTCTGATCTGGCGTGGAAGAAGCACCAGATGCCGGCCTGGCATCTGATCACCCACGACGGCAAAGGGATCACCCTGATTAACATTGGCGTCGGCCCGGCCAACGCCAAAACCATCTGCGATCATCTCGCGGTACTGCGGCCGGACGTCTGGTTAATGATCGGCCACTGCGGCGGCCTGCGCGAAAGCCAGGCCATCGGCGACTATGTGCTGGCCCACGCCTATCTGCGTGACGATCATGTACTGGATGCGGTGCTGCCGCCAGATATTCCGATCCCCAGCATTGCCGAAGTGCAGCGCGCCCTCTACGACGCCACCAAGCAGGTGAGCGGAATGCCCGGCGAAGAGGTTAAGCAGCGGCTGCGTACCGGGACGGTGGTCACCACCGACGACCGTAACTGGGAGCTGCGCTATTCCGCTTCGGCGCTGCGCTTTAATCTCAGCCGGGCGGTAGCTATCGATATGGAGAGCGCGACCATCGCCGCCCAGGGCTATCGCTTCCGCGTCCCCTACGGCACGCTGCTCTGCGTCTCGGACAAGCCGCTGCACGGTGAAATCAAGCTACCGGGCCAGGCTAACCGCTTTTACGAGGGCGCTATCTCCGAGCATCTGCAGATAGGCATCCGGGCGATTGACCTGCTGCGCGCCGAGGGAGATCACATGCACTCGCGTAAGCTGCGCACCTTCAACGAGCCGCCATTCCGTTAATCGTCGATGACGTGGGAATCGTGAGATAAACGCTGACGTTACCCGCCAGGGAGCGTCAGCGTCCGGATAAGCGAAACAAACGACCCGGCGATGTTTGTCCACGGAAGAAAGGCGGTAGACAGAAAAGCAAAAAGCCTGCTCGAAAGCAGGCTTCTTAAATTTGGCTCCTCTGACTGGACTCGAACCAGTGACATACGGATTAACAGTCCGCCGTTCTACCGACTGAACTACAGAGGAATCGTGTGAACGGGGCGCATATTATCGATGACGCCCGGCGCTGTCAAAGCCTGTTTTCAATAAAATGAATCGTTTGCCGAATTATTCTTCACTTTGCGCAAAAAATGGCGATTAGCCTCGCAAACGGCTCAGCTTTCCTCCGATGAAGCCTTCACGCGCGGATATTTCCACAGCCAGCGGCCGCTCACCATGCGGAAATAAAACAGCACGCCGCGCACCGCCCAGTCGAGCACCATCCCTAACCAGACGCCAATCACCCCCATCCCCAGCACGATGCCCAGGGTATAGCCCGCCACCACCCGGCAGCCCCACATGCCGAGCATCGACACCCACATGGTGTAGCGTACGTCACGGGCGCCTTTAAAAGCGCAGGGTAAAGTCCACGACAGCGACCAGATCGGCATAAACAGGGCGTTGAGCCACAGCAGCTGTTTAACCACTTCTTTTACATCTTCTTCATGGGTGTAGAACGAGGCGATAAAGCCGGCGAAGGGGGCGCTGCCCCAGGCGATCAGCGTCAGAATGATCGTCGACAGCCAAAATACGTGCCAGGCCTGGAATTCAGCCTGACCAATCTGCCCTTTTCCCAGCCGCTTGCCGGTAATGATCGTCGAGGCAGAGCCGAGGGCGTTGCCCGGCAGGTTAATTAGCGAGGCCACCGAAAAGGCGATAAAGTTGCCGGCGATAACGTTGGTGCCCATCCCGGCGACAAACATCTGGGTCAGCAGCTTGCCGCCATTGAACAGGACAGATTCGATACTGGCCGGGATGCCGATCCCCATCACCTCCCAGATAATGGCGAAGTTAAAGGGTTTGAAGTAGCCCTTCAGCGACAGCCGCAGCGCCGGATTGAGGCCCACCATCAGCACCCAGATCGTGGCTATCGCGCCAATATAGCGGGCAATGGTCAGCCCAAGCCCGGCGCCGACAAACCCCAGCCCCGGCCAGGAGAAGATGCCGTAGATGAGCACGCTGCTGATTAAGATATTGAGGATATTCATCCCGCCGTTGATCAGCAGCGGGATTTTGGTGGTGCCGGCGCCGCGCAGCGCCCCGCTGCCGATCAGCGCAATCGCCGCCGCCGGGTAGCTCAGCGCCGTCAGTTCCAGATAGGTCAGCGCCAGGTCCTTGACCTGGGCGGTGGCATCGCCGGCGACGAAATCAATAATCTCCTGGCCAAAGGCATGGATCACCCCCGCCAGCAAAATGGAAAACAGCGTCATAATGGCCAGCGACTGGCGCGCGGCCGCCCTCGCCCGCCGCCGATCGCGCTTGCCGAGGCTAAAGGCCACCACCACCGTGGTGCCCAGATCGATGGCGGCAAAGAAGGACATGATGACCATGTTAAAGCTATCGGCCAGCCCCACCCCGGCCATGGCCTCTTTTCCCAGCCAGCTGACAAGGAAGGTGCTCAACACCCCCATCAGCAGCACACAGGCATTTTCCAGCAGAATGGGTACAGCGAGAGGGCTGATTTCGCGCCAGTACAGCACACGATAACGCTGACGTTTTTTAAACCAGGATGTCCGTTCGACAGCCTGGCGTACGGCGGAGGTGACGTTCAAGAGAGACCTTAGTGAGAGATGTTGAAACAACATTTCAAATGATGATTGAGAAATGGATATCCTGCAAAGTATTTTCCGTAATAATTGTCGGAAATGACAACAAATTGTCGATGGAAGCGGCAGTTGCACCTGAACAGGCGAATTGATGTTTGACAAAAGTTTTTTCGCCGCTAAGATACGACTCCACACGATTCCTCTGTAGTTCAGTCGGTAGAACGGCGGACTGTTAATCCGTATGTCACTGGTTCGAGTCCAGTCAGAGGAGCCAATTTCCTGCTTTCATGCATCCTTGCGAATCCCTATGTTATTTTGATTCAACAGGTTAGCGTGAAAACTCTTCCCGGTGCATTTTGATTTTACCCTCCGCATCGGGAAAAATTGGTGGTCAAATCTGGGGTCAGGTTAGTTCGATAATGGAGTGACCCCCATATGTCTCTTACCGACGCGAAAATCCGTAGTCTCAAGCCTTCTGATAAACCCTTTAAAGTCTCCGATTCCCACGGTCTGTATCTTCTTATCAAACCTGGCGGTTCCCGTCACTGGTATCTCAAGTACCGTATCAACGGTAAAGAATCCCGTATTGCACTGGGTGCCTATCCTGCCGTCTCCCTGTCTGATGCCCGCCAGCAGCGCGAAGGTATCCGTAAGATGCTGGCGCTGAACATCAACCCGGCACAGCAGAGGGCTTCTGAACGCAGAGCCTGCACACCAGAGAAGGTGTTTAAAACAGTGGCGCTGGCATGGCATAAAAACAATAAAAAGTGGTCGCAGAACACCGCTGACCGTCTGCTTGCCAGCATGAACAACCATATCTTTCCTGTAATTGGTCATCTGTCCGTCACGGAGCTTAAACCCCATCATTTCATTGACCTGCTGAAAGGTATTGAGGAAAAGGGCCTGCTGGAAGTCGCGTCCCGCACGCGGCAGCACCTCAGTAACATCATGCGCCATGCGGTCCATCAGGGATTTATCGACACCAACCCGGCAGCAAATCTTGATGGCGTGACGGCTCCCCCCATGAGACACCACTATCCCGCCCTGCCGCTGGAGCGGCTGCCAGAATTGATTGAACACATTGAAGCATATCATCAGGGCCGTGAACTGACCCGGCTTGCTGTCCTGCTGACGCTGCATCTGTTCATTCGCTCCAGTGAGCTGCGCTTTGCACGCTGGTCAGAAATTGATTTCATAAACAGAATTTGGACGATACCCGCCACACGCGAAGCCATTGTGGGTGTGCGTTATTCAGGGCGCGGTGCAAAAATGCGCACTGCTCATATC
>JAAIGE0101223079.1_pt1 | contig 14028 bp, 7 predicted proteins | sample 6487951 | NCBI WGS metagenome assembly JAAIGE01 (sample SAMN13974128, study PRJNA590717) | phyllosphere metagenome | biome: tomato field; feature: multiple bacterial spot infested tomato fields; material: tomato leaves; isolation source: leaves from tomato fields | host: Solanum lycopersicum ... | reverse complement strand
GTTTCCTGCACGAACATGCCGAACAGGCTCTGGATGTTGCCCGCTTCCATGCCGATGCCGTTGTCCGTCACGGAAATGACGGCGGTCTGCGGGTCGGCATGGGCCTCGATCCTGATGTGCCCGCCGTGCGGCGTGTACTTGGCGGCGTTGGCCAGCAGGTTGGACAGCACCTGGCTGAGCCGCAGCAGGTCCGCATCGAGCGCGACCGGCCGGTCCGAAAGCGTCACCTCCAGCCGGTGCGCGCCGGCTTCGATGGCTGGCCGGGTGGATTCGATGGCCATGTCCACGACCTGGGACAGCAGGATGCGCTGGCGGTGCAGGGCCAGTCGCCCCAGCCGCAGGCGCGAGACGTCCAGCAGGTCATCCAGCAGCGTCTTCATGGCGGCGGATTGCCGGTCCAGGATGCTGGACGACTGGGCCCGCTCCTCGTCGTTCAACTGCCCCGACTGCAGCGCCTCTGCGGCATTGCGGATGGAGGCGAGGGGGTTGCGCAGTTCGTGCGACAGCACGGCCAGGAACCGGTCCTTGGCGGCGTCGGCGGCCTCCAGCGCCGAGTGCGCGGCCTCCTTTTGCCGCAGGGCTTCCACCAGTTCGGCCCGGCTTTTTTCCAGGTCTTCCTGGGCTTGCCGGGCGCGGCTCTGGTCGCGCAGGATCTTGACGAAGCCGACCACTGCGCCGTCGTCCAGCATCGGCATCAGCACCCCGCTGGCCCAGAAGGTGCTGCCATCCTTGCGGCGGTGCAGGCGGTCGTCCATGGCGCGGCCGTCGGTCAGGGCCTGGCGCACCTCGATCTGCGGCGCACCCAGGGCGCGGTCCTCGTCGGTGAAGATGATGTCCGCGGGCTGTCCCAGCACCTCGGCCTCGGGGTAGCCGAGCAGGCGCTCGGCGCCCACGTTCCAGCGGGTCACGCGCATCTGCGGATCGGTGGAGAAGATGGCGAACTCGACCGCGTTCTCCACGATGAGCCGCAGCTGCTCCTCGCTGCGGCTGAGCGCTTCCTCTGCCCGTTTGCGCTCCGTCACGTCGGTGCACATCACCAGTGCGGCGTCGGCGCGGCCCTGCACGTTCGACAGCCGGCTCACGTTGTTGAAGGTCCAGATCACCGAGCCGTCCTTGCGCAGGCAGCGCTTTTCCACCTGGAACGGCTCGCCATGGCGGGCCAGCTTCTCGAACAGCCGGGCGCTCTCCGCCCGGTCGTCGGGGTGCACGAGGTCGAGCAGCGACATGCCCACGATTTCGGCCTCGGTGTAGCCCAGCAGTTCGCGGTAGCTGCGGTTGGTGAACTCGATGCGTCCGTCCAGCGACACCTCCATCACCCCAGCGGTTGCCTGGCTGACGATCAGGCTGAAGCGGTCCTGCGAGACGCGCAAGGCCTCCTGGCTGTGCTTGCGCTCGGTGATGTCCACGAAGGTGAGCACCACGCCGGCAATGCGGTCGTCCAGCGTGCGGTAGGGCAGGGCCCGGACCAGGAACCATTGGTCGCCGCCCTTGCCGACTTCGCGCTCCATGGGCACCAGCCGCTCCAGCACGCGGCAGGCGTCGTCGGTCATCTCCGGGTAGTCCAGGTGGGTCGCCAGATCGGACAGCGGGCGGCCGATGTCGGTGGGGATCAGCTTGAACAGCGTGATCGCCGAGGGCGTGAAGCGGGTGATGCACAGCTCGCGGTCCAGGAACACCGTCGCGATGGCGGTGGCGTCCATCAGGTTGTGCATGTCGCTGTTGGAGTGGCCGAGTTCATCGACCTTGCTCTTGAGCTCGTGGTTGACGGTGGTGAGCTCTTCGTTGATCGACTGCAGCTCTTCGCGGCTGGTTTCGAGTTCCTCGGTGGCCGAGCGCAGCTCTTCGTTCATAGCCTGCAGTTCTTCGTTGCTGGCCTTGAGCTCTTCGGTGGACACCTCGTACTGCTCGACGGTATCGCGCAGATGCAGCTTCATGCGCTCCAGCTCTTGTTCCAGGTGCTGCGCCAGCGGTTCGGAAACCGCCATGGGCCGCACCGGCATGGACGGCAGCGGCTGGAGCGCCGAGGCGGGCTGGATGATCACCAGATGAAAGCCCGGGGCCTCGTGGAACGGGATGATGCGCACCACCAGCACCATCTCGCCGCCGCCATGGGTGATGGCCACGGGCGGCGTTTGCACCGCCATCTTGCGCTGCGCCGCCTGGTAGAGCGCTGCTCGCACCTCGATGCGCAGATCCTCGTGGATGGCGCGCAGCAGGTTGCGGCTGGGCTCGCCGCCCTGAAAGCGCAGGAACTCGCCAGCGTTGGGCGACAGGTGCACGATGTCATGCCCGGCATCGATCAGCATGGAGGGCGGGGCGATCTTCTCCAGCAACCGGAAATGCAGCTCCCCCCAGCTGTTGCTGCGGCCGTCCAGGGGCGGCAGATCGCGGGAGGCCGGGGGCACCGACGTGAACGCAGGGCCTGCCACCACGGGGCCGGACCGCGCGGCATGTTGCGCTTCCATGGCGAGCGAGAGGGCGCCGGGCGCGGAGTGCCCCGGCAGGCGCGAACGCGCAGTGGGACGGTGGCTGTAGATGCGGTGCTTCTTGTCGAGTACGGAAAACAGGGGGCTGTTGTCTTCGACCGATTCCGACGAGCCCAGAAACATGAGGCCCCGGGGCTTGAGCGAGAAATGGAAGGTGTCGAATACGCGGTGCTGGGCGCTGCGGTTCAGGTAGATCAGCAGGTTGCGGCAGGTGACGAGGTCGAGCCGCGAAAAGGGCGAATCGTTGAGCACGTCGTGCACCGCGAACAGCACCATTTCCCGGATTTCGCGTCGCAGACGGTAGCCACGGTGCTCTTTCACGAAGTACCGGCGCAGCCGCTCTTCCGACACGTCGGCCTCGATGGTCGTGGGGTACAGCGCCTCGCGCGCGATGCCGATGGCTTCGTCGTCCAGGTCGCTGGCGAAGACCTGGATCACCGGCGCCGCGTCCACCTTGCGGGCGTACTCGCTCAGCAGTATGGCGATGGAATACGCCTCCTCGCCCGTGGCGCAGGCGGCCACCCACACGCGCAGGGAGTCTCCTGGGCCTTTGCCGGCGAACAGCCCGCCGATGTGCGCCTCCAGGGCGCTGAAGCATTCGCCATCGCGAAAAAAGTTGGTCACGCTGATGAGCAGGTCCTGCAGCAGCGCACCGGCTTCGCCGGGCCGGGTGCGCAGGCAGTCCAGGTAGCCCGGCAGGTCGGCGATGCCATTGACCTGCATGCGCCGCCCGATGCGCCGCAGGATGGTGGCGCGCTTGTAGTAGGCGAAGTCCCTTCCGGTTCGCGTTCGCAGGAAAATCAGCACGTCGCGCAGGGCCGCCTCCGTGGCCATGCCATAGGGCACCGCGTTTTCCATGGGCTGCGGCCCCTTCTCCGAAGGGAGCTGGAGCCGGCGCTCGAGTCGGTAGTACTCCAGCAGACGGGCGGGCATGGCCGCAACGGGCAGCGTCCAGTCCACCATGCCGGTGGCCAGCGCCGAGCGGGGCATGCTGCTGTGCTCCGCCTCGTCCGGGTCCTGGGCGATCGTGAGGCCGCCCCGTTCCTTGATGCGCTTGATGCCGATGGCGCCGTCGCCGTCCATGCCCGACAGCACGATGGCCGTGGCGTGCGGACCATGCGTGTCGGCCAGCATGCGAAAGAACAGGTCCACGGTCACATGGCCGTGGCGCGGGGTCGGCAGATCGGCCAGCTGCAGAAAGCCGTCATAGGTGCGCAGGACCTTGCCGGGCGGGATGACGTAGACGGTGTTGACCTGGACCTTGCACGTTTCTCGCACCTGCAGCACGCGCAGGGTGGTGGAGCGCTGCAGGATTTCCGCCAGTTCGCTTTCGTGGTCGGGCGACAGGTGCAGGATCACCACGAAAGCCAGTCCCGGGTCTTCGGGCATGGACTGCAGAAAAGTCTGCAGGGCAGGGATGCTGCCCGCGGATCCGCCCAGGCCGATCAACGGCAGCATGTGATAGGCCCGTGCCGGCGCCACGCTGTCCAGCGCCGCATCCACATGCTCTTCGGCTTCGTCCGGGGTGGTCAGCGAGTCATCCATGTTGGCCTCTTTCGAATGGATATCGATTATCGATCGTGGGCCTCCGCGCCCGAGGGCCAGGCGTGGCGGACCGCGGCCCAAAGCATGTGCCGGGTCCGGCCGGGACCGTGTCCGGGTTTTTCGCCATCGGGGCTATGCGGTCGCTTCGCGCAGGGGAAATCGAATCGCCGGTGCCCGCCTGGGCGACCTGCATCGGTGTGCACCTCGGGCGCCAGCCGCGGTGACAGTGAATGAACGAATGCCCTGGGCTTGGCAGCCGGGGGGCGCTCGTCAGGAATCAGGTGCTGGCGCCGTATTCCTTCAGGCGGTTGTAAAGCGTCTTCATGCTGATCCCCAGCATCGCGGCGGTCTGCTCGCGCCGCTGCCCGCAGTGGGCGAAGGTGGCGAGGATCATCGCCTTTTCCACTGCCGCCAGCGAACTGCCCAGCGGCAGGCGCAGTTCGGCGGGGGCCGGGTCGCTGCTGGCCCGCCGTGCCTCCGGCAGCGGCTGCAGTGGGAGGGGCGGCGAGGGCACGAGATCGCGGGGCAGCCAGCGCTCGGTGACCGGCCCTTCCTGCGTCATCACGAAGGCGCGCTGCAGCACATTGCGCAACTCGCGCACATTGCCGGGCCACCGGTAATCCGCCAGGCGCTCCAGGGCGGCGGCGGTCAGCGTCTGGCGGCCCCCTTCGCGCGCTGCGATGTCGTCCAGGAAATGCTGGGCCAGCAGCGGCAGATCTTCCAGCCGGTCCCGAAGGGGCGGAAGGTGCAGGGGGAACACGTTGAGTCGGTAGAGCAGGTCTTCCCGCAGCGCGCCTTCGGCCACGGCCTGCGACAGGTCGCGGTTGCTGGCGGCCACGATCCGCAGGTCGGTGTGCCGCGCTTCGGTCGATCCCACGCGCATGAAGGTGCCGGTCTCCAGCACCCGCAAGAGCTTGACCTGCAGTTCCAGCGGCATCTCGGTGATTTCGTCCAGAAAGAGCGTGCCGCCGTTGGCGCGCTCGAAAAACCCCAGGTGCTGGCGCTCCGCCCCGGTGAAGCTGCCCCGCTCATGTCCGAAGATTTCGCTCTCGATCAACTGCGGCGAGATCGCCCCGCAGTTCACCGCCAGGAAAGGCCCATCGCGCCGCCGGCTGAGATCGTGGAGTGTGCGTGCGACCAGTTCCTTGCCCGAACCGCTTTCGCCTGTCACGAACACCGAGACCGACGTGCCGGCCACGCAGGCGATCTGCTCGTACACCTCGCGCATGACAGGCGACCGGCCCAGCAGATGTCCGAAGCGGCCGGTCGATTCCCACTGCAGGCGCATGTCCTGGATTTCGGCCAGCAGGGTGGAGGGAGAGCGAGCGCGGGACAGCACGGCATTGAGCCGCCGGGTGTCCACCGGTTTGACGAGATAGTCCGCGGCGCCCAGGCGCAGGGCCTGGATCGAGGTATCCAGGCTCGCATGGCCGGTGATGAGCACCACTTCTGCATAGGAGAGCAACTCGGCCTCTTCGCACAAGGAGAGTCCATTGCCGTCGGGCAGCTGCAGGTCGAGCAAGACAATGTCGGGGCGCTGCAGGGCAATCTGGCGGCGCGCATCCCGCAGCGAAGAGGCCGTGGCCGCCGTGAACCCACCCGTGTTCAACAAGCTTGCCAGCATGCGTGCGGAGTCGGCATCGTCTTCAACGACCAGGGCATGGGCCATGCAAAGTCTCCCTGAGTAAGAATTTGAAAAAAAAGAATTATTTGCGGCGATTGCTGCCGCCTGTGTAAACGAACGTACCGAGTTCAGTCGTTTCCGGATTCCTTCGCGCCGATCAGCGCGCGGGGCCAGTCGGCCCAGGTCGTCCAGGTGTCGAAGCCGGCGCGCTGCGCTGCGGGCGCGTCCAGCGCATCGGGCGCAGAAGCGGTGGTGGTCGCCACGGCCACCATGCGCCCGGCGTAGCCCGCTTCCCGCGCCGCCGACGCCAGTTGGCAGGCCTCTCTTGCAGGATGGGCGCTGGCGAGCACCAGGTCCGGCACGTCCTGCAGCAGCAGGTCCAGCACCGACGGCGCCAGTGTACTTTCCACCACAAGGTATCCCTGCCGCGCCAGGGCTTGCGCTGCCGTTCGGCGATCTTCGGCATCGTGCAGTGCGACCAGCACGGTCGGGCGCCGCGATCCGGCAAAAGCCGGCGGAGCCTCGTGCAAGCAGGGCAGGACGAGGCGCGGCCCGCCTGCATCGGAAGGCGATGCAATGCGTCCCCCATGCAGCCGGATGACGTGGTCCGCGAGAAGGTCGGCCAACGCGGCGGGCGAACCGGCATGCCCGTGCAGATCCAGCGGCAGCGGGGCCGCCTTCCCCTGTGCCTGCGCCGTGTCGCCCCTGGGTACGCCATGGACCTCCACGCTCACCAGGCCCCCTTGCACAGAGACGGCCAGATGCAGGGGCATTCCCGGTGCCGCCACCTGTTGCACCCGCCAAAACAGCCGCTCGATGGCCCGGCGCATCCGGCGGGGATCGGCCATCACCTGAAGGTCCGGAGCGATCTGCCGGGTGAATGCATGGCCCCTGGCGGAGTGCGCCAAAGCCTCCCAGGCCAGCCGCGCGAGCTGCGAGAAATCCAGGGGCACCTGCCGCACTTGCATGTGCCCCTCTCGCGCTGCCAGCACATCCTGCAGATCCTCCAGCAGCAAAGACAGCTGCTGCATCTGACGGGCGGCTACCGCACACGCTTCGTTCTGCATCGGGTTCGGGTTGGCGGTGAGCGCAATCACGTCCAAGGCCGCGGACAGCGCGCCCAGCGGGGTGCGCAATTCATGCCCGACGCCAGCCATGGAAAGCCATTGCGGTGGCATGGTGGAAGCATGGGCGGGCGCAAGCTGCCCGTCCGGGCAATGCCCGACAAGGGTTTCGGCCAGGGGGCGAGGCGCTGCCATCGGGCTCGTGAAGGGTGTGTGCTTTTTCATGTTGGTTGGATGCCTGCGCATTCGTACGGGCGTTGCCGGTGTCCGCCGCGGCAGCATGCCGCGTGCCTGCCTGGGTGGGTAAGGACCTCGGCCTGTGGCACATGCCCGATCACCAACGGCAGGAATTGCAGCAATCTCTACCGTTCGAACCTATGCAACGCCTTTTCCAGCCGTTGGCGCTGCCCTGGTCTGCCACGAGACAAGCCTTTGTCCCAACCCATGGATCGCATGGCATATGCCTTGCTTTGTTGCCGTGGATGATCACTCCATCCCCGGACTTTCGATGCGCCAATTGAGCCTGAGCGCTTCTGCGGCCCTTGCGCAAACGGCATCACCCCGCCTGCAGCAGGCGGTGCGCCTGCTGCAGATGTCCTCCCAGGATTTTGCACGGGCCGTGCGCGAGGCCTTGGAGCGCAACCCGCTGCTGGAAGCCGAAGAGAGCGATTCGCTGCAGGATGTGCAGCAGGCGGCGTGGAGCGACTGGAGTCCGTCCTGCGGCAGCAGCCGGATCCAGTCGGCCGACCACAGCGATGGGGAAGGAGCGTGGGAGTGGGCAGCGGCGCCCGTTTCCTTGCGCGCGCATCTGCATCGGCAACTGGATTGGCTTCGCCTGCCAGAGCGCGAATTGCTGATGGCACGGGCGGTCGTCGAATCGCTGGACGACGATGGCTACCTGCGCGGAGGGCTCGTGGAGATCGAGCAGGCGGTGCGCACCATGGCGCTGTCTCCGAAGCCGGACGAACACGAAATCCGCATGGCATGGTGCAGGGTGCAAGGACTGGATCCTGCCGGTGTCGCCGCGGTGGACCTTCGGCATTGCCTGCTCCTGCAATTGCACACGGTGGAGTGCGCAACCCGGCGGGATCGGGTGCGCCGCGCCATCGAAGACCATCTGAACGCCGTGGCCTTGCGCGATCCTGCCCGGCTGTCCGAGGCGTTGGGCGTGTCGCCTGAAGAAGCCTCGGCGGTCTGTGCGCAGGTCCGCGCACTCAATCCCGACCCGTGCCGGGATTTCGTGCAAGACGAAGTGCCGTTCGCGCTCCCCGATGTCGTGGCGGTGCGGAGCGGGCGAGGGTGGCAGATGGTGCTCAATGAGGCGGTGATGCCCCGCCTGCGGGTGCATTCCACTTACGCGGGGATGTTCCAGCAACGAAAGCGCCCCGCCGAAAGTGCGGCGCTCAGCGCCTGCCTCCAGGAGGCGCGTTGGCTGGTGGGCAACGTGGCGCAGCGCTTCGCCACCATTCTTGCGGTGGCGCGAGCCATCGGGCGGCATCAGCAGGCGTTTTTCGAGCACGGCCCTTTGGCACTCAAGCCATTGAAACTGCAGCAGATTGCGCAAGAAGTGGGGGTGCACGAATCCACGGTGTCCCGTGTCACCAACAACAAGTTCATGGCAACTCCGTTCGGCTTGCACGAACTCAAGTATTTCTTTTCGCGTGGACTGTCCACCCGCAGTGGCGCCACATGCGCGCCAGCGGCCGTGAAGGAACTGGTCTCCGAACTGATTGCCGCAGAGTCGCCCGCGCATGCCTTGTCCGATGCGGCGATTGCCGGCTTGCTGGCGCAGCAGGGGTTTTCGGTCGCTCGGCGCACGGTCACCAAGTACCGGCAGGCGCTCCGCATTTCGGCAGCGCCGCAGCGGCACAGGGGCCCTTGAGCGGACCACCTCCAGCCGATGGAATGGCCCATCGTATGCATGCCAGTCAAGCGGCGGTGCGGTGGGTCGTGCGGGCAAGCTTTCGTGACACGGCTCGGTAGCTAAGGGCGGTCTGATCTGTTTTCATCGCGCCGAACGCTGGGCATGTCGATTGCCCTGGTGTTGGCAAGCCCTGTTTCCATCCCGGGGCCTGGGACGTTCCCCTCCACGGGAGCACATCGAAGGAGTATCCAAATGGCCAACCAAGGCAATTCATCCGGTCGCAGTCGCGGCTTTGCTGCCATGGACGCAGCAAAGCAACGGGAAATTTCAAGCAAGGGCGGGCAGGCAGCGCACCAGAAGGGCACCGCGCACCAGTTCACGTCCGAAGAAGCCCGCGCAGCAGGAGCCAAGAGCCACAGCCGCCGCCGCAGTGCTGCTGGTGTCGTTGAGGTGGCCAGTTCCCGTGGCGGCCAACCAGGGCCCAGCGATGCCGCAGGAGGGCGCCAGGAGGGGGGCGAAGGACGACCGCAGGCTGCTGGCGGTATGCAAGACTTGGGAGGCCGTTGATTCCATCGGCGGGCGGCGCTCAGGCAGGCATGCCGATTGCCATCGCGAGGGCAGTGCCACGTCGTTCTTTCCGCGCAGCCTCAGACATTCTGCGGTGCTTTCGACGGAAAGGAGGACTGTGACCACCAGAACCCATCCACGAGGCAATCCATGAACACCCATTACCCCACACGCGCCGCACGCCACCGCGGACTTTTCCAGCAGTTCTCTCCGCTCGATCTCTCGCCTGCCTGGGAGCAGTACAGCGTGATCAAAGCCAGGGGGGTGCGCACGATTGCCCTGGGCGGGCACGCCCCGTACTGCACGGCGGGGTGGATGGTGGAGCAGGCGGTGGGTTGTATCGAGCTCATCGGCGCCAAGGTGGCGGGCCTTGGACAGATGCTGCTGATCGGTTTCACCCTCGGCGAGCCATCGGCATCTGCTGGCTTCGAAGTCACGACGACCGATGCCGTCGGCAGGTTGATCCTGCCAGCCCACTGCTTTGCCGCCTGTGTGGCGATCGCGAACGGGCAGAACGCGCACTTTCGCATTGGCGGGGATGGCCAATTGAATGCCATCGGCAGCGATCCTTCGCTGCTGCAATTGCCGCCGCCCAGGTGAGCGATTGCAGCCCACGACCTTCCATGGCGCGGCTGTCTCGCAGCCAGGCCGCCGTCTCTGCCTCTATGCCGCCCAGCCCTCGCTGATGAAGAGCCGGGTGGCGAGCAAGCCTGTCGAAGTCCAATGGGTCGCAGGAGACAGCGCGGCGCTGAGGAACTGGCGGCGCTCTTCTCCTTCCAGGGGTTGAAGCCGCTCCTTGAACTGCGTCAGCTCAGGGTCCAGCGCAGGCTCGGCACCGCCGAGTGCCTGCGCGGCGGAGCGGTGGCGTGCCAAGGCTCGGAACGAAGGCAGTCGGCGCGTTTGGTTGGCGGAGGCAGGCTGCGCATAGTCCTGCCCGTCGCGGCTGTCTTCGCCACGGATCCAGTCATGGATCACCTGTAGCTCATACCCCGTGAACACGCCGAACATCTCGGCACGTTCGCCTTGAAGCAGGTTCCAGAACCGGCTTTGCGCAACCGGCGCGCCGAGTCGGATCCAGCCGCTGTCCACCAGAGCATCCAGCAGCGCATCGATGTTTCCCTGGGGGCCCAGCCAGTCATTGACGGTGCGCCCGCCGATGCGGCAGTAGTCGGAATGCATGCCTGCGCCGGCCGATGCCTTTCTTTCGAAAATTCTCACCACTTCGGCCCTCTCGTCGAAAGAAGCGATGACCTCCTGAGTGCCGCGTCCGGCGTCGGCCAGCCGGCTTCCGGCGCGCACGCGCTGCCAGAAGCGGTCGCGGTCGGCCTGCACTTCCAGTATTTGAAGCACTGCATCGCAAGCCTGCCACGCATGGCCGCTGTCGCCATTGTCGACCGTCACGTGCAGGGTGAAGTAGTACGGATCGATGCCGAGCTCATTGAGTTCGTACGCCGTGATCAGGAGGTGCAGAGGCAATTGCTCATAGCCCAGGTTGAACCCGATGACCTCGGGCAGGAATCGCTTGGCATTCCATCCCAGCGCCAACTGCACCGCACCCTGCAGATAGTTGGCATCGTCCAGTTGCAGGTCCTGTTGAATGCTGTGCCGTCGCATCAGTTGCCGATAGAGCGTGACGTGGTTCTTGTGTGCCACGCCATCCCCGAGTTCTTCCAGGTAGGTCTGAAGCAAAGGCCGCAGCCGTTCATTCGAGGTATGCAGTGCCAGTCCGTAGAGCCAGGACCCGTCCACCAGCTTGGTCGGGGCCACCGATGCCAAGAAATTCAGCGCATGGGCACGGTTGCGAAAGTACTGGCGTTCACCGCCTGCGCGTCGCCCGTCCAGATAGGTCTGGTAGCGTTGTGCCACGGCGTGCGCGTTTTCGCGGGCCCACGCATGCAGATCCTCGGGCGCTTCGCACAATCCACTGGGCAGGTTTGCGCTCTCGTCCATCAGTTGCTGCAGCCAATGGGCTGCCTGCTGTCTGGCCTGGGGGGCAGGGGACGGCGTCAGGAGCGATTCGTACCGCCGGCGATAAGGGCTGGCTGCACGCGGAATCTGCGCATCTTCAGCGGTAGGAGCTGGGCGGTCATGCGGGACGACGGACGGATGGATTTTTTGTGCAAGCATCATGGCGATGGGCTGGAAGAATGGCCTGATGCTGCGGCGCTGCAAGGGACCGCAGGAGCCGCCCGATGGCGCGAACCCCAGTCGGCAAGGTCCTACGCCGCCGATGGTCGACCTTGCAGCCAGCCCCAGGAGCGCAGCCTTTGCAGATCGCCTGCGGACAGCCGCGCGCCGATGTCGGTGCGATACCGCAGATTGGGCACGATCACTTTGCGAACGGTGTCGAGCGCCGCGAGATTGGCCGCGTGCACCGTCTCTCCCACCCCCGTGGCAACGCCGAGGTAGCCGCACGAGCCGCTGGCCACGAGCACGCCTTGGCTCAGTGCCACCTCTGCGAAATGCAGGCTGGCGCGCTGCACATGCGTCATGGCGGGATCGATGAACACCGGCAAACCTTTGGAAAGTTCTGCGTATCCCTGCCGGTAGGGGAAAGGCGGAACCGTGAGAACCACGCCGCAGGCAAACCCCTCCCTCGTGCCGAAGTCCAGTGCATCGCGGCGCAGCATGGTGCGGAAGATGGTTTCCCAAGGATCGACGTGGAGGGCCTCGCAGATCGCAAAACCCGGATAGCCGAACCGGCAGGTGAATTCGAGGGGCCACAGGCCGTCTTCGTTGGCCATGAGGTTCACGTTGATGTATCCGCAATAGCCGCCATCCTGCAGCATGGGCGCCAGGGGGCGCAGGACGGTGTCGTACAGGTGTGCGCTTTCCTGGTAGCTGACGATGGTGCCCATCTCTCCGGTGAGTTCACCCAGGTCGCCCGGGAAAAATCGCTTGTGCTCGAAATCGACGCACACGGGCGACAGAAAGCGTTGGCCGTTGAAATAGCCGCCCACGCCGATCTCGATCCCTTGGATGAATTCCATCAGAACGAAGTCGGGAGTGCCGTTTGGGGCCGTGCGGACCTTGCCCGCATGCATGGACAGCAAGGCATGCACATCGGCGCCGTTGCCCGATTGACCGACATAGTTGCGCGTGCGCTCGCTGGAAGCGCCGTTGAACTTGAGCACATACCGCGCGGGGTGCCGATCGACAAATGCCATCGCTTCGCCGTAGTCGGTGAAACGATGGCAACCCGCCACTTGCAGTCCAGCGGCTTGCAAGGCGCTTTGTCCGAAGGCGCGGTCCGCCTCCAGGCGATCACCGAGCGCGCTGCCGCCGATGACCTGAAAGCCTTCTGAGCGCAGCGCATCCTGCAGGCGGCCCTGGGCCGCGGATTCGAAGAGGATGACGCCCTCGCTTCCCGCCGCGCGGATCCATCCCAGTTCGCTTTCCCATCCGTCGACGCGCTGCAGGATGCCCTGGAAGACGTCATGGCACGCAGGGTCTTCCACCACAACCCGCACGTCATGGCCCCGGCGCTGAAGGCCCCCGTACATGGCCGCCAGATCATTGGTCTGCCCGATGCCGAGAAACCTCATGCCGGCCGCCTTTGCGCCACCACGCCGACGGCCGCGATCCGATCCGCTGTGGCATAGGCCTGCCCTTCCAGTTCCTCGCCGAAGACATCGGGATCCAGCTCCTCATAGTGCACCGCGAAGTCGCGGGCGGTGGCCCTGGCCATCACGAAGGCACGGAAAGCGTCGCGTCCCCCGATGATGGTCGAGCCGGTGTAGAGCAGCAGGCGGCCGTTGGGCTTCAAACGATCAAGGCCCTCTTTCAAGATGCGTTCGGAAAGGGCTTCGCCGAACTGTCCGCCGCCATGCCGGTAGGTGCGGCTCGCATCGTCCAGCAGATAGGGCGGGTTGGAGACGATGAGATCGAACGCGCCGGGGATGCTGGCGAAAAGATCGCTTTGAATGCACTGCGCTTGAGGGTAGTTGGCAATGGCTGCATTGGCTTTCGCGTGCAAGAGTGCGTACGGGTTGATGTCCGCCAGCACGAGTTCGCCTCCCAAGCGTTGCATTTGCCACGCTTGCGCAGCCACCAGCCCACCCGGCCCGGCGCCACAGCCGATGTCGACCACGCGTGGTGATTCAGGCGGGGGCTGCCTTTGCAACTGGTTGCGGATGAAGCGGGCGAACCGGTAGGTGTCCGGTCCGAAGAACACGGCATCCTCCTGTGCTGTCGGGAAGGCGGAATGCGCCAACAGGAATCCATCGAGCGAACTGAACCGGACGTTGCTCTGCAGCAGGCCATGGGGAGTGGACTGCAACCAGCCATCGGCCAGCAAGGAGGTTGCGAGATCGGCGGGAAGCCGGTCTTTCAAAAATGGCCGGTTCCATCCAAAGGCGTCGCGAAGATCCGAAGCTTGAGGATCGTGCGGCCGTGCGAGCACCCGCTGGTGCGTGAGCGGAGTGACCGTGATGAAACGGTAGCCGGTGGTGCCAAGCCACCGCCCCAGCCGCTCTAGGCTGCATTCGGCAGACCGGGTTGTGGATGTATTCATCGGTTCGTCTGTATGAGCTGAGCAAAAGCAGTGCGAGGCGGGGAGCAGGTCGGAGCGGACCGCAATAGGCAGTCGCGCCTTCCGATGACAATCGCTGTGATCTTTCAGAGCGCGCTGGCCGCTGTGGTGTAGGACAAATGAGTCTGCTCCGCGAGCGGTCGATGGCACCTCGCAGCCGCGGTGTCCTGCGTGGAATGGGCCGCCAAAGTTCGGGGGCTGCTGCGGTGAGGCTACAATTGGAGGCTTTCCCGCAAAAACGTCGCCCGGCAGCAACCAAAGCAATCCCCCAACAAGCAGCAGTCTTCAGGAATGTCTTCCTGCGGACTCCGGGCGACCCGTAACCATTCGGAGAACCCAGTGCTTTT
>JAAIGE0100259757.1_pt1 | contig 14035 bp, 9 predicted proteins | sample 6487951 | NCBI WGS metagenome assembly JAAIGE01 (sample SAMN13974128, study PRJNA590717) | phyllosphere metagenome | biome: tomato field; feature: multiple bacterial spot infested tomato fields; material: tomato leaves; isolation source: leaves from tomato fields | host: Solanum lycopersicum ... | reverse complement strand
GGACGGCCTCCTGGGCGTCGCCGGGAGCGAGCGCGGTCGACAACGCGTGGGGCATGTCGTGCGCCGTCGCAGGGGCCGGCTCGTCGTCGGCACGCGTCACGTGCCGCGGTTCCGAGTGGGGTGTCGCCAACCTCACCAACGAGGCGCGCGTCGACGTCGGCGTCATCCTGAGCGCGCCGCAGCCGCCCGCGAAGCCGAAACTCGCACTCTCGGTCAGCCGCTAGCCTCGGATCGTGCGCCTCGGAGTCCTCGACATCGGCTCGAACACCGTCCACCTGCTGGTCGCCGATGTCCACCCCGGCGGACGCCCACTGGCCGCGACGAGCAACCGCACGGTGCTGCGCCTCATGCGCTACCTCGAACCCGATGGATCGATCAGCGCGGAGGGTGTCGACGCGCTCGTCGCGGCGGTCGTCGAGGCGCGCCAGGTCGCCGAACGCGAGAACGTCGTCGAACTCCTCGCGACGGCCACGAGCGCCGTGCGCGAGGCGACCAACGGCGCCGAGGTCATCGCGCGCATCGAAGCCGCGCTCGGCCAGGACCTGCAGGTGCTCGGCGGCGAGGCCGAGGCGCGCTTCACCTTCCTCGCGGTCCGCCGCTGGTTCGGCTGGTCGGCCGGGCAGATCCTCCTGTTCGACATCGGCGGCGGCTCGCTGGAGCTCGCGGCGGGGCGCGACGAACTGCCCGAGGTCGCGGCATCCGTCCCCCTCGGCGCCGGCCGGATGACGGTCGAGTATCTGCACGACGACCCGCCCGGAGAGGATGCCGTCGAGCGACTGCGCGAGCATGCGAAGGCCACGCTGAAGCCGGTCGTCGCGCTCATGTCGTCGCAGCCCGCTCCGGAGCACGTCGTTGGCTCGTCGAAGGCGATCCGCTCGCTCGCCAAGCTCGTCGGCTACCCCGCGCCGGGCTGGGCGGGCACCGAGCGCATGGTGCTGCCGCGCGGGGCGCTCGGGTCGTGGATCCCGCGGTTGGCGCGGATCCCGGCATCCGCTCGGCAGGAACTGCCGGGGATCACGGCGGACCGCACCTTCCAGATCGTCGCGGGTGCGGTCGTGCTGCACACCGCGATGACCGCGCTGCAGGTCGACGAGCTCGAAGTGTCGCCGTGGGCGCTGCGCGAAGGCGTGCTGCTGCGCTACATCGAGTCGCTCAGCTGGAACGCGCCCGGCATCTGACCGTCAGGGCGTGACCATGCCGCCGTTGACGTTGAGGGTCTCGCCCGAGACGTAGCTGGACTCCGCCGACGCGAGGAACACGAAGGCCGGTGCGACCTCGGCAGGCTGTCCGGCGCGCTTGTACTCGTTCTCCTCGTCGAACGCGCGCATCTGCTCGTCCGAGACCCCGTCGCTGACCTGCAGGGCCGTCCACACCGGGCCGGGGGCGACGACGTTGACCCGGATGCCGCGGGGCGCCAGCTGCTGCGCGAGACCCTTCGACAGGTTGTTGACCGCGGCCTTCGTCGCGGCGTAGTCGAGGCGGTCGGGCGCGGGCTTGTAGGCTTCGAGCGAGGCGGTGCTGATGATGGATGCCCCGGGAGGCATGTGGACGAGGGCGGCCTTCACGATCCAGAAGAAGGCGAAGACGTTGGTCTCGAACGTGGTGCGGAACTGATCGTCGGAGAGGTCCTCGACACGGTCGACGGCGACCTGCTTCCCCGCGTTGCTGACGAGGATGTCGATGCCGCCGAGGAACTCCGCGGCCTCGGCCACGAGTTCACGGCACTGCTCACGGTCACTGATGTCGGCGATGATCGCGTGACCGCGGACGCCCGCGTCGGCGATGATCTGCAGGACGTGGTCGGCATCCTCCTGCTCGTCGGGCAGGTGCACGATGACGACGTCGGCGCCCTCGCGCGCGAACGCGATCGCCGCCGCCGCGCCGATGCCCGAGTCGCCGCCCGTGACGAGCGCCCGGCGCCCGCGCAGCCGCTCCGAACCGCGGTACGTCGACTCGCCGAGGTCGGGGACCGGCGTCATCCGCGCCTGCACGCCCGGCTCGGGCTGGTGCTGCAGGGGCGGCTCGACACGCGGGTACCGGGTGACGGGATTGTCGAACGTGTACTGATCGGTCATCGCGCCACCGTAGGTCGGGATGCGGCATCCGTTCGCCCCCTTGCCAGCGACGGCTTCTGGTGTAAGCGGGGGTGCGCTGGCGCCGGGATGATCGCAGGTGCACGCCCCGGGCGCAAGCGTTCTGCCGAGGTGGGCGCCGTTCCTAGAGTGAGGCCGTGTCGAGCGCCCCCTCCCCCTCCCCCTCGCCCGAGTGCACCGTCTTCTTCCTGCCCGGGTTGGGGCTGGATGCCGCCGCGGGCGACGCGATCATCGCCGCCGCCGACCCGCGTCTGCGCATCGTCGGGATCGACCTGCTGGATCGCGGACGGGCGGGGTCGGTGGACGACCTGGCCGACACCGCGCTCGAACGGATCGCGGCCGAGGCCGACGGCGGCCCGTTCCTCGTGTGCGGGCACAGCCTCGGCGGCAAGGTCGCCGCGCGGGTGATGGCCCGCGTGCTCGCGGGCACCGAGCCGGTGTTCGGGCTCGCGGGTGCCGTGCTGCTCGCCCCCTCGCCCCCGACGCCCGAGCCGATGCCCGACGACAAGCGCGCCGAGATGCTCGCGACGGCGCAGGGCGCGCACCTGTCGCGCGAGGATGCCGCAGCTTTCGTCGCCGCGAACGTCGCCGCCCCGCTCGCCCCCGAGGTGCTCGAGGCCGCCGTCGGCGCGGTCGTGCGACAGCCGGCATCCGCCTGGCGCGACTGGCTCACCGCCGGCAGCCTCGAGGACGCGACCGGACTCGTGGGCGTGCTCGATCTGCCCGTGGTCGTGCTGGCGGGGACGGAGGACGACGCGCTCGGCGCCGACGCGCAGCCGGCCCTGGTCGCCGACGTCTACCCTCGGGCCCGCGTCGAGCGGATGCCGGGGGTCGGCCACCTGCTGCCGTACGAGGCTCCCGAGCGGGTCGCCGCCCTGCTCGCCGAGCTCTGGGACGCGATCCGCACGACGGCGCCGACGGTCCCCGCGGAGTGGGGTCGGGTGATCGCGTCGTCGCGGGTCGACGTCGCGGTGCGGCGGACGCTCGCGCACCGCGCGATCGCGGATGACCCGCGCCGCGTACCGCGTGCCCTGACCGACGCGCAGGTCGGGACTCTACGAGAGCTCGCCGCACGGATCGTGCCGCAGCACGGCGCCGCCGTCGACTTGGCCGCGCGGATCGACGACATGCTCGCCGACGGCGGCGGCGACGGGTGGCGTCCGGCCGGTTCCCCCGTCGACACCGTCGCCTACGCGCGCGGGCTCGACGCGATCGCCGACGTGTGGCCGAGCGACGCCGCCGAGCAGCGCGCGTTGATCACTCGGCTCATCACTGACGGGATGCCCGCGGCGGGTCTGGGGGCCGACGGCATCCGCTCGTGGTTCGAGGATGCGCGCAACGACATGCTGCGCATGTGGCTGTCGCACCCCGCGTCGCTCGCACGGATCGGGTTCGACGCGTTCGCGATCGGCGGGACGGGTCCGCGGCCCGTGGGGTGGTCGGAGATCTCCGCCGGCAGACGCGAGGCGTGGGAACCGGCCGAGCTCGGGGAGGGGGCGGCATGAGCGGCGATCGTCGCCGGGTGACCGACGCCCCCGGGATGCAGCGGTTCGATACCGACGAGGTCGTCGACGTGGTCGTGGTGGGCACGGGCGCCGGCGGTGCTCCGCTGCTCGCACGGCTGGCGCAGGCGGGGCTGCGGGTCGTGGCGCTCGAGGCGGGGCCGGACTTCGCGCCCGCCGAGTTCACGCCCGACGAGCTGGAGTCCACCAAGATCAACTGGATGTCGGACCGGCTGAGCGGCGGCGCCGACCCGACGGCGTTCGGACCGAACAACAGCGGCTACGGGGTCGGCGGCAGCACGCTGCACTGGGGTGCGTTCACGCCGCGGCCCGATGCCCGCGACCTGCGGCTGCGCTCGGAGACCGGCGAGGGCCGGGACTGGCCGATCGATCACGCCGAGCTGATCCGCTACATCGAGCGGGTGGAGTCCGACATCGGGGTGAGCGGTCCCGCGCACTACCCGTGGGATCCGTCGCGCCGGTACGCCTATCCCCCGGTGCGCCGCAACGGGTCGTCCGACGTGATGATCCGCGGCTGCGACGCACTCGGCATCACCGCGACCGACGGCCCGGCCGCGATCCTCACGCGCGACCGCGATCAGCCGCACGTCGGCGTGCGCCCGGCGACGCTCGACAACGGCGACATCCACCAGGGTGACCGGTTCGGCGCGAAGGCGACGACCGCGAACACGTACCTGCCCGCCGCGGTGGCGGCCGGTGCCGAGGTGCGCCCGGACGCATTCGTCCACGGGATCGAACGGGATGCCGCAGGCCGGGTGACCGCGGTCGTGTACCGCTCGGGCGGGGTCGAGCGGCGGCAGCGGTGCGCCGCGCTCGTGCTGGCGGCGGGCGGCGTGGAGACGCCGCGGCTGCTGCTGCACACCGGGGTCGGCAATGCCAACGGCGTCGTGGGGCGCGGGTTCATGGCGCACGGCGGCGTGCAGGTGTGGGGCCGGTTCGACGAGCCGATCCGCGCGTACCGGGGCTACCCGTCGTCGATCATCAGCGAGGACTTCGTGCGCCCGGCGGATGCCGACTTCGTGGGCGGATACCTGCTGCAGAGCCTCGGCGTCATGCCGCTCAACTTCGGCACGCAGCTCGTGCGCGGCGCGGGGCTGTGGGGCGAGGAGCTCATGTCGGCGGTCGACGAGTACCCGTACAGCGCGGGTGTCGGCATGAACGGCGAGTGCCTGCCCGACGACCGCAACGCGCTGACGCTGAGCGACGAACTCGCCGAGGACGGGATGCCGCGCGCCGAGATCTCGTTCTCGCAGGGAGAGAACGAGCGGGCCATCGACCGGCACGGCGTGGCTGTCATGGAGCGCATCCTGCGGGCGGCGGGGGCGCGCAGCACGCGGGTCACGCAGCGCTCGTGCCACACGCTCGGGACCGCGCGCATGAGCGACGACCCCAAGGACGGCGTCGTCGACGCATCCGGTCGTTCCCATGAGGTCGACAACCTCTGGATCTGCGACAACTCGACGTTCCCGAGCGCGCTGACCGCGAACCCGGCACTGACGCAGATGGCCCTGTCGCTGCGGACCGCCGACCTCATGCTCGCCGCGCGCTGAGGCCGGTCGGTCGGCGGTTGCGTTCACGGATGCAACAGATCCGCCCCGACACGCCGTCGCTCAGCCGCAGGATGCCGCGTGTCGTCCGCCATCCATTGCATCCGCGAACGGTGGGTCGCCCGGCGTCAGCGGATGACGGCTTTCGACACGGCCGAGCGCTTCGTGACGGTGGTGTAGCCACTCTTCTTGCCGGTGACGGTGACGCTGACCTTCTTCCCCGCGAGTGACGCGGGGACCTTGTAGGTCTTCGCCGTGGCCTTCGAGATCGCCGCGCCGTCCGCGTACCACTGGTAGGTGAGCGCCGCGCCGCTGGTCCACGTGCCGGGGACCGCCGTGAGCGTGGACCCGACCTTGGGAGTCCCCGTGATCTTCGGCGTAGCGGCGGTCAGCACACCCGCGGCCACCGACACGTCCGTCCACTCCGCGATCTCAACGGCACTGGTGCCGTCCGACCAGCCGGTCACCGCGACGCCGATGCCCTCGGCGAGGTCCGCGGCGGCCAGTGTCAGAGTGGACTTCGTGGCACCGACGATCGGCGTGTCCCCTCGGTACCACTGATAGGCGAAGCTCGCGCCGCGACCCCACGACGCGGTCGTCGCCTTCAGCGTCGCACCGACCCGAGGCGTCCCCGTGATGGCGACGGTCCCCGCCGTGACCGGCTTGGAGAGGACGGCGTCATACCCCGACAGGGTCGCGGGCTTGCTCACCGTGAACCGCTTGGCGGTCGCGTCGGTCGGTTTGCCTCCCCACCAGATTGTGGACGTGACCTTCTCGTTCCAGTGGTCGAAGCGGAGCGCGTAGGTGCCGACCGCCAGACCGCGGAGGGTGTACTTTCCCGCCGCATCCGTCGTCGCACCGCGGACCCACTGCCACGACCCCGCGACGAGTCGGTAAGCCCGGACGTTCACCTGGGGCATCGCCTTGCCGGATGCGTTCCGCACCGTTCCGGCGACTTTCGCACCCGCGACGAGTGCGACGTCGATCTTGCGCAGGTCGTTCGCCTTCGCGATGGTCACCGCGGTGGCCGTCGCGCTGGAGGGCTGGCCCTTCCACCAGGTCTCGGCGTAGTCGGTCTCTTCCGGGCGGAACTGCAAGGTGTACGTGCCGTCTGCCAGGCCGTCCAGCCGGTACGTGCCATCCGCTTTCGTCCATGTCCAGGCGACTGCGCGACCCCCCTGATGAGCGGAGATCTGTACGTCCGCGAGTCGCTTTCCGGACAGGCCCGTGACGACACCGCTGATCGTTCCGCCGCGTGCCAGTTGTGCGTCGAGCTTCGCGACCGTCTTACCGGCGGCCACCGAGACCGGCGTCGCCGCGGCCGCAGTGCCCGCGTTCTTCCACCACTCGTCGACGGCGTTGCTGCCGTTCACCGACGAGAATCGCAGGCGATACGCGCCCGGCGGCAGCGCACGGAGACTCCAGGTGCCATCGCTCGCCGTCGATCCCGATTCCCAGCGGCCGGACTCGACGTTCACGGCCGAGATGTATCCGTCGACGGCGCGCCCGTCAGGACCGGTGAGGCGACCCGAGAGGATGCCTCCTGACGAGAGCGACGCGTCGATCGCCTTCACCGAAGCTCCGGCCGCGACGGCCACCGCGGACGCCGACGCTGCGCTGGAGGCATTCCGCCACCACTCTCCGACCAGGTTGGCGCGCTCGTTGCGAGAGAACTCGACCACGTATGCGCCGGCAGGGAGCCCGACGATCCGATAGGTACCGTCTTTCGCCGTCTGCACCTGACCCACCGGCTCGGTCGCGGACCCCGTGCGGACCGAGTACTGGACCTCGGTGCCCGAGACGGCACGCCCTCGGTCGTCCGTGACCTTGCCGGAAATCGTGCCACCCGTCGCAAGCGATGTGTTGAGGTTCGTGATCTGAGCCCCCGCCGTGACCGTCACCGTCGCGGCGGCGGCCTCGGTCGCGGCATCCTTCCACCACTCGGAGACGAGGTTGACACCCTGAGGCGCCTGGAAGTTCAGCTTGTACGATCCCGCGACCAGGCGCGTTGACGTCCATCTTCCGTTGGAGTCAGTCTCCACCGAGTACCAGGAGTTCCCGTCCACGACGCTCACGCCGACGCCCGCGACGGGCGCGCCCTTCGCGTCGGTGACTCTCCCGCCGAGGACTGCACCCGCGGCCAGGCGCGCGTCGATCTTCGAGACCTTCGTCCCCGCAGCGATCTCGAAGCCCGTCGCGGTCTCGAGGTCCGTGGTGTCTTTCCACCACTCGCTGAGCAGGACCCCGCCGGAGGGACCCTCGAAGCCGACCGTGTAGCGACCTGGCGGCAACGACGCGAAACTGTACCGCCCCGCCTTGTCGGTCCAGGTGTTGGTGAACCACGACCACCACGTGCCCTGCCGCTTGTAGAGCACGACGTTCGCCTCCCGGACGGCGGCACCCTTAGCGTCGGTGACGGTGCCCGCGACGCTCCCGCCGAGACGCAGTGCGGCGTCCAGCCCGGTTCGGGCCTGCCCCGCGGTCAGGGTGATCCGATCGGCATCCTGTTCGTCGAGCTTGTCCTTCCAGAACTGCGAGACGAAGCCGCCGCCGTCGGGGCCGTCGACCCGAAGGGTGTAGTTCCCCGCCGGGAGTGCGCGGATGTTCCAGCCGCCGTCGCTGCCGGTCGAGGCATCCCCGACGGTGAAGGTCGAGTTTCCGTCACGGGCGATGACGGAGACGCGGGCGAGAGCGAGCGGCTTGCCCTTCGCGTCGCGCACGGTGCCCGACAACGACGCGCCGCGCGCCAGGGTGACGACGCGCCCCGTCACGCTCTGCTGCGCGGCGAGCACAATCGAGCTCGCCGCGGACTCCACCGCCGCATCGTTCCACCACTCGGGCGCGTAGCCACCCCCTTCGACTTCGGTGCGGAGGGTGTACTCGCCGGCGCGGAGACCCAAGAAGACGAAAGCCCCCTTCGCGTCCGTCGCGACGTCGTCGACCCAGTTCCACCCGGTCCAGTCCTCCTGCTGTTCGGATTGGTAGAGGGTGACCCGCGCGGCGATCGCTTTCCCGTTCGCGTCCTGCACGCGGCCCGAGATCTTGGCTCCCGTCTCGAGAGCGGCGTTCACACCTGTCTTCGGCTTTCCGGCGACCACGTCGATGAGGGTCGCCGAGTCGGGGCCGACGGCATCCTTCCACCACTCGTCCATCAGGTTCTTACCGTCCGGACCCGCGAACTTCACGGTGTACCGACCGCTCGCCAGTCCGCGGAACGTGTAGGTCCCGTTCGAGGCCGTCGAGGTCGACGCGACCCATTCGCGGTCGTCTCCACCCGTCACCTCGTACAGCGTCACTTCGGCGGACTCGACCGCGACGCCGCCGCCGGTGACCTTGCCCGACAGACTCGCACCCGCGCGGAGGGCGATGTTCAGTCCGGTCTTCGAGGCCCCTGTCGCCAGGGTGAACCGCGCCGCGTCGTCCTCGGTGCGAGCGTCGCCCCACCAGGTGCGCACGAGCCCGGAGTCCTCGGACGGCTCCACGGAGAACGTGTACGTCCCCGCGACCAGTCCCTCGAGACGGAATTGCCCCTCGTCGACCCAGACCGAGTCCGCCCACCGCCACTCGCCGTCGACCAGACGGTACGCGGTCACCGTGGCGGTGAAGTCCGCGCCGCCGGGCGCTGAGAGTGTCCCCGAGAACGACGCACCGGTGACGAGATCGGTCCGCAGCCCGGTGATGGCCTTTCCAGCCGAGACGACGATGGCGGATGCCCGCGCCTCGCTCGTCGCGTCCTCCCACCACTCCCGCTGAAGACCGCCGGCGGAGATCTCCAGGATGTACTCGCCCGGAGTCATCGCGGAGAGCCGGTAGCGACCCCGGCTGTCCGTCGACGTGTTCTGCTCGCGATAGTTCTGCCAGTCATCGCCCGCCGTGTGCACCCGGACATATGCACCCTCTACGGGGACCTGACCCGGGCCGAACACCGTTCCCGCGATGGAGCCACCCTGGGTGAGTCGGGCGTTCTTCCCCGTCAGTGCGGCGCCAGCGGTGACCGTGAACCAGGTGGGGTCGCGCCAGAGGTCTCCGCCGCCGACCCACTGCCCGATGAGATCACCGGTGATGTCGCGGACCTGGATCGCGTACGTCCCCGCCGCGAGAGCCTCGAAGGCGTACCGGCCTGCCGTGTCGACCGCGGTGTCGGCGACGGTACCCCAACCGTCGTCGGGATACTGCTCATACAGCGTGACGAGGATGCCGGTGGTGGCGGCTCCGCCGCTTGCGGTCACGGTGCCCGAGACGGATGCGGTCGCCGCATCGGACTTCGTCTGCAGCCGCGACCGGGTGTCCGGGGACGGGCTCGGCGCGGGGCTGGGCGCGGATGTGCGGCTCGGCGACGGCGACGGGGCCGTCGCGGTCGGAACCGGCTTCGGCGTGACGGTCGGCGTCGGCGTCGGCGTGACGGTCGGCGTCGGCGTGGGGGCCGTCGCGGTCGGAACCGGCTTCGGCGTAACGGTCGGCGTCGGCGTGGGCGCGGCAGTCGGCGCGACCGTGGGCGTCTTGGTCGGGGGCGGCGCGACGGCCGGGGTCGACTCTTCGACGACGACGCCGTCCTCGCCGACGACGAAGCTCTGCTCGTGCGTGACGGCCGGCGTCGACTCGGCGGGAGCCGCGGCGGCCTGCGGCGCCGCGGCGACGCCCGTCAGGATGATGGTCCACGCGACGGCAACCGCCGAGCCACGTGCGAGAAAACGGCGCGCTGCACCCATTCGAGTACTCCCCCAGACGAGCACCCCAGCGCCCGACGATTCATCTGGAGCCCTACCTCGGGCTCTCCGGGCTCAGCATGGCAGAGCGCGAGAACAACCGGCAACATCCGCTTCTCCGCACCGACCCGCGCCGCCGGTGTTCGCGGATGCAACAGATCCGACCCGACACGCCGACCCTCGACCGCAGGATGCCGCGTGTCGCCCGGCATCCGTTGCATCCGTGAACGTGGCAACGCGGCGACACCCAGCCCCCAAGCCGCAGGGTCCCGTTAACGGCGACGAAATGCATGTGTGCGAATGTGACCGCTCTGGGGAGGAAACTGATGTCAGCTCGCTCGTCGACCCGTCGCCGCCGCAAACGGTCTGCTCCGAAGCCGCCGGGGCTGCCCCGGTGGGCGTATGCCGTGCTGGTCGTGGTCGCTCTCGGCGCGCTCGCGCTGGTCGTCGCGGCGCTGCTCGAGTACTGATCCTCAGCCGACGCGCGACGCCCGAGGCGTCCACAACGGCCGCCGAACCGGCGCGGACGCGACGGCGAGCTCGGGGCTGAGCGGCACCGGCACCTCGAGCACGACGACGTCGTCGCGCTGGTAAATGCGCGACCCGACGCCGAGCACGTGGATGCCGCGCAGCTCGGGACCCACCGCGGGCCGGCGGTCGAGCACTCCGCGCGACCACGTGCGGACGAGCAGCGCACCGTCGACGACGTCGATCGAAAGCCACACCTCCTTCGCCTCGGAGTGCTTGATCGCGTTGACGAACCCCTCGTTCACGATGGTCGCGACGCGGCGTGACAGCGCCGGGTCCTGCAGCGCGTCGACCGCCTCGGGCGAGATCTCGCTCGACACCCCGAGAACCGTCCGCCAGGTCGCGACGAGTTCGAAGAGGTCCTCGTGCGCTCCCTGCAGGGTTCCCTCGAGCGCGGCCGAATCCGTCTCGGCGATGAACGCGAGGATCGAGTCGAAGGCGGCATCCGTCTCTCGCCGGAACGTCTCGATGTCGTCGGGCGTGAGCTCCCACTCGTCGGCGGCCGCGGCGAGCAGCACACACCGTCCCTGCACCCGCCCGTGCAGCACGTGCGCCGCGTTCCGCAGCGGGCGGCGAGCCGACGCGGTCTTCGCGGTCAGGGTGCGGGCGACGAGGCTCAGCACCGCTTCGAGGCGATGGGCGCTGTCGGCGGCGCGGGCGATCGCGTCGGTGCACGCGGCGAGCGCGAGCGCGACGAGCGGCAGCGAGATGAGGGGCACGAAGCGGGTCGGGTCGGCCGGTCCGAGGATGACCCACGCGACCACGGTCATCGCGACGCCGGCTGCGAGCCACACGCCGACGAGGATCCGTCCGCGTCGCGCGGGGGCCTTGCCGCGGGCGAGCCACCGGATGACGGCGTCGGCCGCGAGGGTCACCGGCGCGCCGGCGAGGATCGCGGCGAGCGCCGCCCACGGTCCGTTCGACTCATACGCGTACGGCGCGGCGCCGACGAGGAAGACGAAGCCGGTGAGCAGGTACGGCGCGGGGCGGAGCATGGTCAACGCCGAGCGGGTCGGCGGCTCGATGACGTGCTCGCCGGTGCCGCCCTCGACGGCGCGCAGGTCGAGCCCGGCGCGTTCCTCGAGACGGTGGCTCGCGGTGCGCACCTCCTCGGAGTATGCGCGGACCGCGGCGAAGTCGATCGTGCCGGCGAGCATCTCGTCGCGGCGGCGACGCAGTCGCGAGACGAGCGGGGCGAGCTCGGCACGGTTCTCGGATTCGAACCGGGCGAGACGCCGGCGGCCGGCGGTGAGCGCGGCGATCGCCTCGGTGAGTCGCCGGCGCGAACCGCGGGTGAGCTCGATCGACCGCACGGTCATCGCGATGATCGACAGGCCGGCGAGCCAGACGAACACGTTCGACCCGATGCGTGCGCCGATCCCGTCGAAGTCGGGCACCCCGTCGTACAGCCCGACGTAGATGGCTTCGTTGACGAACGGACGGATGCCGGCGGCCACCGCGACCGCGGTGAGGACGAGGATGCCGCGGTGCGACGCGCGGCGCAGTCGCCGCTCGGCGAGCGCGACCGGGACGAGCAGCACCGCGAGCGCCGCCCACCCCAGGAATCCGACGGACACGACGTGGGCCACCCCGGCGCCCTCGTCGATGTGCTGGAACGGGGCGAGGACCGTGACCGCGATGAGGATGCTGATCCACAGCGCCGCGGGCGAGAAGAAGGCACCGCTGGTCACGGCATCCCACCACACGTGAGCGCCGAGACCGATGCGTCGCCGAACGACGGGTGCGGGATCTCCCCCGGCCATATTGCGTCTTTCCCCAGCGGGCCCGGGTCGGCCCGGCGTCAGTCTAGCGAGGGGTCACGCGCGGTGCGCGTGGACGTCGGGGGCGATGGGGGCGTGGGGTTGCGGACGCTTCTTGATGCGGGCGCGGACGAAGTCGCCGACGCGACGCGACAGCTTGTGGCTCGGGACCTCGACGATCTTGAAGAACACCCACGACAGCGGGATCGACAGGACGACGCTGACGAGGGCGGCGATGCGCAGGTTCTGGTCGCCGAACAGGTGCGCCATCGAGATCACGACGGGCTCGTGCACGAGGTAGAGGCTGAACGAGATGAGCCCGAACCACTGCATGACGCGGCTCTCGAGGAAGCGGCGGAAGATCGGGACGACGATCGCGGCGATCACGGCGACGACGGCGCCGATGGTGGTGACCGCGTCGAACGGCTTCACGAGGAAGCGGAGCGACTCGAACGGGCGGATGAGCCACGGCGAGACGAGCAGGATGGGTGCGGCGAGGAGGAGCAGCGCCTGCGTGCCGCGGCTCGGCTTCCACGCCCGGATGGTCGGCAGCCAGGTGGCGATGACGACGCCGATGAGGAACATCGGCAGGTACACGAGCGCACGGTTGCCGAGGGATGCCGAGACACCGATCCCGACGATGGCGGCGATCGCGAGGATCCAGTTGTACCGGGCGAACCGGACGCCGAGGAAGACGAAGACGGGCAGCAGGAACGAGAACGCGATCTCCCACTGCAGCGACCAGAGCGGGCTGACGAGGTCACCGGTGCCGAACAGCAGGGTCGCGTCGCCCCAGATAGCTTCGGGGCTGACGGGCTTGCTCGTGATGTCGAGCCAGGCACTCTCCATGCCGCGGTCGCGCGGGATGATCAGCACCCAGCCGAGGTAGACGATGATCGCCGCCCACACCGGCAGGTAGAGGCGCAGGAGTCGTTGGGGGTAGTAGCCGACCCATGAGAAGTCGCGGCCCTGCTTGAGCACGGGCAACGTGAGCACGACACCGCTCAGGACGAAGAAGATGAAGACCGCGCCGGCGCCGTCCCAGAAGATGTGCAGCGGGCTGTAGGCGAGCAGTTCGGCCAGCCCGTTCTCGGCGCGGCCTTCGAGGTAGGGCTCGGCGAACCGGGGGAACGTCAGCATGATGTGGTGCACGACGACGATGAGCGCGGCGAGCCCGCGCAGACCGTCGAGCGATGTCAGCCGTTTCATGGATCTCCCGAGGCGTCCGCCGACGGCCGTGGAGAGATGGGGGTCACGCGTCACGCCGGGGGAAACGTCGAGTGAAGTGTACGTGAACGGGTGCGGTGGCCCCCGGCATCCGTCTGTGAGTCGTCGGATGCGGGGATGGGATGCCGAACGCCCGGGTCCGTGGTGGGCCCGGGCGTTCGGTAGAGGAAGACTTACTTGAACGCGTCCTTCACGTTCTCGCCGGCCTTCTTGAGGTTGGCCTCGGTCTGGTCCTGGTGGCCTTCGGCTTCGAGGCGCTCGTTGTCGCTCGCCTTGCCGGCAGCTTCCTTGCCCTTGCCCGTGAGGTCCTGTGCGGCGTTCTTGATCTTGTCGTCGAGTCCCATGATCTGGTCCTTCCGTCGATCTTTCCGGAAGCGGCGCGTTCCGGGACCACCCACGCTAGGCAGGGGCCGGATGCGAACCAACCCCTGGCTATTCGCGGCGTGATGGGTTAACGCGTCATGGTCGACGGGGCCCGGGTTGTCAACGCCCCGGCGGGCGGCGGTGTCGCGACCTATCGTGGCGGGGTGGGAGAAGAAGTCGAGAGCCAGGAGATCACGGGCGCGGACCGCACCCTTCATCGCGAGAAGATCCGTCGCAACCTCGACGTGTTCGAGCGGATGCTGCGCGAGGCGCGCTTCGACACGGATG
>JAAIGE0100869284.1_pt1 | contig 14043 bp, 13 predicted proteins | sample 6487951 | NCBI WGS metagenome assembly JAAIGE01 (sample SAMN13974128, study PRJNA590717) | phyllosphere metagenome | biome: tomato field; feature: multiple bacterial spot infested tomato fields; material: tomato leaves; isolation source: leaves from tomato fields | host: Solanum lycopersicum ... | reverse complement strand
CGGGCTCGCGCTCTTCGTTCCGATCCACATCGTGGTGGGCAGCATAGGTTTCGTGCTGCTCAGGCTCGGCCTGCTGATCAGGATGGGCGGGTTCCGCCTCATCCCGATGGTCATCGGCGTAACGCTGCTGCTGCGCGACGCTTTCTTCATAATAGGGCGACGATACGTCTTCGGTCGCAGGCGCCGCGTAAGCGGCAGCCGCGGTCGGCGCGCGTGCGGAAGGCGTCGGGCTGTTCCGCACCGAGTTCTGCTTCCTCGACCGCGCGGATGCGCCGTCGGTGGAGGAGCAGGTCGAGGCCTATCGCGCCGTGCTCTCCGGCTTCCCCGGGCGCCGCGTCGTGGTGCGCACGCTCGACGCGGGCAGCGACAAGCCGTTGCCGTTCGCCCACGCCGATCACGAGGAGAACCCGGCGCTCGGGGTCCGCGGCGTGCGGATCGCGCGTCGATTCCCGGAGCTCCTCGACGACCAGCTGCGCGCCGTCGCCCTCGCCGCGGCGGAGGAGGAGGCCGATGTCGACGTGATGGCGCCCATGATCTCGACCGTGGAGGAGGCGAAGGAGTTCGCCGCACGGGCCGAGGGCGCCGGGATCGATCGTGTCGGCATCATGGTCGAGACGCCGTCGGCGGCACTGCTCGCGGCCGAGATGCTGCGGGTCGTCGACTTCGTCAGCCTCGGAACGAACGACCTCGCCCAGTACACGCTGGCCGCGGATCGCCTCGTGAGCGAGTTGGGCGTGCTGAACGATCCATGGCAGCCGGCCGTACTCCGACTGATCGCGTCCGTGGGGGCGGCGGGCAGGGAAGCGGGCAAGCCCGTGGGTGTCTGCGGGGAGGCCGCTGCGGATCCTGCGCTCGCGCCCGTGCTCGTGGGCCTCGGCGCGACATCACTGTCGATGACGCCGAGAGCGCTCGGGCGGGTCGCGAGCGCTCTCGCGGCTGTGACCTCCGTTCGGTGCCGCGAGGCGGCGGAAGCCGCGCTCGGCGCGGCGACGGCCGACGAGGCTCGGACCGCGGCGGAGGCCGTGCTCGCCCGCTGATCGGTGTGCGGCCGGGCGATCAGCCGGCCAGGTCGACGCCCTTCGTCTCCTTCACCAGCGACACCGCCACGAGGGAGACGATCGCCGCGATCGCGATGTAGACGCCGATGGTCCACGCCGCGTGGAACTGGTTGATCAGCGCCTCGGCGATCATCGGGGCGAACGCGCCGCCGAGGATGGCGCCCAGGGCGTAGCCGATCGACACCCCGGAGTACCGGACGTCTGCGGGGAACATCTCGGCGTACAGCGCCGCCTGCGGGCCGTACGACAGTCCCAGGGCGAAGGTCATGACGAACAGCGCCACGAAGTACCAGACGATGTTCGCCGTGTCGATGAGGAACCACATCGGCACGGCCCACGCGGCGAGCGCGACGTAGCCGATCTGGAAGGTGCGCACCCGCCCGAGTCGGTCGGAGAGGTGGCCGCCCCACAGCGTGAAGACGAGCCAGCCGAAGGAGGCGAGGGTCGTCGCCAGCAGCACGGGCGGGCGCTCCATGCCGAGCACGGCGACCGCATAGGTCGCGAAGAACGCGATGAGCAGGTATCCGGCGGCGTTGTTGCCGATGAAGATCAGAGCGGTGAGGGCCACCTGCTTGGTGTTCTGCCGGAACAGCCGGCCGAGCGGCGCTGAGGCCTCCTTGCGACGGCGACGGAGATCTTCGAACACGGGGCTCTCATCGACGGCGCGTCGGATCACGTACCCGACCGCGATGAGCACGATCGACAGGAGGAACGGGATGCGCCACCCCCACTCGAGGAAGGCCTCGGGCGACATCGAGCTCGTGAGCACCCACAGCGTCGCCGTGGCGAGGATCATGCCGACGGGGACGCCGATCTGGGGGAAGGCTCCGAAGAGTCCGCGTCGAGCGCGGGGTGCGTGCTCGACCGCCATGAGGGCGGCTCCGCCCCACTCGCCTCCGGCCGAGAAGCCCTGGAGGATGCGGAGCACGATGAGCAGGATCGGCGCGGCCACGCCGATCGCGGCGTAGGTCGGCAGGAGGCCGATGAGCGACGTCGACAGGCCCATCATGATGAGCGTGAAGACGAGCATCTTCTTGCGCCCGAGCTTGTCGCCCAGGTGACCGGCGATGATCGCGCCGAGCGGACGGAAGAGGAACGAGATGCCGATCGTCGCGAAGGACAGCACCTGTGCGAGTCCCTTGTTCTCGTCGGCGATCGGCGCCAGGAAGAGCGGGGCGAGCACGAGGCCGGCGGCCTGCGCGTAGATGAAGAAGTCGTACCACTCGATCGATGTCCCGACGAGGGTGCCGGCGAGGACCCGGCGTTCCTCTGCGGGCATGCGTCCGGTCGAGCGGGTGGCGGATACGGCTGACGTCATGCGAACTCCATTGTTCTGCGGTGCGGACGAGGCGCGCGAGTCGCCCCGGGGATCACTTAACCGAATGATCGGTCAGTAATTCACGAGCGTAGCGCACGACCGCCCGGGCACGCGAGGGGAGCCGTTCCTGTTCAGAGCCGGCCGTAGGCGCGGAGCGGGTGCTCCACGAGCTCGGTCACCCGGCGGAGGAAGCTCGCGGCGTATCCGCCGTCGCACACGCGGTGGTCGAACACGAGGGAGAGCTGGGCGATGCGCCGGGCGACGATCGCGCCGTCGACCACCCAGGGCCGTTCGATCATGCGGCCGACGCCGAGGATCGCGACATCGGGATGGTTGATGATCGCCGCCGAGCCGTCGACGCCCAGCCCTCCGTAGTTGTTCAGAGTGAACGTCGAACCGCGCAGGCCTTCGGGCGGAGTCGTTCCCGCGCGGGCCGAGGTGGTGATCTCACGCAGAGCAGCATCCAGCTCGCTCACGCTCAGCGCGTGCGCCCGCGCGATCACGGGGACCATCAGCCCACGCTCGGTGTCGGCGGCGATGCCCAGGTTGACGCCCTCGAAGGAGATCAGCTCGCCGGCGTCGTCGCTGAGCCGCGACGCCAGCGCCGGATGCTCCTCCAGAGCGATCAGCACGAATCGCGCGAGCAGGGCGGTCAGTGACGGTGCCCTGCCGTCGGGCGACGCCATGCCGGCGCGGAGCTCCCAGAGCTCGGTGGCGTCGACATCGACCCACACGGTCGCCTCGGGGATCTCGGACCGGCTGCGCGACAGCTTCGCGCTCACGGCCTTGCGCAGCGGCGACAGTCTCTCGCGCGAGACGACGGCCAGGCCGTCGACCCGATCCGGCTGCCGTGCGTCGCGCTGGTGCGCGGCCACGTCGTCGACGGCATGGTCGACGGCGGCGGCGAGCACGTCGGCCCGGGTGATCGCGCCGTCGTGTCCCGTGGGCGTGATCGTGTGCACGTCGACTCCCAGATCCCGCGCCAGGCGTCGGACGAGAGGCGACCGGATCGCGACGGGGCGTCGAGACGACGCGTCCGACGGCTCGACCGTCGTCGGTCCGGAGTGGCCTCGTGCGCGGCCGCGGCGGCGGCCCGACGTCGCGCGCTCCGAGGTTCCGTACCCGATGAGGACGTTGCCGGATCCGGCGCGCTCCTCCTCCCGATAGGCCTCGCGTTCCACGTATGCCGGTGCCGCCGCATCCGCATCGGCGACCTCGAGCACGGGAGCGCCCACGTCGATCGTGTCGCCGGCCGCGCCGTGGAGCGCCGTGACGACCCCCGCGAAGGGGGAGGGGAGTTCGACGATGCTCTTCGCGGTCTCCACCTCGGCGATCGGCTGGTCGGTGACGATGGTGTCGCCGACCGCGACGAGCCACTGCACGAGGCCCGCCTCGGTCAGGCCCTCGCCGAGGTCGGGCAGCCGGAACACGCGGGTGGTGAGGAAGGTCACGACTCGTCCTCCCAGTGCAGCGTATCGATGGCGTCGAGCACGCGATCGACGTCCGGGAGATACCAGTGCTCCAGCTTCGGCGGCGCGTAGGGCGTGTCGAATCCGGTCACTCGGCGCACCGGCGCCTCGAGATACTCGAAGCAGCGCTCGAAGACGCGTGCCTGGATTTCCGATGCCACACTCACGTACCCGGGTGCCTCGGCGATCACCACGGCGCGTCCGGTCGAGCGCACCGCGGCGGTCACGGTGGCGTCGTCGAAGGGCGAGAGCGAGCGGACGTCGACGACCTGCACGCTGCGCCCCTCGGACGCCGCGACCTCGGCGGCCTGCAGGGCCAGCGGCACCGACGCCCCATAGGCGAGGAGCGTCACGTCGGAGCCGTCGCGCGCGACGCGCGCGGTGCCGAGCTCTGCGGTCAGGGACGTGTCGACCTCGCCCTTCGTCCAGTACAGCTTCTTGGGCTCCAGGAAGATCACGGGGTCCGGCGAAGCGATCGCGGCGCGCAGCAGCGAGTACGCGTCCTGCGGCGTCGACGGGCTGACGACCGTGAGCCCCGGGGTGTGCGCGTAGTACGCCTCCGACGAGTCGCAGTGGTGCTCGACACCGCCGATGCCGCCGCCGAAGGGGATGCGGATCACGAGGGGCAGCCGCACCCCGCCGCGCGTGCGATTGCCGAGCTTGGCCACGTGGCTCACGATCTGCTCGAACGCCGGCAGCGCGAAGGCGTCGAACTGCATCTCCACCACGGGACGCAGCCCGTTCATCGCCATGCCGACCGCGGTGCCGACGATGCCGGACTCCGCGAGCGGGGTGTCGAAGCAGCGTCCCTCTCCGAAGCGCTCGGCGAGGCCGTCGGTGATGCGGAACACGCCTCCGAGCGCACCCACGTCTTCACCGAACACCACGACCTCCGGGTCGGTCCGGATCGCGTCGGCGAGCGCGAGGTTCAGGGCGGCCGCCATGCTCAGGGTCTCGACGGGCGGCATCGCCGTGTCGGTGCGCAGATCGTCGTGTGCGAGGGTCATCGTCCTGCTCCGCTCTCCGCCGTGTCTGTGCGCTCGATCTCTCCGCTCAGCAGCTGCCACTGCTCCTCGAGCTGCGGTGACCGCGCCGTGGTGACGAACCGGAACAGGTCCTCCGGGTCGAGGTCGGAGTCGGTGTTGAGCGCGTCGCGCATCGCCGTCGCGATCTGCTCCGCGCCGTCGGCGTACTGCTGCTCGATCGTCTCGGTGAGGGCACCCGACGCGGTGAGGTGTGCGCGCAGGCGGGTGAGAGGGTCGCGCGCGACCCAGGCCTGCACCTCGTCGCGCTCGCGATACCGGGTGTCGTCGTCGGCGTTCGTGTGCGCCTGCATCCGGTAGGTGTGGGCCTCGACCAGAGTGGGACCGCCTCCCGAGCGCGCCCGCTCGACGGCCTCCCCGAGAACGGCGAGCACGGCGGCGACGTCGTTGCCGTCGACGCGCTGCCCAGGCATCCCGTAGCCGACGGCCTTGTGTGCGATCGAGGGGGCGACGGTCTGCCGGCTCAGCGGCACGGAGATCGCGTATTCGTTGTTCTGCACGAAGAACACGACGGGCACGTGGAACACGGCCGCGAAGTTCATCGCCTCGTGGAAGTCGCCCTCGCTCGTCGCACCGTCTCCGCAGAGCGCCAGGACGACGGTGCGCTCACCCCGCTGCTTCGCCGCGTACGCGAAGCCGACGGCGTGCAGGAGCTGCGTCGCCAGGGGCGTGGCCTGGGGGGCCACGTGTCGCGACCGGACGTCGTACCCGGAGTGCCAGTCGCCCTTCAACAGCACGAGGGCTTCGGCGGCGGGGACGCCGCGGGCGATCACGGCCACCGAGTCCCGGTAGGTGGGGAACAGCCAGTCGTCGTCGTCGAGCGCGAGGGCGGCTCCGATCTGGCAGGCCTCCTGCCCGTGCGACGAGGGATAGACGGCGAGGCGCCCCTGTCGCACCAGCGCCCCGGCCTGGTCGTTGATCCGGCGGCCTTCGACGAGGCCGCGATAGGCGGCGAGCAGCGTCTCCGCGGACGGCTGCGCGTAGTGGACGTCGTCGTGCGCCGCACCCGTCCGGTCGATGAGCTGCACCGGGGTGTCCCGGGGCAGGAGGTCCTCGTTGGTCATCCGTCCGCCTTCCTCGCCGAACTCGATGTCCCCAGGATGCGCCCTGTCGATCACTCGTCCAAGGACGTGCAGCGAATCGTGGATGACTGCGGCCGGATTGCCTCCTTCTCCGCCGAAATGTCAGAATCTCGGTACGGACGAAGGAGTTCCATGTTCATCCTCGATGACACCGACCACGCGATCCTCGGCGAGCTGAGGAGAGATGCGAGGGCGTCGATGACCGCCATCGCCGAGGCGGTGCACATCTCGCGCGCCGGGGCCCACGCCCGCATCCGGCGCATGGCCGATGCCGGGGTGATCACCGGATACACGGTGCGCACGGATCCCGTGCTGCTCGGGCATCACGCCAGCGCCTACGTCACCCTCGCGATCGAACAGGCCACCTGGCAGGACGTCAGCGCGCGACTCAGGGCCATCCCCGAGATCGAGCACATGGCTCTCGTCGGGGGAGACTTCGACGTGATCCTCCTCGTGCGCGCCAGCGACGCGCGCGACCTGCGCCGGATCGTGCTGGAGGACATCCAGGCGATCCCCTCGATCCGCTCCACGCGGACGACGCTGATCTTCGAGGACTCCACGCTGGTCTGAGCGCTGCGCGCCGCGGCGGTGTCAGTCGACGAGCAGCTCGAGGCCCTCGTCGCTCGTGCGCACCGCGACGCGGGTCAGATCCTCCACGTGGTACTCCGGATCGTGCGCCGACGCGTGCGGTCCCACGCCGATGACGCGCATCCCCGCGGCGTGCGCGGCCTGGATGCCGGCACCGGAATCCTCGAACACCACGCAGTCGGCCGGGGCGACCCCGAGCAGGGCGGCACCCAGCAGGAATCCCTCGGGGTCGGGTTTGGAGGCCGATACGCTCTCGGCCGTCACCGCGAGCGCCGGCACGACGAGGCCGGCCGCGGCCATGCGCGCGTTCATGAGCGTGAGGTCGGCCGACGTGACGATCGCATGCGGGTGGGGCGCCAGGGCATCGAGCAGGGATGCCGCGCCGCCGATCTCGACGACGCCGTCGACGTCGTTCGCCTCGTTCTCGAGCATGCGTCGGTTCTCGCGGAGGTTCACCTCGTGGTCGCGGTCGGGAAGCATGATCGCCATGCTCTGATGGCCCTGCCGTCCGTGCACGACCCGCAGCACGGTGTCCGGGTCGATCCCGTGCGGTGCGGCCCAGGCGAGCCAGAGACGCTCGACCACGGCCGTCGAGTCGACGAGCGTGCCGTCCATGTCGAGCAGGACGGCGCGGGCGGGGATCGTCTGGGTCATGCCCTCAGGCTACTGCGGGGCGCGACCGTCTCCCGCGGTGGCGTCCTCCCGGTATGCGACAGCCGGTCTGCCCGTCGACGACGCCGTCGAGCGTCGCGGGCGCTTCGTGGTGCGAGGCGGACTGATCCTCCTGGGCATCTTCCTCGCCTGCGTGGGCGTCTTCCCGGTCGACGAGTTCTTCCTGGTCCACAACACGGTCGCGACGGGCATGGCCGTCGTCTTCGCGGTCGTCGTCGTCGGGCTGCCCTGGTTCCTGCCGTCCATGTCGAAGGTGTTCGTGCTGTTCGGCTGGGCCTATGTGGCGGTGATCCTCCTGCTCGCGGTCTTCTTCGCCACCGGCTACTACAACCTCACCGCTGTCGAGCTGATCGCCGCCGTGCTCATCTTCAGCTGGATCATCGTGTTCCTTCGGACCGCGGGCTCCGTCGCCGCGCGGAGTGCGTCTCCCTCCGCGACATCGTCGTCCGGCTGATCCGATGCCGCGCACTGCGCGTGCGTCTCCTCAGCGCAACTCCTGAGCGGCGTCGGCCGTGCGCCGGAGGGCATGCACGGAGTGCGCGTGCCGGCGCTGCGCGACGCCCACGAACAGGCAGTCCACGAGCGCCAGCTGCGCGATGCGGCTGACCATCGCACCCGCGCGGAGGCGCGGCTCACGAGCATGCGTGAGCAGACTGTGGTCGGCCGCGGCGGCGAGCGGCGACGACGCCGAGCCGGTCACGCCGATCGTCGTCGCGCCCACCGAGTGCGCGGTCTGCAGGAAGGAGAGCGTCTCGCGGGTCGACCCTGAATGCGAGAAGCCGATCGCGACGGTCTTGGTCGCGCCGAGGGCGGCGACGGCGTTCGCCTCGTGGGCATCGGAGCCGAGGATCGCGAGGCGACCGATGCGCAGCAGCTTCTGGGCGAGATCCGACGCGGCCAGCCTGCTCGCCCCGATGCCGAAGAGCAGGATGCGGTCGGCGGAGTCGATCGCCGCGACGGCCTGTGACAGCACGTCGTAGTCCAGGCCGGCGACGGTCTCCTCGATCGCGAGCAGCTCCAGTGCGGCGATCTTGGCGGTGGCCTCGCGCAGTGAATCGGCGGAGGAGATCTCCGACCCGAAGCCCGCCGAGGCCGTGAACTGCGCGGATTCGCGCCCGAGCTCGGTCGCGAGTGCCATGCGCAGAGCGGCGTAGCCGTCGACGCCGATGGCGCGGCAGAACCGCACGACGGACGCGACGGACGTACCGCAGGCCGTCGCGAGCTCCGTGATCGTGCTGTCGACGACGATCGAGGGGGAGGCGCTGATCGTGCGTGCGATCCGCTCCAGCGAGGGCGGCAGGGTCTCCGCCGCCGATGCGATCGTCGTCTGGATGCTCATCGCCCTGTCCGTTCTCTCGACGCGTGTTCGAATAATTCTTTCATGCTTGGCCGCTTGTGCGTACACTATTTTCGTGCCCCCGCTCTCCGTCCTCGCCGTCGATCTCGGCAAGACCCGCTGTCGCGCGATCGTGGTCGGCGACCACGAGCGACGCGTCGTGTACGACGGGATCGGCGCTCCCGGACTCGCCGCCGCACGCGGCGTGGACGAGGCCTTCGCGGCGATCCTTCCCGCGCTCTCCGAGGGTCCGTCCGATCTCGGCCGGCTCGTCGTCGGGGCAGCCGGGGCCTGGGCCGCGCCGCAGCAGGCCGTCGATCTGTCGCGACGTCTGGCCTCCGAGATCGGGGTGCCGACGGTGGTCGCCTCCGACGTGGTCATGGCGCATGCGGGCGCCCTCGGAGGCGAGGGGGGAGTGCTTCTCATCGCCGGCACGGGTGCGGCGGCGCTCGGCATCGACGTCGCCGGCGCGCGCCTCGTCGACGGGTGGGGTCCTGACATCGGCGACCTCGGGAGCGGCTCGTGGCTGGGCAGGGAGGCCCTGAGAGCGGTGCTCCGCGCCGCGGTCGAGCCCTCCGCCGCCACTGCCCTCACCGGCGCGCTCGCGCCCCTCGTCGGTCCGCCGGAGGAGATCCTCGGCTGGGTGGGGCGCGAGGGCCACCTCGCCCGTCGTCTCGCGACGCTCGCGCCGGCGACCCTCGATGCGGCGGAGGCCGGCGACGTCGTCGCGCGGCGCATCGTCGACGACGGCATCGGATTGCTCGTCCGCTCCGCGGTCGGGGCGTCAGGCGGGGTCGGGCGGGTCGCGCTGCACGGCGGACTCACCGGTCACGACTGGTTCCGCGCGTCTCTCGCCGCTGCCCTGACCGCCGCCGGACTGACCGTCGTCCCCTCTCTCGGAGATGCGCTCGACGGCGCGGTCCTCCTCGCCTCCCATCTCGATCTGCCCCACGAAAGGTTCGTGCACCGTGCCGACTGACGATTCCCGCCTGGCCGAGCTCCTCGACGTCCTCTCGAGCCTCTCCACGGAGGCCTCGACCACGGAGCGAGGAGATCTCGACCTGCTCGACACCGATGAGCTCGTGCGACGCATGAACGCCGAGGACCGTCGTGTGCCGGAGGCGGTCGCCGAGCGATCCGCGGAGATCGCCGCCGCTGTCGACGCCGTCGCCGAGAGATTCCGTCGCGGCGGACGCCTGATCTATCTCGGAGCGGGCACGGCGGGCCGCGTGGGTGTGCTCGACGCGAGTGAATGCCCGCCCACCTTCGGCACCGACCCGTCGATGGTGGTGGGCCTCATCGCGGGAGGCGAGACCGCGATCCGCTCCGCCGTCGAGAACGCCGAGGACGACGACAGCGCCGCCGGGGAGTCCCTGCGGGAGCTGGAGGTCGGTCCGCAGGACGCGGTCGTGGGGATCTCCGCCTCGGGCCGCACTCCCTACGTCGTGGGCGGCCTGCGCGACGCGCGTGCCTGCGGGGCACTCACCGTCGCGATCGCCTCCAACTCCGGATCGGAGATCGGCGCGCTCGCCGACATCGCGATCGAGGTCGTCACCGGGCCCGAGTTCATCTCCGGATCGACCCGTCTGAAGTCCGGGACAGCGCAGAAGCTCGTGGTCAACATGCTGACCACGCTGTCGATGATCAAGCTCGGGAAGACCTACAACGGCGTCATGGTCGACCTGCTCGCGACGAACGAGAAGCTGCACGCACGTTCGATCCGCACCGTCGTCGACCTCACCGGCGTCGATGTCGACCGGGCCGCGGAGGCGCTCGGCGAGGCCGACGGATCCGTCAAGCTCGCCATCCTGATGATCTCCACAGGGGCGAGCGCGGCCCGCGCGGAGGATGCCCTCCGCGACGCCGACGGCATCCTCCGCGTCGCGATCTCCGCGTTGTCGCCGCGCTGAGCGGCGACTGATTGGGAGCGCGTCGAGACGGCGCGTACGCTGGTGGCATCCCCCGAAGATCACCCGGCAACCCGCGCGCCGGCGACCTCGGCGCGCTCACCCATGCAAGGACGCAGATGAACGTAACGGCTTCCATCGACGACGACTGGACCGCGAAGGAGGAGCTCGCGGAGCGGATGATCCCGCTCATCGGCGCCCTCAAGAGAGACCGCGACGTGGTGACGTCGCTGCACGGGCACCGGCTGCTCGGACTGTCGGCGACCGGCATCGTCGAGGTGCACGAGCGCGTCGCGCAGCTCGGCCACGAGAGGCTGGAGCTCGACGACACCCTGGCCGTGCTCGAAGCCGTGCACGCCCTCGCCCCGGGCGCATCGTCGCTCGACGTCGCGCGTCTCGCCCAGGAGCACCTGGCCAGCGACCGGCCCCTCGACGCGTATCTCGCCGAGGCGCTCGCGCCCGCCTTCGGCGCAGTCGCCGCGGAGCCGACCGACGTGGTGCTGTACGGCTTCGGTCGCATCGGCCGGCTGCTCGCCCGGATCCTGGTGGCGCACACCGGGGGCGGCAGCGGACTCCGTCTGCGAGCGATCGTCGTGAGGCGCGGCTCCGACGACGACCTCGTCACCCGCGCCTCGCTGCTGCTGCGCGACTCGGTGCACGGCCGCTTCGCCGGGTCCGTCACGGTCGACGAGGAGAACGAGGTCATCGTCGCCAACGGCACCCGCATCCAGGTGATCTACTCCGACGACCCCGGTTCCATCGACTACACCGCTCATGGCATCGCCGACGCGATCGTCGTCGACAACACGGGACGCTGGCGCGACGAGGCCGGCCTCAGCCGACACCTCGCGTCGCCCGGCGTCGCGCGGGTGCTCCTCACCGCGCCGGGCAAGGGCCAGCTGAAGAACATCGTGCACGGCATCAACGACGTCACCATCGCCGACGACGACCGCATCATCACGGCGGCCTCCTGCACCACCAATGCGATCACCCCCGTCCTCAAGGCCGTGGACGAGGCCTACGGCATCGTGCGCGGGCACGTCGAGACCGTGCATTCGTTCACCAACGACCAGAACCTCATCGACAACTTCCACCCGGGCGAGCGTCGTGGACGCTCGGCCGTCCTCAACATGGTGATCACGGAGACCGGCGCCGCGAAGGCCGTGGCGCGCGCCCTTCCGGAGCTCGAGGGCAAGCTGACCGGCTCGGCCATCCGGGTCCCGACGCCGGACGTCTCCCTCGCCGTGCTGCACCTCACCCTCGAGCGCCCCGCCGACAGGGACGGACTCAACGACTACCTGCGGCGGGTCTCGCTGCATTCCCGGCTGCGGCAGCAGATCGACTACGTCGAGAGCCCGGAGGTCGTCTCCACGGACTTCGTCGGGTCGCATCGCGCCGGGATCGTCGACGGCCTCGCGACGATCGCGAACGATCGCGATGTCGTCCTCTACGTCTGGTACGACAATGAGTACGGCTACTCGTGCCAGGTGATCCGGGTGCTGGAGGTCATGGCCGGCTCCCACCCGATCGTCCTCCCGGAGAGGCGAGAGGTGACGCTGCACGGCTGATGCGGGTGGACGTGTCGTCGCCCCGGTGCATGATGGGGCCATGACGACCTCGAGGCTGCGGGACGATCGGCTACGCGCGCATCGGCTGTCGGCGCCGGCGGCGACCGTCGCGGAGGCTGCGGGGCACATGCTGGCCGTGCAGAGCCAGGACTTCACGGCCGGTCGATGGGCGCTCGCCGTCCGCACGCGCGGGGAGCCGGTGGTCCGCGACGTCGACGCGGTGTTCGACGCCGGTCATCTCGTGCGCGCCTGGACGATGCGCGGCACGCTGCACACGATCGCGGCGCGAGACCTCGGCTGGGTGCTCTCGGTCACGGCCCCGCGGCAGCGCCGGCAGGCCGCGGGGCGGCGCCGTAACCTGGGCATCGATGAGGCGGTGGTCGAGAGGGCGATCGCGGCGGTCGTCCCGTGGCTGCGCGACGGCGGGCGCACGCGTGCGCAGATGTTCGAGGCGTTCACGGCCGCGGGGATCGACCCCTCGGGCCAGCGCGGCGTCCACCTCCTCAGCGAGCTGACCCTCCGAGGGCTGCTCTGTCAGGGCCCGGTGGTCGCCCGCGACGGCGTCACGCGCGAGCAGCTCTTCGTCCTCGTCGACGAGCACATCCGCGAGCACGACCGCCCCGACGATCCGCTCGGTGAGTTCTTCGTGCGGTATGTCCAAGGGCACGGGCCCGCCACGGTGGCCGACTTCGCATGGTGGTCGGGGCTGACCCTCGGGCAGGCGCGAGATGCCCGTGTCCGAGCGGGCGATCGCGTGGTGGAGGTCGACGACGGGCTGTTCGCGACGCCGTCGAGACCGCGCCGCTCCGCGACGGCATCCGTCATCGCACTCCCGGCGTTCGACGAGTACTACCTCTCGTACGCCGACCGGACGGCCGTGTGCGCGCCGGAGCGCTGCGCCGCGGTCGGACCGGGTAAGAACGGCATGGTGCGCGCCACCCTCGTCACCGAGGGGCGGGTGGTCGGATGCTGGTCGCACGCCGTCGCCGCGCGGGGAGGCGCGCCCGAGCTCTTCGAACCGGTCGACGAGTCCGCGGTGCAGACCGCCCTCGCCCGGGTCAGCCGGTTCCTGTCCGGCTGACCCCGGTCACTCGCTCGCGTGGCGGCCGAGGAAGCTGTACACCTCGCTGTCGTCGACGCCGGGGAACGCACCCCGGGGGAGCGGGGAGAACATGTGCGTGTGGACCCGGGCGCTGGGCCAGGCCTTGCCGCTCCAGCGCTCGGCGAGGTCCGAGGAGGGACGGCGGCAGCAGGCCTCGTCGGGGCACGTCGACACGGCCCGATCGGTCGTCTCTCGCCCACGCCACCACCGCGCGTCGTCGAAAGGCACGCCGACGGTGACGGAGAACTCGCCGTCGGTCGCGGATCCGGTCTGTGTGGAGCACCAGAAGGTGCCCGACGGGGTGTCGGTGTACTGGTGGTGCTCGGTCGTGCGGTTCTGCTGGGTGAACGCACCGCGCGCCTGGAACTTCCGGCAGACGCGCTGCCCTTCGACGGCGCCGGTGACGTCCATCGGCAGAGGGAGGTCGTCGTTCTCGTAGACGCGCGTGATGGCCCCGGTGGCGTCGACCCGCAGGAAGTGCAGCGACATCCCGACATGCTGCGTCAGCAGGTTGGTCATGCGCATGCCCGCGGCCTCGTGCGTGACGCCGAACGCGTCGCGGAAGTCCTCCACGGCCAGGTTGCGGTCCTTCTTCGCCTGAGCGAGGAACGCGACGGCCGCCGTCTCGGGCATGAGGCAGCAGGCCGCGTAGTAGTTGATCTCCAGTCGCTGTTGCAGGAAGTCGGCGTAGTCGGTCGGCGGGGTGTGTCCCAGCAGGCGATGGGCCATGGCCTGCAGGGCCATGGAGCGGAGGCCGTGCCCGCCGGGGATCGATGCGGGCGGCAGGTAGATGCGGCCGTTCTCGAGGTCGGTGACCGAGCGCGTCGAGTGCGGCAGATCGTTGACGTAGATGAGCTCGAAGCCGAGCTTCTCGGCCATGATGCTCACGGTGCGGTGGGT
>JAAIGE0100471548.1_pt1 | contig 14050 bp, 8 predicted proteins | sample 6487951 | NCBI WGS metagenome assembly JAAIGE01 (sample SAMN13974128, study PRJNA590717) | phyllosphere metagenome | biome: tomato field; feature: multiple bacterial spot infested tomato fields; material: tomato leaves; isolation source: leaves from tomato fields | host: Solanum lycopersicum ... | reverse complement strand
GTGGTGTCGATGAAGCTGCGCGCCGATGCGCGCGGCGACCGCTTTGTGCTCAACGGCAGCAAGATGTGGATCACCAACGGCCCGGATGCCGACGTGCTGGTGGTGTACGCCAAGACCGACCCGGACGCCGGCGCGCGCGGCATCACCGCCTTTATCGTGGAGAAGGGCATGCCGGGCTTTTCTACGGCGCAGAAGCTCGACAAGCTGGGCATGCGCGGCTCCAACACCTGCGAGCTGGTGTTCACCGATTGCGAAGTACCGGCGGAAAACGTGCTGGGCACGCTCAACGGCGGCGTGCGTGTGCTGATGTCGGGGCTGGATTTCGAACGCGTGGTGCTGGCCGGCGGGCCGCTCGGGCTGATGGCCGCAGCAATGGACGTGGTGTTGCCGTACGTGCACGAGCGCAAGCAGTTCGGCGAGCCGATCGGCACCTTCCAGTTGATGCAGGCCAAGCTGGCCGACATGTATGTGGGACTCAATGCCTGCCGCGCGTATGTGTATGCAGTGGCGCGCGCCTGCGATGCCGGGCGTACCACCCGCCAGGACGCAGCCGGCGCCATCCTGTATGCCGCCGAGAAGGCAACCTGGCTGACCGGCCAGGCCATCCAGGTGCTGGGTGGCAATGGCTACATCAACGAGTACCCCACCGGACGCCTGTGGCGCGATGCCAAGTTGTACGAGATTGGCGCGGGCACCTCGGAAATCCGGCGCATGCTGATCGGCCGCGAGTTGTTCGAACGCACCGCCTGACGGAGCCACCATGAGCGTGATCGATAGCCAGCTGCAGGTCAGCGGCGAGAGTTTCCAACACAACGCCGCCGCGATGCGCGCGGTGATCGACGACCTGCGCCACACCCTCGCCCGGACCGCGCGTGGCGGCAGCGACGCCGCACGCGCCAAGCACACCGCACGCGGCAAGCTGCTGGCGCGCGAGCGCATCGATGCCTTGCTGGATCCGGGCAGCCCATTGCTGGAGATCGCCCCCCTGGCCGCCCATGGCATGTACGACGACCAGGTCCCGTGCGCGGGCGTGGTGGCCGGCATTGGCCGCGTGTCCGGCGTGGAATGCGTGATCGTGGCCAACGACGCCACCGTCAAGGGCGGCACCTATTACCCGATGACGGTGAAAAAGCACTTGCGCGCGCAGGAGATCGCGCAGCAAAACCGGTTGCCGTGCATCTATCTGGTCGATTCCGGCGGTGCATTCCTGCCGTTGCAGGACGAAGTGTTTCCGGACCGCGACCACTTCGGGCGCATCTTCTACAACCAGGCCAACCTGTCGGCCAACGGCATCCCGCAGATTGCCTGCGTAATGGGCTCGTGCACCGCTGGCGGCGCCTATGTGCCGGCAATGAGCGATGAAACGGTGATCGTGCGCGAGCAAGGCACCATCTTCCTGGGTGGCCCGCCGCTGGTGAAGGCCGCCACCGGCGAAGAAGTCAGTGCCGAAGACCTGGGCGGCGCCGATGTGCATACGCGCATTTCCGGCGTGGCCGATCACTTTGCCGACAACGATCTGCAGGCGCTGGCGCGCGTGCGCGCCATCATCGCGCAGCTCAACTGGCGCAAACCTGCCGCATCGCTGGCGCTGCAGGCACCGTTGCCGCCACGCTATGCCGCCGACGAACTATATGGCGTGATTCCTGCAGATACGCGCAAGCCGTTCGATGTGCGCGAAGTGATCGCGCGCATCGTCGACGATTCGCGCCTGGATGAATTCAAACCGCGCTATGGCAGCACGCTGGTGACGGGGTTTGCGCACCTGCATGGCTACCCGGTCGGCATCATTGCCAACAACGGCATCCTGTTTTCCGAGTCCGCGCTCAAGGGCGCGCACTTCATCGAGCTGTGCACGCAGCGCGGCATTCCGCTGGTCTTCCTGCAGAACATCACCGGCTTCATGGTCGGGCGCAAATACGAACATGGCGGCATCGCCAAGGACGGCGCCAAGTTGGTGATGGCGGTGGCCTGCGCCAAGGTGCCCAAGTTCACCGTGGTGATCGGCGGCTCGTTCGGTGCGGGCAACTACGGCATGTGTGGGCGCGCGTATTCGCCGAACTTCTTGTGGATGTGGCCGAATGCGCGTATCGGCGTGATGGGTGGCGAGCAGGCGGCCAGCGTGCTGGCCACGGTGCGTCGCGACGGTATCGAAGCCAAGGGCGGTGCATGGTCGGGCGAAGACGAGGATGCGTTCAAGGCGCCGATCCGCGCGCAGTTCGAGCAGCAAGGCCATCCGTATTACGCCAGTGCTCGGCTCTGGGACGATGGCATCATCGATCCGGCCGATACGCGCCGCGTGCTGGGCCTGGGATTGTCGGCGGCCTTGAACGCGCCGATCGAACCCACGCGCTTTGGCGTATTTCGTATGTGAGTGAGGGGGAGCATTGCAGCCGCGGTTCTGCGTGCTGCGGCACCCGATGCTGGTGTGCAGGCTGGGAGTGAGGTTGTGTGTATGCGTGCCGGCAATCGTCGACGTTTGCGCAGGTGGCTTGCAGCAACACAGCGCCGTGTGACAACAAACCTGCTTGCGCTCGATGCCGGTGTGCAACAGGCAAGCCGTTTATCTTCGTAAGACGACCCGCCGCTACGGCGACGTGCAGAGACTGATCCGATGACCCAGCGCGACCCTATCGCCGCAGCAACGCAAGCGCCCTTCGACAAGATCCTGATCGCCAATCGCGGCGAGATCGCCTGCCGGGTCATCGCCACCTGCCGCACCCTGGGCATTGCGACGGTGGCGGTGTATTCGGATGCAGACCGCAATGCACGGCATGTGCGCCTGGCGGACGAGGCGGTGCACATCGGCGCCGCGCCCGCGCAGCAGAGCTATCTGCGGGGCGAAGCAATCCTGCAAGCGGCACGCGCCACCGGTGCGCAGGCGATCCATCCCGGTTATGGGTTCCTGTCGGAAAACGCGGCATTTGCCGAGGCTTGCGCACACGCTGGCATCGTCTTCATCGGCCCACCGGCAGCGGCGATCCGCGCGATGGGCGACAAGAGTGCGGCCAAGGCACTGATGCAACGGGCCGGCGTGCCGCTGACACCGGGCTACCACGGCGACGAGCAGGCACCGGCATTCCTGCGTGCGCAAGCCGACGCCATCGGCTACCCGGTGTTGATCAAGGCCAGTGCCGGCGGCGGCGGCAAGGGCATGCGTCGGGTGGATACCAGCGCAGCGTTCGAAGACGCGTTGGCGAGCTGCCAGCGTGAAGCGCAGTCGGCATTCGGCAATGCGCACGTGCTGGTGGAGAAATATGTCCAGCGGCCGCGGCATATCGAAATCCAGGTGTTCGGCGATACGCATGGCGAGGTGGTGTACCTGTTCGAACGCGACTGCTCGGTGCAGCGCCGCCACCAGAAGGTGCTGGAAGAAGCGCCCGCACCGGGCATGAGCGAAGCCAGGCGCGCGGCGATGGGCAAGGCGGCGGTAGATGCGGCACAGGCGGTGGGCTACGTCGGTGCCGGCACGGTGGAATTCATCGCCGGCCCGGACGGCGATTTCTATTTCATGGAAATGAATACCCGTCTGCAGGTGGAGCACCGGGTGACCGAATTGATCACCGGCACCGACCTGGTCGAGTGGCAATTGCGGGTTGCCGCTGGCGCGCGCTTGCCGCGCAGGCAGCACGAGCTGCGCATCCACGGGCATGCACTGGAAGCGCGCCTGTACGCCGAAGATGCCGAGCGCGGTTTCCTGCCGTCCACCGGCACGCTGCGTCAGTTGCAGATGCCTGCTGCCAGCGCGCATGTGCGCGTCGATGCAGGCGTGGAGCAAGGCGACACCATCAGTCCGTACTACGACCCGATGATTGCCAAGCTGATCGTCTGGGATACCGATCGCACGGCTGCATTGGCCCGCATGCGCGCGGCATTGGCGCAATTCCACGCAGTAGGGGTCACCACCAACAGTGCATTTCTGTCGCGCCTGATCGCGACCGATTCGTTCGCGTCGGCGAATCTGGACACCGCCTTGATCGAGCGCGAACACGCCGTGCTGTTTCCAGAGGCGCGCAGCCCCGACAACGCCTGGTGGTGTTTGGCAGCGGTGTTGATTGCCGATGCATTGCCGCCAGCGGCCGTTGATCCAGCCGATCCGCATTCGCCGTGGCAGCACGCGGACGGCTGGCGCATCGGTGCGCATGCAGCGCAGCACATCGTCCTGGAAGCAAACGGCGAGCGCCGCCAACTTGCTGTGCGCCCGGATGCCGATGGCTGGCAAGTCACCGACGCAGGCCAGACGCATGCCGTGCGCTACCACCGGCACGAGACGGACGTGCGCGTGGAGATGGACGGCCGGCAATGGCGTGCACAGGTGTTGCGCGACGGCGCCACGCTGACCCTGATCGGGGCCACGCAGCGGGCCGCCTTCCGTCACCACGATGCACTGGCAGAAGCCGACCAGCCCACCCAGGACACCGGCGGACTGACCGCACCGATGCCCGGCCGCATCGTGTCCCTGCCCGCAGCAGTGGGCCAGCCGGTCGCCCGTGGGCAGGCACTGGTGGTGCTGGAAGCGATGAAAATGGAGCACACCCTGCACGCGCCCAGCGATGGCACCGTGCAGGCGTACCTGGTGGCCGAAGGCGACCTGGTGAACGACGGTGCGGCGCTGGTGGAATTTGTGTCCGCGTCTGCGTAGCGGCGCATGGCAGGGTGACCAACGGCACGTTCGCCTGCACGCACGCTGCCGCTAGCGTGGCAAATCGGCCGGCCCGGCCGCCTTGCCACCGGAGTTCCCATGCAACGCCTGCTTCTTGTTTCCAGCATGCTGCTCGCGCTGTCTGCGTGCAGCGACAAACCTGCGCCCGCTCCCGAGAAAGCGGCAGCACCTGCACCGGCGGCAGCAGCGCCCGCAGCGCCGCCTGCGTTAATCACCCGCGATGCGCTGTTCGGCAATCCCGAGCGGGCCAATGTCAGCATCAGTCCGGACGGCAAGTACCTCAGCTGGGTGGCGCCGCTGGAGGGTGTGCTCAATGTCTGGGTGGCGCCGGTGGATGCGCCCGACCAGGCGCGTGCGATCACCAAGGACACCGCACGCGGCATTCGCAATTACTTCTGGACCTATCAACCCAATACCTTGCTGTATCTGCGCGACAACGGCGGCGATGAAGATTTCCACCTGTTTTCGGTCAATTTGGCTGACGGCAGCAGCAAGGATCTCACTCCGTTCAAGAAGACCAATGCCGAGGTGTATCGGGTCAGCGCACAACATCCCGAATCGATCATGGTCGGCATGAACGACCGCGATGCCAAGTGGCACGACCTGTACCGCGTGGACCTTGCCTCCGGCAAGCGCACGCTGGTGCAGAAGAACACCGACAGCCTGGATGCGTACCTGCTCGATGGCGACTACCAGCTGCGCTACGCCACGCGCGCGACAGACGATGCCGGCAGGGAGTTGCTGGTGCCCGATGGCAACCGCTGGAAGAGCGTGGACCGCATCCCGTTCGAGGACGTCACCAATACCGCGCCGGAGGGCCTGACCGAGGATGGCAAGACGCTGTACATGCAGGATTCGCGCAACCGCGACACCGCAGCGCTGTATGCCATCGACACGGCCAGCAACACACGCACGCTGCTGTTCGAAAACCCGCGCGCCGACGTCGGCGCCACCTTGAACGACCCCAAGACCGGGGCGGTGCAGGCGGTGTCCACCGACTACCTGCGCGAAGAATGGAAGCCGCTGGACAACGGCATTGCCGCGGATCTGCAGAAACTCAAATCCCTTGGCGGCGGCGATGCCAGCGTGGCCGCGCGCACGCTCGACGACCGCATCTGGATCGTGGGCTATTCCGCGGCAGAAACCCCGCTCACGTACTACCGCTACGATCGCGCCGATGGCGGCAAGCTGACCAAACTGTTCTCCGCACGACCCGCGCTGGAGGGCAAGCCACTGGTGCCGATGTGGCCACAGGAGCTGACCGCACGCGACGGCCTCAAACTGATCAGCTACCTCACCCTGCCGGCCGAAGCCGATGCCAACCACGACGGCAAGGCCGACAAGCCGGTGCCGTTGGTGCTGTTCGTGCACGGCGGCCCGTGGGCGCGCGACAGCTACGGCTACGGGCCGTACGAGCAATGGTTGGCCAACCGCGGCTATGCGGTGTTGTCGGTGAACTTCCGTGGCTCCACCGGCTTCGGCAAGGCATTCACCAACGCCGGCAATGGCGAGTGGGCCGGCAAGATGCACGAGGACCTGCTCGACGCGGTGCAATGGGCGGTCAAGCAAGGCGTCACCAAACCGGACGAGGTCGCCATCATGGGGGGCAGCTACGGCGGCTATGCCACGCTGGTCGGCATGACGTTTACCCCGGACGCCTTCAAATGCGGCGTGGATATCGTGGGCCCGGCCAATCTCAACACCTTGCTCGGCACCGTGCCGCCGTATTGGGCCAGCTTCTACAAGCAGCTGACCCGGCGCATGGGCGACCCCGCCACCGAAGCCGGCAAGCAGTGGCTGACCGACCGTTCTCCGCTGACCCATGTCGACAAGATCAGCAAGCCGCTGTTGATCGGCCAGGGCGCCAACGACCCGCGCGTCAAGCAGGCCGAAAGCGACCAGATCGTCAACGCAATGAAGGCCAAGAACATTCCGGTCACCTACGTGCTGTTCCCCGACGAAGGCCACGGCTTCCGCCGCCCGGAAAACAGCAAGGCCTTCAACGCCGTGACCGAAAGCTTCCTGAGCCAGTGCCTGGGCGGCCGCGTGCAACCGATCGGTGCAGATCTGGAAGGCTCCAGCATCACCGTCCCGGAAGGCGCCGACAAGATCAACGGCCTGAGCGAGGCCTTGAAGACGCATACGCAGGCGATTCGGAAGTAAGCCTGCGCGGGACTTGCTTTAGCCGGGACACGAAAGCCGACGGCACTCTGCCGTCGGCCTTCGCAGGTGCTACGCAACACCGGAGCGCGGCTCGGATTGTCAGTAAGCGGCGCCAGATACCGGCGGGTAAACCGGGTGTATCAAGGGCAGCTACCAATACGTCAACAGCACACGCTCGGACATAGCGAGAAAGCGAGCAAACTGACCTCACGCGATTGTCCGATACGTCTCAAGTCGCTGCGGACCAAATCGCGCCCGTAGGATCCAGCTCTGCCGTCACCATGGTCGTGGCGCGCCAGCCAAAGCCGCATACGGCGAGAACGCCTTGCGAAGTCGGGTCCAACCCAAGCGCGCGCTCAAGATGTTTTTCGTTCACCGCACCGGTGATAAACGCCCCCAAACCGAGGTCGGTTGCCGCCAGATACAGCGTCTGCGACAAGTGCCCGGCTTCCAACGCAACCACGCGATACCCTTTGGCATGCTGCCTGTATTTCCAGAAGGTTCGATCAAAGCGCGGCACCAAGGCAACCAGTACATGCGCGTCTGCGAACCAGTGTTGCTGTCCTACAGCCTGCATGACGAAGTCATCGGAGCACTCAAGACCTGACATACGCTCTAAGGCGTGACTATCTGCACGATAGTGGTAGACGCCAGATTCCAGATCTTGGACGTTCCTCACCAAAATGTATGCCTCGATAGGATGCAAGCCACCACCGGAAGGCACATTCTTTTTAAGAAAAACCAGGTCGTCGCCCACCTTTACCTTGGCATGAGCAGCGAACACCCGCTGCAACATGTGGGCGAACGTCGGTAGAGGAACGGGTCTGCTCTGATCGAAATTACGACAAGTGACACGCCGTCCCAGCAGGTCATCGAAATCGTTTGCGACCATGGGCGGCAGGCCGATGAGTGTTCGACGGTCATTTGCCGGCAACACTTCCGGGGGCGCAGGCCCCAAGACACGCCGCATTGCCACCGCTGTATCGGTGCCAGAATCCCGGGTGTTCTTGACCGCATCTACCCCATCCCATCGCGTAAATGCGTGCAGCACCGCGGCAAGCGGATGCCAGTGCGAGGCCCTCAGACGCGAATCGGCTTGAGCAAACCTGCTGCCTTGCGTTTGTTCCTCCAGCACCAGGCCCTGCGCGATCAAGCCGTCAAGCGCTTCACTCTCGTATGGCAAGCGGGTCGTCCAGTGCGAGGGACTAAGCTCACCCAGCAACGCCCGCTGAGCTTCTGACACGGCCACCGGGGCATCGAGATGCGGCGCGAGCGCAAACCACTGCATCGAATGGTCCAGCCCATTGCCGCCTCGTAGAAGACTGTCCAATGTGTAAGACACGGTCTCACGTGGCTCCAGCACGACAATTGCGCAACGCTTGACCAGCATCATCTTCTCCAGCGATCTGAGGTACACCGTGTGCAGATATTTCTGCTCCAGGGATAACGCCCCGCCGCTGCCTAACTTGAGCCAATGCCTGATACCGCTCAAGCCAGCCCCGTTAGAGCCGCTATGTGTTACTTCATCCCACTGAAGTGCCAGCGATGCCAATGCTGAAGCTTGAACCTGCTGTTGCAAGCAACCTGATCGATCTACTATCTACCGATGATGCCTTTCGTGCATTATTCGTCTCAGACACATTAGAGGCACTACGACAGGTTGGGCACATCGCCGCACCTGGCGACGACATCGAGGCATTCGTTCGCGATTGCGCATGCAATATCCAGTTGGCAGATAAGGATGTAATCGCAGGTGCGCGTGAGCAGATCAACACCATGCTGACGTCTGGGACCTCACACATCGTCCCTCAGCTGGATGCCGGTTACAACGGCGATAGGACGCTCAAATAAAGAACAGCTTTTTGGCACGCTGCAGGTTCACCCCTGCGTCTCTGCTATCCACGAATCTTCTGCTGTTCTAAGATCCACCAGATTGAGCGGCTGCAGACAGTATCCGCATTCGATCTCCGCGTAAGCCAAACCTCGATGCTGGCGGATCCAGTCGTGTTGAATCCGCGCATCTGCGTTACGCTGTCCAAGTTGGGCAGCGCGCATTGCGGTTGCCCTTGTCTGAAATCGCGACATCGAATCCAGATAGGGACTGAGCATGCGGAATGCATCGTCTGGCCGCTGCTCGGCTAATAGAATTTCCGCATCGACAACCGCACCCAGTTCCACCACCAAGCGGTTGGCGTAGGCCAGTGGCGCCACCTTGACCTGCTGCCGGACCCTAGCGGCACCTTGGGTATCGCCGGCGCGGGCCATGATGAGCGCGGCAGCCAATGCGGTGGACAGGTTGTCGATCCTATCGATTGGGACATCTGCGCCTAAATCCCGCAATGCCAACCTTGCCCCCTCTTCGGCGACCTCCGCGGCTTTTGGTCGCTGCCCGGAGGCAAGCAACGCAGTTGCTAGCGGGACGTAATAGTTGATCCGATCAGTTCCTCTCCTGTTCAATCCTGCGCTCAGTCCGACTTGGGCATGCGCGACCGCCGCGTGCAGATCCCCTTCATCAAGAGCGATAGTGGTTCGCGTGATGTCGGCATGGAAATTCGTCTTGTCGACTCGAGCAAGCGCATCGCGTGCGCCCGAGTAGTCACGCTTCGCAGCCGCGACAGCAGCCTGACGCAGCAGCGCGCCATTCCATCCTGATCCGACCGCCTTTCTCACTGCCTGATCGGCTTGGTCGTATTGACCAAGAGCCAGCAAGATACGCCCATACATATCGAGCGATACGCTGGAAAGATCGTACTTCCCCTGCGCCGAAGCACGCGCGTACGGCAGAGCGTCAGCGAACCGATTAGCGACGAACAAGTCCATCGCTGCGTTCGCTTGGGCAGGTGCATAGTCGGGATACAACTCCGCCATCTGTATCCAGGAATCGGCCGCCTGCGCTGGATCGAGAATCTGCACGCCCCAGCTTTTTACGTAAAGCGCCTCGCGCGGGGGGAGCCTGGACTTGAATTGCTCAGCAACTCTGAGCGTTTCGGTCGCCTTCTTGTAATCGACATTGGCAAAATGGGCGCGCACTTGACCAAGCCAGGCCAGCGCAAAGTGCGGATCGATATCGACTGCTTTCTGGAAGAAATCCAAAGCAGCACCGTATTTCCCTTCCGAGTATCGTTGTTGTCCTAGTGCATAAGCGCGCAACGCATCGAGACTAGATGTGGTGACATCCGGCAAGGCAGGACTGTTTTGTCGAATACTGTCACGGTTTTCGCCGAGCTGCGTCCTCAGTTCGCCCGTCACTGTATCAACAGCAGAAAGAATCGACGGATTTGAGCCGAATGCGGTACTTACAGCAACAGTCTGCTGAGTTTTCGGGTCGACCACTTCCACGACGAAACGTGTGCGCCCCCCAACGTAACCCACGGAAGGAAGTAACACCGCTCTCGCACCGGTGCGTAATGCGACATCCGACGCGTTCTTGCGGTCCAGCGGATCTTTGGTGGGATCTTTGCGCATCAGTGCTAACAGTTTCAGTGTTCTGTCTTCACTGAGAACGTTGACGTATCGCGACTGCTCCAGGCTGATCCGAAATGCCTGATCGAGTGCTCCGTCCAGCATCACGTCATTGGTGAGGTTGCGGACCGTCCCGACAACCACCCAGTCGCGTTCTGCAAACGCGAGCGCTGGTTGCGGCCGTGCAAAGAGCCAGATTGCGAAACCAATCCCCAGCACCACCCCCACCTCAGCCACCAACGCGGCCGGCCTGCGCCACAGCGGCACATCGCGCCAGGCTTTTGCCGAGTTCTTCGGCATGCGCAGGGGAGTCAGGCCGACTTCGCCGACTTCGTAGATCTCCATCGCGGTGGGCATGCCTTTGAAGCGCCAGCGCCCGTGCGATTTCCACAATAACCGGTCGGCCCGGTTGCCGAGTTCGCGTGCGGCGCGATGGGTCAACGACTCGGCTACCGCCGAGAGCAAGATCTGCCCCGGCCGTGCCATCGACATCAGGCGTGCGGCGGTGGGCTTGGCCAGCCCTTCGACTTCCAGCGGCTTGGCGCCGATGCTGATCGCTTCGTCGCTATTGCGCCAGGTCAGCACTTCGCCCACATGCAGGCCCTGACGTGCGCAGAGCGTGAGCGCATGCGCATCGCCCATCGTCTTGAGCCCGCGCGCGTAATCCAGCGCGAAACCCAGGCCATCGATGGGGCGGTCGAACAGCAGCAGCAGCCCGTCGGAACGATCGATCAGGCGGCCGCGCCAGTGCTGCTGCAGCTTGACCACCAGGCGGTCGTGCTCGCGGAACAAGGCGGCTGCGGCGTTGTCGCCGATACGTTCGACCAGCGCGGTCGAATCGCAGAGATCGGTCAACAGCAAGGTGCGCAGCCGCGGCGCCTGGATCGCTTCCGACGACGCGTCCTTGCGTGCGTGGGTACGGCTGCTCATCGCTCAGCGGTGACCGGTGGCAGGCGGTTGATCCAGGGCCAGCGTCTCCTGCATGCACAGCACATTGCCGCCCTGCCGCTTGGCCTCGTACAAGGCGCTGTCGGCGAGCGTGTACCAGTCGTTCCAGGCCGCGTCCGCGTCGATCATGCACGAGCCTACGCTGACCGAGCAGCCTTGTTCGCCCTGGCCGTTGCACAGCCGCGCTTCCACCGCGCGCACGATGCATTCGCCGATGTGGTGCACCAGCTCGCTGGTGCCTTGCGCGACGAGCACGCAGAATTCGTCGCCGCCGAGACGGCAGGCCAGGTCGCCTTCGGCGATCACCGAACGCAGGGCATGGGCCACGTTCTGCAGCACGCGGTCGCCTGCCAGGTGACCGAACTCGTCGTTGATGCGCTTGAAACGGTCGCAGTCGATCAGGATCAGGCCCACACCCGGCATGTGGCCGGCCCGCCGGCATTCCTGCAGATGCAACGCCAGCCCGCGCCGGTTGTGCAGGCCGGTGAGCTCGTCGGTCCGGCTCAGTTCTTCGGTGTGGTTGAGCTGGTGCGAGGTGACGTAGAGGTTGTCCAGCGCCGCTTCCAGATCGTGGTTGCGGCGGCGCAGCTGGCGGATCAGCAATTGTTCGTTGTTGACCACCCGCACGATGGAGCGGCGCAGGAAGTGCGCCACCATCGAGGGGTCCTGGTCGACCAGACGCTGGAAATCCTCGTGTGCCAGCTCGATCAGACGGCTGTCGGTGGAGGCGCTGGCGCCGGCGCTGCGCGCGTGATCGCCGATCAGCAGGCCGAGCTCGCCGAAGAATTCTCCCGGGCCCAGATGCTTGAGCATCAGGTCCTCGCCGAAATCCAGGTCGATCTGGCCGCTGACAACGATGTACATCTGCGTGCCCACCGCACCGCGCTCGAACAGCGACTGGCCCGCGGACACCTCACGCGAACGGCCGAAACGGGCGAAAAACGCCAGTTCCTCGGCAGTCATCAGCGCATGCAGCCCATCGGGGACCGTTTTGGCAACGTTCCCTGTCGGCTCGAGTGCGCCTGCGGTGTTGTGGCACGTCATCGGTTTTCCCTTAGGCCAGCCTGCACCATTAGCCCATGGACAAATCCTACAGGACCCCCTTGTTCAGCACCAGATCACACTATTTCTCACCAAGAAAGAGACGAATTGACGGGTATCGGACGTAAAAAAAGGGCTCGGTTCTCCGAGCCCTTCCCCCTCCCAGGGTGGCGCAATGTGGCGCCGGTTGAATCTGCCTTGGTCGGCTATTGCTGTAGCAACAGCTGCATCAACTCAGCGCCAGGTGTCGCTGCACTGCATTGCCTCATGTACAGCCGCTGCCGTTGCGGTGCCGCCAGCCATCAGGCCGCCTTGTCGCTATGGAATTGCGCTTCTTCGGTGGAGCCACGCAAGGCGGTGGTGGACGATTGCCCCTGCTGGATCGCCTGCGTCACTGCATCGAAATAGCCGGTGCCTACTTCGCGCTGGTGCTTGACTGCGGTAAATCCCCTCTCCGCCGCCTCGAACTCGGCCTGCTGCAATTCGACGAACGCACTCATCTGCCGGCGCGCATAGCCGTGCGCCAGATGGAACATGCCGTAGTTCAAGGCGTGGAAGCCAGCCAGGGTGATGAACTGGAACTTGTAGCCATAGCTCGCCAGTTCGGTCTGGAATTTGGCGATGGTGGCATCGTCCAGATTCTTCTTCCAATTGAAACTCGGCGAGCAGTTGTAGGCCAGCAATTTGCCGGGGAACCTGGCATGGATGGCCTGCGCAAACGCACGCGCAAATTCCAGGTCCGGCTTGCCGGTTTCGCACCAGATCAGGTCGGCGTACGGGGCATAGGCCAAGCCGCGGCTGATCGCCTGGTCCAGGCCATTGCGGGTCTTGAAGAAGCCTTCGACCGTGCGCTGCCCGGTGGTGAACGGTTGGTCGTTGGCATCCACGTCGCTGGTGATCAGGTCGGCGGCTTCGGCGTCGGTGCGCGCAATCAGTACCGTCGGCACGCCCAGCACATCGGCGGCCAGGCGCGCGGCATTCAATTTTTCGATCGCCTCACGCGTGGGCACCAGCACCTTGCCGCCCATGTGGCCGCACTTCTTGACCGAGGCCAGTTGGTCTTCGAAATGCACGCCAGCCGCGCCGCATTGTCGATGATGAAGGGATCGCCGGCATCCACCGTCGCGACGATCGCGAGCAGCCGCGTGAAGATCTGATGCGCCGCGACCGCGGCGACGATGGCGAGCAGCCCAATCACCCGCACCACCGCGATCGTCCCGGCGATATCGCCATGCGGATATTTCGCGACCAGATGCGCGGCGAGCCGGTCACCCAAAGGGAAGGAGACGAGCAGCGCCGCGAGCGTCGCGATCCCGAACAGCCAGTTGATGCCATTGCCGACGCGCAACACACCGCGCGCCACGGTCAGTCCCCGATCCCGCATGATCCGTCCCCTTATCGATAAACAATATGTATCGTTTATCGATAAGGGTCAAGCGGGATCGGGCGGGGGTTATTCGCCTCCCGCGGCGCGCCCGACGCGCTGGTGCGCGAGGTGGTGGACGCCTGCTGCGAGCCGGCCGACGCGATCGCCTGAACGCTATCGAAACAATAGCTGGAGGCCCTGGTGGATCAAGCGCGCGACCTGTTTTCGAACCCTGAAACTCCCGGTGCCCGCCTCACCGCTGGCCGCGCCCCCTACGCCAGCGATCCGGCCCGCACCCGGGGCCGGCGCCACCCCGAAGCCTCCGCGCCGACGCGCACCGACTACCAGCGCGACCGCGACCGCATCGTGCATTCCACCGCCTTCCGGCGGCTGGTCTACAAGACGCAGGT
>JAAIGE0101077480.1_pt1 | contig 14055 bp, 10 predicted proteins | sample 6487951 | NCBI WGS metagenome assembly JAAIGE01 (sample SAMN13974128, study PRJNA590717) | phyllosphere metagenome | biome: tomato field; feature: multiple bacterial spot infested tomato fields; material: tomato leaves; isolation source: leaves from tomato fields | host: Solanum lycopersicum ... | reverse complement strand
ATCGAGTCGAACTGCGTTTGATCGACAGCCCGTTGAGGAGCGTCCGCGTAAGCACGGAGCTTTGGCCGATCGACAGCCAGTAGAACTGTGGCTCTGGTGAAGTAGCCCGGGTCACAGTCGAGAACTTCAGCCAGGGATCGAAGGGCGTCGCCATCCGCTTCGAGGCGTCCGTTCTCGATCATCGAAATCGTCCCAGAGGCCATGTCGGAGCGTTCGGCGAGTTCGGCCTGGGTGAGGCCCAGGGCGAGGCGGAGCCGGCGAACACGATCGCCAATGGTGACCGCCGAGGCGGGGAACTGCTGGTCCATCTGAGCTTCTTACTGGGCCTGGCGGCCGTCTTCGTCCTTGGCAGGGCGGTCCCACCCGTCGAGGTTGTCGCCGGAGTCCGGCTTGAACGCGCCGTTGAGCGGCGCGGGGCGGTTGAAGAAGTGGATCCAGCCGAAGATGAGCATGGGCACCGCGTGGTCCGTCTTACCGGTCACCTCGGCGACGAAGAAGTCGATCGAGCCGTGGCCGTCGGTGGTCCAACCGAAGACGTACGGAATCTCTCGCCAGAGACCCTCAACACCACCCCACATGGCGCCATTCGCGATCATCCGCGGCTCCTCGCCGACGAACTCGGCGGACCGGAATCGAAGGATCGCCCGGTCGTTGCCCACAGGCAGGATGAGCTCCGCAGACCCACCCGGGCCGGTGCGTTCCTCGAGGCCGAACCTCAGTGCGGACTTCTTGAACTCCGAGACCGCAAGGGCGCGCTCGAGGGCAGAGCGGGGCTGACCGAACTCGGTAAAGGCCGGCAGCAGCCCCAGCGCGGTGTCGATCTCGCCGCTGTTCGCCTCGTAACCCTCACGGATGTCGACGGCGAGGTCACCAAGCTGATCGATGAGGTGCGACGGGAGGGCTGGCATAGTCATGAGGATATTATGCCCAATGTCACATTGCAAGCCCGGGCCGTACGGGTTGCCTAAGTGAGTCCAGCCCAGGGCGCCCCCATCGATCTCATGAACGCTCGCTCCGCTCAGCAGCCGTGTCGACCACGTGTGGCGCTGACCTCAATCATCACCTCGACTACCGACGTTGCTCGAGGAGGCGGAGGTCGAAGCGGTCGACTTCAAGAGTCGCGAGAGCCTCGTCGGCGCCGTCACGGTTGAGGACAACGCTCTGGGTCTTGAACGCTTCGCCTGCTTCTGTCTGGTGTTCTTCGATAGTGTTGATCCAGACGTGGTGATGGCCGGACACGGTCAGCCTGGGGCGCACCTGCTCAACGGCTCGCTGGAACATCTGCTGGCTCTCCGCGGCGTACGCCAGCTCCCAGTGCTTCAAGCCGGAGCGCCGCTGGTTGATGTGCTTGTCGAGCTCCCGCGACCACGGGGCCTCGTGACCGAGCAGCACGTGCACGCGCGCAGTGCCGAGCGCTTCCAGATCGGCTTCGGTGATGGACTCCTGCGGCCACCAAGACCCGCCATGACCGTCGGCGCGGGGAGGCTTACGCCACCACCGATCGATGCTGTTCGCGCCGCCGAGACTGGCGACGACGGTCCCGGTTCTCGTGCGGCCCCGCCATCCACGGGGCAGGAACGTGATGTGCTCGGTGAGGTGACGGTAGCCGAGCTCGTCGGGCGGGAACTGGCGCTCGAGGGCTGCGTAGCCTTCGTGGTTGCCGCCGGTGACGAAGAGCCGAGCGTCCCTCTTGGCGAGGATCTCGTCGAGCCTGCCGAGGAGCTTGTGCTCTCGAGGCCCGCCGTGCCAGATGAAGCCGAAGTCACCGAGAACGTGCATCTGGCGGATCCCGATCGCGAGGAAGCGGTTCAGCGCGTCTCGCGTCCACGGGAAGTTGCCATGGGTGTCACCGAGGAGACCGATCCGATCGTCGACGACGGAGTGCGGATCGACGCGAGCCCGAATGTCGATTTTGACGATCCCCCTCGGCACGTTCTGGCGTCGCGTAGCCGCAGAGTCAGGTTCGCTCATGGCCGGCGCGGGGCTCAGTTCACCATTCATCGTCATCGACGAGCTCGAGAACGTCGGCGATGCTGCCGCCGTTCTGCAGCCATTGCCTCGGGGTCTGTGGGCCGAACCAGATGAGCTCCTGCTGGGGTGTGTTCATGAATGACGCCCAGGCCAGATCGGGCGCGTCCGGCATCCGGGCGATGAGTGCTTGGAGGCCAGGCAGTCGACGGTCGGGCTGGCGTGCATCGAACTGCCAACGAGGAAAGCGCAAGCGTCCTGCAGCAGGTACGGCCATGAGCTCTCTGCGTTCAACCGCTTCGCGAAGCTCGTCCTCAGTGATGGTGAGGAACCTTGAGGTCTCATTTCTCGACAAGGTGTCCGCAAGGCTGTGCATCCATGTCTGAATATCGGCGAGCTGCAGGGTTCCCCGCCGCACCTCTGCTTCAGCATCTTCGAGCTCGTGCTCGGTGAAGGTCCCGGACGCGATGAGGAAGTGGCGCTCAGGTCCGATGATTTCGGTCTGCGTGCTCACCGGCCGCATTGAGAGGAGCTTCTCCGTAAGCGCTTCGACGAAGAAGCGGGGATCGTTCCCGAGGCGGGCGATCGCCTCGGCGAGCCGGCGCATGTCCGCAGGGTCGATTTCCGGCCTCTTGGTTGGAATCATGTCAGGGTCCTTCCCCGTCGACGCGGGATGGTTGAGGTGTACTGCAGGGGCAGTGGCGGCGCCTTCCACGAGCGGAGCTCGACGTCCCAGTCGATAGCGGCAGCAGTCGTTCCATCGGACGGCGGGAAGGCGTCGATGGCTCTCATGACGCGGCGCTCAGATATCTGGAGTTCGTGCGCTAGGCGTTTCCGGCTGGTGATGCCTTCGAGCAGCATTTCGTGCAGCCGGGCGATGTCGAGGTCATCGATTTCGGGCCCAGGCCAATTGAGTGCTTCGAGAGGATCGGGGCTCCACACAAGCGGCTCAGTGAGACCGGCCTTGCGCAGCAGCGCTGCACCGTATGCATCGATGGCGCCTTGCCGCGCGAGAGTCATGCGGATTCGGAAGATGGAGTACCCGTAGGTGTCGTCGCGCGAAGCTCCCATAGCGATGCCCAGAGGAAGGTCGGAGAGGGCGCCTCCGGTAAGTCGTTGCCAGAGATAGCGTTGCGCGTTCCGGAGCCCTCGAACGAAGTCGGGCGCTTTGGGATCGTCTCCGAAGACGGCGGGCCATGCTCGAGCGGGAAGTAAAGCTTCTGCCGCAATCTGAGAGCGGTACTTGTAGTGGATTCCGGCCGGTGAGGCCTTGGCCGCAAGTGCGAGCTGACAGAGCGTTCGAATGATCAGGGTGGTTTGACGCTGATTGCCGAGCATGTTCGGTCGCAGCACATCCGAGAGATTTCGGACTGCGTGCCGATTGTCTTCGGCGCCGACCTGGCGTAGGGCGGTGGCGAGAGCGCCCGCTAGTGCATCGGCGCGCACGTTGCCGCCGATGTCGAGCCGGCTGCACCATGCGGGCCAGAGTTCGTCTGGCACACAGTCCGACAGAGACCGCCGCTGGGGCGATCGTGGCTGAGACGGCGTCTGCAGCGCGATACCGACAGCTGCGGTCTTCCAGAGGATGCGTTGGGAGACGGTGAGATCGGCGTCGAGGGCGCGCAGTATTCGCGCCCTGAACGGTCCATTGGGCTCTCCCCAACGGCTGAGCAGTTCGCCTGGGCTTCCCGGCCCGAAGCCGGCGCCGCGAGGCACGGGCGCTGGCTGGCGATCGAATGTTGCTCGCCTGATGATGCGAAGTGCCGCTTCGTCGTCGGCGAGGCATCGTAGGGACCATGCTGCCGTCGTCAGCGCGCCCATGGCGAGAGCGTCCTTCGGCGGACTGATGCCAACGTGCTTCTCGTCGTCGAAGAGTCCGCGCAGTTCGCTTTGGTCGACCCCACTCAGCTCCGCGATCGTGTCGAAGAGGCGGGCTCCACGGAGGCCGATCGCTCCGCTTTGGAGTTCGGAGAGGATAGGCCAGGCATCGCCAGCGCGGATGTCCCGCATGATTGCTGCTTGCGCCGCGAGCAGCTTCGACGCTGAATGCAAACGCGGCTCACCGGCACAATCGGCTAGCGGTGCTCGGCAGTAGATGCGTCGTGTCCCGTTGCCTCGGGCAAGATCAGCGCGGCAGGTCGACGGGTCGAAGACGTCAGCGTTCTTGCCCCGCATTTCGACCAGCTCACCTTGGCATTGAGCGCACGTGTCGCGAAGCAGCCGGTGGTGGAGGAGGCAAGCGAAGATCCATGGCAGCCGCCAGTAGAGATTGATGAAGCCAGGGCGCTCGGCAATGCACTCGGGGCAGTACCGAGTCCCCGCTTTGCGCGACCAAATCTCGGGTCGAACGAAGCCGCGCTCTCTGAAATCGACGGCGACTCCGCGAACGACGTCTTGCGTTGCGGCGTGGAGACGTTCCTCGGCGATGCCTGTTGAATAGGCGATGTTTTTTGCTATCGCGGGCCACATCGTCATCTCCAGCCGAGAGATCGCACCATCGCCCAGTCCCGCCAGACCGAATGTTTCGAGGAGGGCTGCACGCGAGACGCCAAAATGCTGCCACGCCCACCGACTGATGGCGCCCTGCAGCAACTCGTCATCGTAGAGATCGACTCGCGCGCCCAACCGCTTGGGAGTAGACAGATTAATGAGCGGGCGCATCGGGCTTTTTCGCGGTACCTGCGTCGAACTTCGCCATGCGTCGAGGGCGCTGTCGCTCGACCTCGAACTCGACCTTGCGGCTGTCTAGCAGCTTGCGGTCGATCCTCTCCGTGCCGTTCTTGATCGCCGCCGCGGAGGCGAGGTTGACGAGCAGGACCAACGCATTGAAGTAGCCCTGCGTCCGCTCCCAGAGATAGTCTCCGAACTCATCAGCGAGCCAGCTTGGGTCGGTGGGGGCGTTCGCAAGCCGAAGCCGATTCGCGAACGCGTCGACCACGCTGAGCCACTCGTCACGCTGCTGCGCGGTGCCGATGTCAAACTTCGGCACGTCGAGCCGCACCCAACGGCCCCTCGAGTTCCGTGCGGCCACGTCCATCGCTCCATGGTTGCTTCCTTGAAGCACCCAATCGACTGCTGTGCCGGCGAGGATGACTCGTAAACCGATGTTCGACATCCAGCGGATGATGTTGTGGACGTCTCGGCCCGTCTTTCCGTCGAAGTTGACGTGCTGAATCTCGTCAATCATCACCACCCGAACTCCGAAGTGCTTGATCGCGCGTTGGAACGCTGGGATCGGGTTCCGGTCGTGCGGCCAGGCAAGTTCATCGCAGAGAAGTCTGATGAGCTCATAGCGGGTCATCGGTCCACGAAGATGCACGAGCACTACGGGTCTGAACGTCTCGACTGGTTCGACCTTCCCGTCCTCGAGGTCGATGCTTCGCTGCAGGGCGAGCCGCTGCATCTCCTCCGCTGCGTGGGTCTTCAGGATCATCGTCTTGCCGACTCCGGGCTCACCATCGAGAATCGGGACGTCCTGTTGATGCAAGTCGGATTGGATCGCTGAGCTGGCCATCGTCTCCAGATGGCCCATGACGTCCTCAACGATCGAGGTCTTGACGAGCGGCGACATGCGAAGAAACTCGGTCCGGCGCATTGCATAGCGTTCTCGATCTCGCGCGGAGAGCTTGGAGAGCTGGGCGACAGAGAGCCGACCGGGGTCCGGGGTTCCGTGACCGTAGATGTCGTCGACCCACTTGCGATCTTCGACGGTGAGAAGCCCAAGGTGTTCCTGCTCGGCATCGGGGTCATCAAGCATCGTGTTGACCGTCATGCGCCATCACTCCCGTACACCGCGATGCGCGCTCGCCGACGAGGCGTTCGCTCGTCAGCGACAGCGGACTTGTCGTCGCTAACTCCCGGGGTGGCTTCAAGCACTATCTCCTCCGCTTGCGCCGGCATGATGGCTGTGCGCGTCTCAGCGGAGAGCGCCGCAAGCGTCGCCGTGCCATCAGGCCGCAGATCATGCGCCAAGCTCTGCACGGAGAACTGCTCGGGTTCCGGCAGGTCGTGAACACTGCTGAACAAGTCGACGAGCTCTTCCTCGATCTGCGCATTCGTGAGCCTCTTACGCGGGTGCTTGGCAAGGATGTAGCTGGTGTGGAAGATGCCGAACTGCTTGGTGTCTGGTTGTAGGCCCCGCCAACGCAGCTCGTGGAGGTTGCCCTCAGCGTCGAAGCACCACACCTTTCGGAGGTCGAAGGGGTCGTAGTGCACGCGCAGCTTCCCGTTGCGGAGCACGTCGGCATCGCCTTGCAGGGCATTCAACATCGGGCTCGTGTAGTCGAGCCGCTGAACCCGGATCCGACTCGGCTCAACCGTCGCGGTCTCCGACGGCAGAAACCGAATCCATTCGTGCTCAAACGACACGTCGGGCAGCACGCCGGTGCGCTCAATCAGAATGTCGAACGTCTCGAGAGGGCTGAGGCGAACGAAGGGCTCCTCTGGCAAGAGAATGCCGGTGTTGACGCGCTTGTTGTAGATGTCGATGCCTCGGCGCAGCAGATGCTCATACTGACCGGGTGTGATGAGCTGCTCTATCCTCGGGTCCTCACCACGCTCATGCACTGATCCTCCGGTGAAGCCGGCGATCTGGGACTCGAACATTTCCTTGATGGTGCGGAAGAGACGCTCAACCTGCGGCTTGTCAGTCGGCGTACGCGAACGTTGGGGCTCGTAGTTAATCCCGTTACGCGCCATCTGCGCGGTGACGTAGTCCGCCACATACTGTTTGCCGTTGTCAACGACTGCACCCTCTGGATGTAACGCGGACGAGTAGAAGTTGATGAACGAGTCAGGCCGACCCACGAACGGTTGATCACTTGGTTCCTCACCAGAAGGCGTCCATTGCTGGGCGAGCTCCCGAGTCTTCGGACGCAAGACGTCGGCAAGACAGAGGCCGATCGAGTACTTGGTCGTCGTGTGCGTCACCGCAAGCCCGACGACGCACCGTGTCGCGAGATCGATCGCGACGGTGACGTCGAGTCGATACTTCTTTTCCGTCCGCGGGTCTCGCACCCACACGTTGGACTTGGTTGTGTCGAAGAGCACCAGTTCGCCGGGACGTGTCGCTCGGCGCGGTTGCTCTGACACAGCCGGCACGTTGAGCAGGGAGATCCTGTTCCGGGCACTCGCTCCGAGCACTGCGTAGCCGTTCTGGTACTCGTTGATCCGACGTCGGAGCGTCGTGTCCGAAGGCAATTGCAGGTCCGGCCTGTTGATCTTGCAATGGACGCGGAACGCCCGCATCAATGCGGTGTCGGTCTTGGTCGACATCCTGGCCTGGGCATGGAGGAACTCGAGCAGAGCCTCCATGACCGGGTCCGTCGTTCGCCATTGACGAGGGCGCGTGTATCGGGCGTCGACAAGCGTTCCCCGTTCTGCCCAGCGACGCTCGATAGCGCGGATGCGCCGCTCCTCGCTCTCCGCCCTCACCGGGAACCCACGCATCGATCCGCGAGTCCGAGGCACCTGCGCGAGGATCGCCGCCAACCGGCGCCGCCGAACAGCCAGAGGCCATCGCGCAGGGTCCAAGAGCGGCGCTGGCGGACTGTCATCCGGGGCGCTTGGCTCTCGCCCCGTCTGCAAGATGAAGAGCACCCGCTCGTCCTCCCGCTTACGACGCAACCCTTCCTCGGAGAGCCGCTCCTCGATGTCGTGCAGCTGCGGAGAGTGCTCGCTCGGGGTGGTCCCTCGGAGCGCTGCAGCAACCTCGACGAGCGGCGCCTGGAATGCTGTCAAGCCGTCGAGGGAGGTGAGTTCGACCTGCGAGGCGACCCGCTGTATTCGAACGGTGCGATCTTCCCACTGAAGCTCAACCCCGGGCCTGATCATGTGCGTGTTGAGCGTTGTCATCGCAGCCTCTGGTCCATCGAGAACGGCGTGGTCATATCGAGGTGGAGCTTCTGCTCCCAGAGCAGCCGTCGGATCACGACAAGTGCGACCATGGAGGTCGCGATCTCTGTAGCGACGACGAGGTCCCTAAGGCTGCCGACAGTCATATCGGTTCGCGCCAGCCTGAGTACTCGAGGGGCCAGCCCATCGAACAGGTGTGCCGGGATACGTGCGCCGGCGAAGTTGGCGAGATTCTCCGTGAGCACCAGAGGTGCGTCGAACCAGACCTCGTGATGGATCGACGCCAGAGCGAGTTGCTCTCGAACCAGGCGGTGCCGTCGGACGTCCTTCTCATCGAATTCTCGCGTCGGCCACTTCACGTCGACTGCGATCATCTGTCCGTCAGTGGTCACGAGAACAAAATCTGGGGTGTGCGAATCGAACTCGCAGCCGTCGGCGAAGTCGATCGTGAAGGGCTGCGCGGCGATGTGGACGATCTCGGTGCGCCAGTCGGCGAGCAGCGCGAAGCGCCGCTCGTGCTGCGACTCGCAGCCCACCAGGTCACCGACCGTCCGGCTGAAGTAGGCCACCGGCTTGTTGCTCTGGCCCCGCCGCCGTGAGAAGTCCCGCATCGGGTGGCAGAGCACCAGGTCGGCATAGGTCACTTCCGTGAGCGCTCGCGCATAGCCAGCTCGGCCATCCCGAGTGAAGACGATCCGGCTCTGCACTTCGCCGGGCCGTCGCGATGGAAAGCTCACGCGGCGTGCACCCTTGATCGGCCTGGAGAGTCGGACGCGGGACCCTTCTCCGAGGCGAATCTCCGCGCGAAGGTCTTCGAGCGCGGCCACAAGTTCCTCAGGCATCGGATCATCCTCCGAGTGCCGCTGCAATGGATCTGTCGAGGCAACGTGCGATTCGGGGTCACGTAAGCGACGAAGCATCGACGGGTACAGCACAGCGAGAGACCTCCGCTCATGCGAGCGCGATGATGAGCTTCGACGGAAATAGACCTGCAGCGAAGCTCAGATTGGAAGTGCCGCGATCATGAATCAGCGGCTGCTCAATCACGGTATGCATAAGAGGCTGACGGGGCCACAGCCATAGGTGGATCGGATTTGCCGAATCCAGTTCAGGCAAATGTTCGTGCTCAAAAGATCCCGGTTTTGATGGAACCTCTTCGCTCGTAAATGAGCAGATTCGAGAAATCCACGACCTCTTCCAGTCGCATAGCGAGGGACTGCCGACGATCACTCTTGATATCTGATCTATGGACGCAGGCTCAGATCATCAATATGGTCTCCGTGTGGCGGCCAACCGGATCAAGGCCCTTGAGATACTGCGTGACAACGGCGTCGACATAAGGGCTGTGCGCGACCGCGATGTGATTGTGGCCACGAAGCACACGGCGAACCTTCCCCTTCGTTTCGTTGAGAACGATGGGGGCCAGCAGCCTTCGCCCTCCCGTAGCGGTAGGGCATGGCGAAGTGGTGGCGCGCGGCAACTCCATGTCGTTCATCGCGCCACCGATGAACTGAAGAAGGAAGCGCGCGATCTGCAGATCGACCTAGTCGTCATCTCCGAACGCTCCTGCATCATCAACGGTCACGAGCTTCCGCCGCCTCCCCGTGCTATCGGTGGTGAGGGGTTTCTGATCTGCGCACTCGCTCGCCTGCTTCTTTCGACGCACGCCCCTTGGCGTCAAGGACCCCGGCTGGGAAGCAGCCGCGCGCGCACGGCGGAAGCGGCATCGCTCGCTGAATCACTCGGCGTCGGCCAGTCTCGAGTGAGCTCCCTCATGAACCGGCTTGTGAAGGAGCTCCCGAAAGACGCAGTCCAGAGCGGACGCGGAGGGTGTTCGGTTACCGACTTCGACAAGCTCTGGGACTGGCACCTCTCGGCCTATCCAGGTCCATGGGGAGCAACTATCGAGTTGCAACACACCCGGGGGAGACCGATGCAGCTTCGTCAGGGAAACCAGACGCTGAAAAACGCCTCTGGGCTCATCGCCTCCCAACGCCGTGCGTCGCAAGATCACAACGAGCCGATGACCTCCGGCATCGAAGCATTACCGCTCTGGCAGCACGCTGAGGCCATCTTCGAAAGCGCGAGGCTCGGTGGGAACTCCCCGGTGACCATCCTCTCAGAGACGCTCGGGATGATGCCGGCGGACGACCGCTACCTCCGCTGCCAGCCTTGGGAGTCGAGTATCCGTCTCGCACAGATCGCCGATCCGCATCTCCGCGTCACGGCTCGAGCCTGGGGTGACGCAGGAAAGACCGACCCTGTGGTCACCGCTTGGGTCATCGAGGGAGAGCGAACGCGCCTAGATCTCCGGGAGTGGTCAAAGTCGCGTCGCGCTGAAGAGCCACGATTGATTGCCGGAGCTGCGGTCCGGCGCTAGCCTTCGAGCACCGGTGCCTCAGCACCCTCGAGCGAAAGCGGTTCCAGCCGCCTGCTCAGGTTACCGACGTCACGACACGTCGGCTGAGGTTGGTCCGTCGATGACGTGACCCAGGTTCGTCCCTGCTGGCATTTTGTCACGCCTTCGTGCGGCGTACAACGACCGAATGGGACGGAACCTATGAACGACCTCGAACGAATCCTCATTGTCGATGTGGTCGACGCAACTGCATTCGTCGATGACGCGAATCGACGCGCGCAACGTGAGAGCGACCATCGCGATGAACTGACTCGCATCGCTCTCGCACGCGGTGTCACGCCCAAGAAGCTTGCTCGGGCGCTCCGCAAACCAGTCTCCGAAGTCGAAGCGTGGGCTGCTCGGGCCGCGGCAAGGGGCGAGGAGCCGCAGCCATGACAGGCACGTCCTGCAGCGTTCGATCCAGTCGACGTGGACGCAGCTTCATTCCCTGAAGCGGTTCTCGCCTCGCGGCGGGCGTATCGCGTACTGCGAACGCAGTAGAAACATGCCCGCGTCGAGGCGACGCGCGCTGTTGTGACGGCGACGATGCTCAGGTCGTCGGCCAAAATACGGCCGTTCAACGACCCATCGGAGACCCATGGCACGCCTACTCGCCCGCATCGGGCGCCTCACTGCAAGATTCCGAGCAGCCACGCTCCTCGCCTGGCTCGGCCTATTGGCCGTCTTCGGAGGTATCGCGCTCACGAGCATGCAGTTCGACGACGGCGGCTTCGACGTGCCCGGCACCGATTCCTCCATCGCTATGGAGAAGCTCAGCAAGGAGTTCCCGTCGGACGGCGCCGCGTCACTGCAACTCGTGGTCCGGTCGACCGGAGGCGGCATCGCGGACCCTGCCGCAGCCGCTGACCTCCAGGGCGCGTACGACCGACTCCTCGAGATCGATGACGTCACCGCTGTCTCGAATCCGCTCGACCCGACATCGCCCTACGTCTCCGAAGACGGCAGCACTGCGGTCGCGACCATCTTGATTGATGAAGTCGACGCCGAGCGTGGTGAACACCTCGTCGAGGATGCGGAGCAGGCGATCGAACCGCTGCGCGACGCCGGATACGACGCGGAGATCGGCGGCAGCCTCGCCGCCGGGCCGCCGGAGATCTTCGGCCCGTCCGAGGTAGTCGGCGCACTCATCGCCTTCGCCGTGCTCCTCGTGACCTTCGGATCGCTCGTCGCCGCTGGCGCGAACATGCTCGGAGCACTCATCGGCGTCGCCGTCGGTGTGACCGGGGTCCTCGCCGCGTCGAGCTTCGCGCCGATCGCGTCCATCACGCTCATCCTCGGTGTCATGCTCGGCCTCGCAGTCGGTATCGACTACTGCCTCTTCATCATCTCCCGCTTCCGATCCGAGCTTCGGGCAGGGCGGTCCGTGCAGGACGCCATCGCTCGAGCAAACGGCACTGCAGGCTCCGCGGTCGTCTTCGCCGGCGCGACCGTCATCATCGCCCTCGTCGGCCTCACCGTCGTCGGAATCCCCTTCATCGCCGACATGGGCCTGGCAGCGGCATTCTCCGTGCTCGTCGCCGTCCTCGTTTCGCTCACACTGCTCCCCGCTCTGCTCAGCTGGATGGGCGCGAAGGCCCTCCCGCGTCACGAGCGCCGCACCTGGGCTGAAGGAGCCGTCTTCGAGGAGAACACGCCGCGAGCGATTGCTGCCTGGGGCCGCGGAGTCACTCGTCGGCCTGTCATCAGCATGCTCGTCGGCGTGCTCGTGCTCGGCACGATGGCGCTACCGATCACCACCATGCAGACCGCCCTCGCTACGCCCGGTGGCGACGATCCTGCAGCTTCACAGCGCGCTGCTTACGCTCTAGTCGCCGAGGAGTTCGGCGACGGAGCGCAGGATCCGCTGGTCGTCCTCTTGTCGTCCGGGGAGGGCGTCGTGGAGGCGGCACTGCCCGCAGCGCAGGAGAAGATCAGCGCCCTCAAAAACGTCGCAATGGCCATCCCGTCCGGCATATCTGCCGATGGCGGCACTGCCTTGCTGACAGTGCAGGCGGAGACCGGCCCGCTGGAGCAAGCGACCGAAAAATTGGTGAAGGATCTCCGCGCTCTCGATCTTTCGGACGACTCCGTCACTCTCTCCGTCACTGGATCGACAGCACTCGGCCTCGACTCGAATGAGCAGCTCGACAGAGCGCTCATCACGTACCTGGCGATCATCGTCGGCTTGTCACTCATCCTCCTGACGATCTTGTTCCGCTCGATCCTCGTGCCGATCATCGCGACACTGGGCTTCTTGCTCTCCCTCGGCGCCGCGCTCGGCGCGACCACGGCGGTCTTCCAATGGGGCTGGCTTGATCCCATCGTGTCCGCGCCTCAGGGCAACCCGTTGATGAGCCTGCTACCGATCCTCGTGACCGGCATCCTCTTCGGGCTCGCGATGGACTACCAGGTGTTCTTGGTCAGCCGGATTCACGAGGCTCATCAGCGGGGCATGCGGCCGATCAACGCGATCCGCACCGGATTCGATGGCTCGGCGAGCGTGGTCATTGCGGCTGCCGGCATCATGGCGGCGGTCTTCGGCGGCTTCGCCATGGCATCCCACCCGATCGTCGCGTCCATCGCTCTCGCTCTGGGGGTCGGGGTGGTCGCGGACGCTTTCGTCGTCCGCATGGTGATCGTGCCGGCGTCACTCGCTCTGCTGGGGCGTTCGGCGTGGTGGATCCCCGCTTGGCTCGACCACATCCTGCCGAAGCTCGATGTCGAAGGTCACTCGATCGATGCTCCCGCCACAAGCTCTGGACGCACCGCCGTTACGACCGGCTCCAACCGGTGAACCGAGGGTTGCGGGGTCGGGACATGGAGAATGGAGTCGTGACCCCGCAACCCGGCCGCATCTGGGAGACCGCGCTCGACGCGGTCGCCGCCATCGCCGTCGTGGCGGCGACTTTCACCGTTGTGCGGGAAGGCGAGACCATCGCGCTCGCACTACTCATCGCAGCTGCCGCAGCGGTGTCGGTCCGCAGGAAGCTTCCGCTGCCGTCTGCGCTGGCTGCCCTGGTTGTGAGCCTGCTCGCTGCCACGAGCGGAGTTGCGGCGTTGCCGGTCTGGGTGCTCGCGCAGGTCGTCCTGTTCAGCGTTCCACTTCGAGCACCGCTGAGGTATACCGTCCTCGCAACCGCTGCCCACGCCGTGACGATCTACGTGGGAGGACTACTCGCTTTCGGTATCCAGCCCACGGAGGGGGTAGCGCTCATCCTGCCGTTCTGGCCGATTGCCGTGGCCGCGCTGGGCTACGGAGTACGGGCACATTACGAGGCCTTGAGGACGGCCGATGAACGACTCGCGACACTCGCGGCCGTGCACGAAGCGCAGACGTCCCGCCGGATCGACGAAGAACGGGTGCATATCGCCCGCGATCTCCACGATGGCGTTGCCAACGCGATTGCGATCATCAGCATTCACGCCGGCGCCACAGAGCGAGCGTTATCGCCCGGTTCGAACGTCGCGGCGCAGGGATTGCAATCGATAAGAGCCGCAGCACGAGGCGCGCTGATGGAACTCGACGCCATCCTCGCCGTCCTTCGCGATGACGGACCCGAGGATCGCATCCGTCCGACAGCCGGAGGCGTGCCAGAGATCATCACTCGAATGCGCTCAGCGGGCGATTCCATCGAGGCCGACCTTGCAGAGCTACCTGCACTGGCGCCAGCGACGGAAGCCGCGGTTTACAGAGTCGTTCAGGAGTCGTTGACGAATGCACATCGGCACGGGGAAGGACCAGTCCAGGTGAAGGTCGAGGTCGCCGAACCCAACGTCGTCGTGACTGTGACGAATCGCACGTCGGCCACGACTGGGCAGCCCGATCGCGCCGGACT
>JAAIGE0100848837.1_pt1 | contig 14071 bp, 10 predicted proteins | sample 6487951 | NCBI WGS metagenome assembly JAAIGE01 (sample SAMN13974128, study PRJNA590717) | phyllosphere metagenome | biome: tomato field; feature: multiple bacterial spot infested tomato fields; material: tomato leaves; isolation source: leaves from tomato fields | host: Solanum lycopersicum ... | reverse complement strand
GAACACGGGGTCCTGCGAGAGACCCGCTACGATTTTGTGGAAGCCAAGACCATCGGCATCTTCGAATATCTGGCTGAAGCCACTAGCGAACACCAGCAGGTGGCCAGCAAGTACATCTCCGACCAGGCCGCTGCCATGGCCCATGAGCGTGAACGCGAGCAAAAGGAACGCGACCGCAAAGAGGCGGAGAGAAAAAATGAAGCGCAACGTAAATCGGATGTCGTCCGGTATGTTACCCAGGTTCTCGGTGCTTTAGCCGCCCTGGTCACAACAGCTGTGACGATGATCAAGATTTTTGCTCCGCGTAATTTCGGCTTTGCCTAATCATATTAGGCTAGACTTTAACCTAAGGAAGTGCATGTCCAAATCCCCAGGAGTCCATAGTGTTCTCGCGAGTATCTGCCGCAGGCTCACGCCGCCGCTGAATCCCTTCGTGATGCGCGGTCTGGCCTCCGTCTACCAAGACGACTTCGTCGATTACATCGACGCCGTCTGCAAACGCAACTTCAACGGCTGCGTACCTGGCATGGTCTACATGGGCTATGAGCGCTGCTCCCCGGAAGAAGAGTTCCGTGAGCGTACGAAGAACCGAAGCAATCGGCGCGTCTACGATTTCGCCAAGTCCAGCATCTTCATGATCAAGATCAAGCTCGGCATGGTCATGGAGGATGGTGAGATCAAGCCGTTCCAGGAGAAGTTCCTGGACATCCCGTTCATCACGGACGGCGGCCTGATGCGTTTGTCGGGGTCCCTGTACCACGTCAAGCCGGTGCTGACCAACAAGGTCATCTCGCCGGGCAACAAGCTGCTGTTCGTGCGCATGCTCGGCACACGCAAGAACTTCTTCCGCATCGGGTACTCCATCAAGGCGGATGGGGAAACCAAGACGACGTTCGTGGTACACGCCGCGATCTACGACGCCAAGGACAAGTCCTCCAAGAAGTCTCCGATGGTCACGACCACCAAGGCCGTGTCCAACATGACGCACTACCTGCTGCTGCGTTACGGGTACACGGAGGCTTTCCGCCGCTACCTCGGACATGTCCCGGTGGTCGGCTATCCCGAAGAGATCAACACGACGAACTATCCTCCCAAGGACTGGGTCATCGTCTCCACGGCCCACACATCCGCGAAACCCCCGGGATTCACGGAAGCCATCTACGAGTCCTCCAAGATTCGTCTGGCAGTTCGCCGCGAACACTGGAACCAGTCGACGATCTCCTTCGTCTCCGAGCTGTTCTACGTGATCGACCACTTCCCCTCCAACATCTCCCCTGCGTCCATGGACAATGTGGAGAACTGGATCTTGCTGATGGGATACATCCTGATCGGCGGCCAGTACACGGTGGGTCGGATCTTCAGCCAGATGAAGGAGCATCTGGACACCCTCGCGGACTACGTGGATGAATTCGCAGCAGACAAGCTGTCGGAAAAAGGCCACGTCATCAACGACTTCTACGATCTGGCAGCGATGCTGACCATCAAGTTCCCGCAGCTGCTGGCTGAGAACGATCGTTCCGGAAACATCTACGAAAAGTACTATGACGTGACCTATCACGTCATGAGGCCGATCACCTACGCGCTGACGAAGACTCGTTACTCTCTGCAGAAAGCAGCGAAACGAATCCCGCCGGGCCGCAGCAATGCGGGCAACGGAGCGCTCTGGAGCAGTCTCAACCAGGTACTGGTACGTCGTTTGAATTCCGGTGCGATCTTCAGTCTGGTCACCGATGACCTGGTCCTGGAGACCGTGTCGTACTGCGGGGATCTGTGGTATCCCCGGATCACCTCCAAGGTGTCCCAGCAGGAAAGCGCCTCGGGCGGCAAGAGCGGCGGTCGCCGCGGGATGTCCGATGCTGACCACCTGGACGTCTCGATGATCGAGGGCGGCAGCTTGCTGTTCCTGCCCAAGTCCGATCCCACGCCGGTGGCGAACATCAACCCGTACGTCGACATCGATCGCCGCACGGGCTCCATCATCCCCAACCCTGAGTTGGTGGATCTGCTGGAAGAAACGCGCCGCAAACTGGACTACAAGTAATCCAGCCGTGATCGCCTGTTAGGCCGTCTGTCTGGTAGCTCCTGCGAAAGCGGGGGCTACCTGATAGATGCGGGTGATCCCAGCTTCTCTTTCTCAACCAATACAACGGAGCACTGAATGCCAAGAAACTCTTACGATATGTACCGCGTGGACCAGCGGCCCTTCGTCTATGGTCCGCGCGACTGGCGCTACAGCCTGCGCCGGGTCAAGGTCGACCGCTCGGTCGAGCCTGTGCTACACGACCTGAGCATGATGGCGGCCAACGAGATCTCTGAACGCGCTGAAGAGAACTTCATGCGCACGTTCTACTACAACATGATGAGCGAGCGCGATTTCGAAAACGATAACTTCGATCGCCTCATCCAGTTCATCGCCGACTACGTGGAACTGCGCCTGGTGCATCGCGAGATCCGTCGCCCGGATGACGACCTGCGCCGTTCCGTGGAAGAAGGTGTGGGCATGCATATGGTCAAGCAGCTGGCGGACTTCCGTGAGCTGGAAGACGAACTGCAGCGTCACGGTACCGACAACCAGCGACGCTCTGTGGCCCAGAACCTCGGACGCCTGCAAGAAGTCATCCGTGACATCGCAGACATGCATGAGCGCCAAGACACCGGCGACTACCGCCGCGGCGATGATCGCGACCGTGGCCGGCGTGATGACCGAGGAGGCCGGGGCGATTACCGTTCGCAGTACAGCGATTCTCGCTCGGGACGGGGTGGTCGGGACGACTACGACCGTGGTCGCGGCCGTGATCGGGATGACCGCTACGGTCGTGACTCCCGGGATCGCTACAGCCGTGACCGCGGCGAACATCTGACGGGACGGGAACTGGGCGAGCGCTCGACGCAACCGGACTTCGAACCGACGCCAGGTCAGGAAACTCGCCGGGAATACCAGCGTGATGGCCGGCGCGATACTCGTCCTATCGATCCGGACTTCGAACCGATCGACACGCAGCCCGCTCAACCGGCAGCTGCAGAACCGGCGGTCAAAGCGACGCCCAACGTCTTCCAGGCCATCGGCGGCCCCATCCCTATCCTCCAACCTAGCAAAGGACAAACCGAAATGGACCTCCACAGCCACGCAGCTGTCTACCCCAACATCAATACCAAGGGAGTAGACCTCACGGAAGTCGTGGCGAAGACCCTGAGTCTGTCCGATGCCCTGAAGGCCGAGCGCCCGACGCCCTCCCAGCTCTCGGAGTCTGTGGTGCAGGAGCCGGGCCTGGTGCTGGGCACGTCCATTCAGGATCTGGCTCGCTCCGTGGTGAACGAAGCGGTCCAGGCGGACATCCGGGATGTCGGCAGCGACGGCGAGCCGGTTCGCCGTATCCATCACCGCTTCGGTGTGGTGAGCAACGCTGTGGTCGGCTCCGCTCGACTGACGGACCTGCAAACGGGCCTGGATCGCGTGAAAACGATGGACGATCTGAGCAATGCCCTGGAAACCGCTGTGATCTTCACGGAACAGAAGGCCTCGCCTGACGCCGCCTGGGCCTCCGACATCCGCGCCACCGTGGAGGTGATCGACCGCATGATCACTCGGGAGATCAACGTGTACTGCCGTGAGGTGCTGCGCATCTCCCATGCTGACGCGATCCCCTCGTTCATGGCGGACTACAAGGACCTGCTGTCAGCGACCCTGAACCAGGACCGTCCGGACTGCTACGACAGCCTGGTGGCGTTCTCGTCCCAGCTGTCTGGGAACTTTGCGGAATGCCTGGATCCCGAACTGGGCGTGGGCGCTACGGTTCGCGGGCTTGTCGAACTCGACGAGAAGATGGGCCTGTCGTACTTCCCGTTGTCCTACCTCGTGACCTACATCCCGTTCACCATGCGTGAGCTCGGCTACGAGATCAACTCGTCGGTCGCGATCGTCCCCGGTGAAGTGACCCCGTTCCTGTACAGCGCTCTGTCGACGGGCTCTACGGACGATGGCGAGGATGTGACCATGAGTCTGCGTCTGGTGGTGTCCCGCGACAACAAGGTGTTCCGCCTGTATCGCTACCACAAGCACGCAGCGTACATCCTGGTGCCGGTCCAGGAATAAGTGATTGAGTAGTGTGGATATACGCCAGGGCCTTCGGGTCTTGGCGTATATCCCGCTGCTCTTTCTTTTTTGAGTGCAAACAATACCCCTCACTGGCCCTTGCGGACCAGTGAGGGGTATGTGAGTGCCATTTCTTTTGGCTTATGCCGGAGGAGTCTCCTCAGTGGGAGGTACTTCATCAGCCGGAGGCTCGCCGCCAGTGTCTTCTTCAGGCAGGCTAAAGTCCATGTCCAGACCACCGATACCCAAGTCGTCACCACCGAAACCACCACCTCCACCGCCTCCACCGGTGCTCATGGAGATGTCTCCGCCTTCGGATCCCAGATTGAGCTTCTCGGTATCCTGGACTGCGGCTTGGTCCATCGGTACAAGAGACTTTGCCGTCGACATGAGGTTGACAGCCAGACCCTTGACATGGTCCTCGGTGAGCTTGAGCAGATCGAACGCAGCGCGGCCTTCGTCATCCACGGCGCTGATCTTCAGGAGTTCCGGCAAGATGCCGTGGCGCGCCATGTAGTCACGCATGATCGCAGCCTTGGCCATGGGGGCCATCGACGGGATCTTCTGCGCCAGCTCAGGGGCCATGTCAGCAGAAACAACGCCCTCGCCAGCCACGTACTTCATACCCTCTTCAACGAAGGAGGCGAAGTCATCGAAGTCCTGGCGCTGGTTAGCCAGCGTAGTCGTATCCGGAGAAGGCAGAGTGACGCTGATAGCGGTCACGATGCGTTCCACGAGTTGCAGGGAGAACCGACGTGGGTTTTCCCTGAACAGACGCTGGTCTTCTTCGGGCAGATTGGCCGAGATAGCACCCCAGTTCTCCCGCACCAGACCGACGATGGTGTTGAGCATCGTGCCGTCCGAGAGGATCAGGCGATGATGGTCGTCCGTCATGAGACCCGAGGCGATCTTCTGGAATTCCAGGATGGTCTGCGTAAACATGATGTGCCGAGAGGCAATCGCGGTCGCGAACTCGTCGCGGTCCATCATGTTCATGATCTCTGGAGGAATACCGAAGCCCAGGTACAGCTGCTTGCCCAGGGAGTCGTAGAACTCCGGATCTGGCAGCGGATTCTGGTGAGACAGCTTCTCGAATTCGAAGCTCGTGTCCGGCATCCGGGGGTGACCTTCGAACGTGAACAGGTAACCTGCACGCTGCGTCCAGTCCATGATGTCGTTGATCGCCAGCGTGGACAGGGGATACTGCGGCTGACGGGTCAGGGAGATGGCGTGGGTGGCTTCCTCCCAGGTCTTCTCGAAGTCCACGTCGTCTTCATCGATCTTCAGACGCACCTTGGTCAGCGGGATCGAGTTGCGCATCTCGCCGTTCATGCGGGTCACCAAGAGGCCTGCGCGGAAAGCGATGAGCATCTTGTTGGCGTCCAGCAGCGACTTACCCATGCCGTTGTCATGGTAGTCGAAGGCGAAGTACGTCATCATCTCAGCCGGGATGAAGACCATGCGGGTACGCATCGAGCACAGCGTGCGGGCCAGCATGAGCGTATATAGGTCACCGGCGTCTGCCAGAGCAGCACCGCCCGGATACGCGCCGTTCATCAGGCGAGGAATCAGGTTGTCCTCCACCAGCTGTTCGAAGATCTTGGACAGATCGCGGAACTGCGTCACTCGCGTGCCGCCCGTCAGGTTCCGAGCGGCCTTAGAGATGATCATCGAACCCATCGAGTCCTTACCCGTGGCATTCGTGCTGTTGATGGCGTTGAACTCGGTCTGAGCCCGCTTCATCAGCTGATCGGCGCCAGCCAAGGTGATCGGGTGTCCTGCGTCATCGTACAGCAGGATGAAGCCGATCTTGCGACGCACATCCCCAGGGACGTGGATTGGGATCACTGCCTCCGAGGGGAACGAAGTGACCAAGGGACGACCCACCGAGCGACGCGACAGCTCGCTTCGACCTGGCACTCGCAGGTGGGTCACCATGTTGTTAGGAGCAGCCTTATAGACGGCGTTACGGAACTCCTTCTGGTCGAGACCGGAGTTCTTGGCGCGCATCTTCGGATCGACAAAGGCTTCGTTGGTCTGCTGCGCGGCGGGCGTCTCCACTCCGAACCCGAGCCCTACGTCCATCTCAGGGCGACCTGACAGTTCAGCGCGCTTGGCCTCAGCCATGGCTTCGCGATACATCGGCAGCTTGATGGCGTCATAGTTGTCCGTGAGCGTGATGCCGCTCAGAACGACGTCGATCAGATCACCGGTGTTCTCTTTGTAGCCCTCGTTCGTGGAGTAGGCCTTGAATACGAACCCACGGTCCGTCGGCGCAGCGTTGCTCGTGTGGAACTTGCGCAGAGACTCCATCGTGACTTCGCGGCGACCTTCGTTCTCCAGATCTCCGAAATAACCACGGCCGTTGAGCCTCGTTCCTTCCTTGTCGCTGAACATGGGCGCCATGTGGCGGTTCATGCTCTCTAGCGTCAGGACCTCACCGCTGTTGATGATGCGGTCCACGGCAGCCTCAGGCAACACCAGGCGGGGATGGGCACCCTTGGTGAACAACGCGTCCTTGAAGATGCTGTACAGGCTCTCTGCGTAGCCGTATACCTGATCCATTTCGCGCTTGATCTCATCGACCAAAATAGACCGGACAGATGCGGGAATCCAGGGGATATTAATGCTGTAATTTAACTCCCGCTTGGTCATATCTTTTGGCGACAAGATCGAGCTGACCATGACTCTGGCCGCCCACTCGATCTCGGGCATGAGCTGCATCGCATTCTCGTTGTCGATGATGCGAAGCTGCTGTTCGGAGGACATTTTCTGCATGTCCGACTGCGAAGTAGCGTTTTTGATCGCTGAGCCAGCTTCTTGCTGGTGGTGATGGCGATTGCCCTCCCGCAGTTTGCTGACATGCGCAGCTTTCAGGGTATTGGAGCCGACGGCCGAGAAAACCTGCGCTCGTTGGGCGCTAGGGCTCGGGCGCCGATTCGGAAGAGTTTGGGTATCCATGTGTTTCCAATGTTTAACTAAAGGGCCGTTGTAGTGACTCAGACAACAAGCGCCGTTCAAGCCTACGTAAGGTCTACGATCTTGCTGGTAAGGTCGCTGGTGATCAAATCCGAGATCTCAGCGACGCGTCTGAACAAATCCATCATCGCCACATATGGCGAAGGTGCCGTGGACACTTCCATACCGAGGACGTGGAAGTACTATATGAACATAGCAGGTCAGTACCATTTTTCTGACCAGCCCATGACTGTCATATCATTGGACACCCAGCAAGAGATCGACTTCACTGTCGAAAACATGCGGATCCATACCGCCACGGCGCAGGCTTACCGATATGGAACTCGGTACTATTTCAGTCTTGTACGGGCATTCCCGGACCAAGAGCAGCTGATCATGGGTGTCATCAACCCCGTCAATCTGTCTGAAGCGATTCAGGCACCCGACGGAGCGATCCTCACCTATTACCGCGACCTTGTCGAGCCTCAAGAATCCACGTTGATGTATGAACTGCAAAAGTACATCAACAACTACCTTGCTCGGTACACCGTTCAGGGCTTCAACAACATCTGGCGCGCTTATCCGGTCCTGAACCTGGCCGCGATGAATCAGTCGTTGGTTGCCCAGATCATGAACATCCGGCTTGAAGCCGTCAAGAGCGAGAAGACGCACAGCTTCCACATCACGCAGTACCTCGCCTCGCATGGACGTCTGGATCGGTTCATTCCGTACATGACGCTCAAGCAAAAGCTGTATCTGTATCACAACATCGAATACATCCAGAAGTTCGCCGGGCATACCGACACCTTCGAGGAGTTGATTCAGTGGATCCTGGATGATCGCCGGATTCCGTTGTCGTCCTACACGGTTCGACAGCTGCAAGAGCACGACTCGGATCTCTATCCCGAGATGCGGGCCCGCCGCACACCGCTGGGGACCTCCGATAACACGGTGGAGAGTGAATACCTCGCCATGCCGGAGTACTACCGCAAGGAATCGGCTACCCAGCCAGGCAACCCGGGGTACTTCGAGTACCACGAAAAGAGAATCACCCACTCTTTGGCCACGGACAATACGTCAGTGATCCAGACCAAGGACTTGGAGTCGGCGATGGTGGATTATACGGACGCTGTGCCGGATCCTCTGCCTGAAGTGCTGATGCGCCAGTGGGCCTACATGTCGGCCAGTGGTCTGTACAACGTGGCGGTGAACTTCAATCACCCCGTGACCGGTGAGCGCTACTCTTTGCTGGCCAAAGACGCCCTCATCTATTACTGCTACGTGATGATGTCGGCCATGGGCTCCTCGCCCATGTACGTCCCAGGCTACCTGAACATCAAGTTCCGTCTGCACCCCCGGCCAGCTCCGGAAGTTCTCTACCGTGACTTGGTCCCGGCTCGGTTCCCTGACCTCAAGGAAATCGCTGACGCTCTGCTCGGTGCACAACCGATCATCACGGAGTGCTTCTCGGTCGCAGCGTTTGCTGATCTCACGTACCAGATCTACGAAGAGTGCCAGGTGCAGTGGCAGACCACGTCCAACACCATGGACCCGATGAAACGCGCGATCGTCGCTAAGATGGTCTCCCGTCTCTACGGCATCACTTCACTGATCCTGGCGCCTGAGAACACCGGTATGCGCGGATGGCTGCAGGACCGCAGCCTTCCCGAGTTCACGGGAACCTACGAGGACGGCATCCAGCTTTGCAACATCTTGTTCCAGCAAGCCACGGGGTTCATCGTGGACGAGACTCGGACACTGCGGTCTATTCAGAAGGCCATGATCGAGATGTTCGGACAATTGTCCAGCTATTCGATCCAGGTCATGCGAGAGATCAACGACTCCGCGATCATCCCGGTCAACTGGCCCGCCGTTCGCGTGGGTGTGGAAGGCCAGGACACAGACACCTCCTTGCAACTCCCGGTTCCGGTACGCGTCAACGACGTCGGACTCTACACCGAGGACAGCAAGGATGTCCTGGACAACGGTGACCACGTCGAGAACGCAGTCATCATCCCGGAGATGCCAGTTGCGGTGCGTGACGGTATCTATGTGACCCAATGCGTCGGTGATCAACCCAATCCCTACAACACGATCCCCGTCGCTCTCCCCCGCACGCTCATCTATGATGAGTCTCCGGCAGCAGGGAATCAGAACGATCCCTTCCAACCCATGGAGTACTACAGCGCGCTCACGGATAGCGAGCTGGAGTCGATAGCACAATCCCTTTCACTGAGGCCATAATGGAAAAAAGCGTACGTACTGCAATCGGAGCACTGCTCCAGACTGCACAGAAACTGAAGTTGCCGTATACCCTGGCACCGAACTCGGTCATGAACAAGGCCCTGGCGATCTTCCCCGATGATCTCCCCAGCGGCACCCCCTGGACCCAGTACGTGGCGATCGGTATCGGCGGCTTGCAGGCTTTGCGTGTCGGCGAAGGCAACCGCCTGGAGCTGCGGCCCATCCCGCACCAGCCGACCCACACGGGTCTGTACAACCAGATCCCGTTCGTGATCCGTCCGGTCACCAACGATCTGTCGACCGCTGAGCGGGCTCGGTTCCGCCTGCGCAAGGTGCAGTTGATCAAGGGCGTGCTGTGCGCCTGCTACTACCTGCGCACGCTGAACCTGGCAGGCACGACGGCGCGGATGGAGTACCGTGTCATCGAAGACGGTGTCGTGACCTCGACCCCCTGGGAGCCGACGGCCAGCGACCAGTACCCCGAACCCTGGGTGGTCAACCCCGGCCAGGTGCTGGTGACCGGAGACGACTACGTGGCCTCTACCGCCAAGTCGCGCTTCGACTTCACTCCCTGGGACATGGCTGAGCTGGTCGAAGTGGGCAAGCGCCTGTTCGATTCGGCCACCGCCATCAACGTCTGCGAAATGGCCCTGTGTTCGGGCACTGATGCCCAGAAGACCGGTGACTTCAACGGACAGCCGCTGCAGTACACCGAAGCCATCGGGGTGCAGATCAACGACTTCATCTCCACCTTCGTCTCCGCTGCGTTCAACAACACCGGTGCCGGCGTGAACCTGGACATCGGTAGCGTCGAGCCCCTGTTGGCGCTGAAGACTGCCGGAACCTAGGCTCCGTGACGTGACGCTCAGGAAGCTCCCACAAGGGGCTTCCTGAGTGATCCTATGACTTTATAGAAGATATGAAAGGTGCATGATGGGTCTGTTTATCGAAGATCGCTGGCGGACATTCCGCCTTCTGGCGATCGACCCAGGCAAGCATTTCCTTGGCTGCAGTATCCACGAAATAGAGACGCGGACAGGGAAGTACGAGCGGATCGATATCGAGACCATCCATGTAGACCGAACGTTCAACCCCGTAGGCTTGGACGATGAAGTCGTCTCGGTCTCCGATCGCTGCCTGATGAAAATTCGCCACCATGTCCAGAACTTGGTGGCGGACGCTGGGATTGACTTCCTGGCATATGAATCCCCCTTCTACAACAGCACCCGACCCGGTGCATATGGCTCGCTGTGCGAGGTGGTCTCCTGCGTAAGGCAGGCCGCCATCGACGGCAACCCCACGATTCACATCGACTGCATGTCCCCGCAGAACATCAAAAAGGGGATGGGCGCTGGTGGAACCAAGGGCAAAGAGATCATGTTCGAGAAGGTTCTGGCGAATGAAGAGCTCATGGCTGCGTTGCGTTACCCCGTGGAGAGTCTCACGGAACACTGCATCGACTCCATGGCGATCGGTTATCAAGCGAGGAATTCGATCCTCGCACCTATGGAAGGATGGACAATATGAGCAAGCTGCTCTTTCCCGCATTTCCCATGATGCCCAACCAGCAAGCGGGCTGGGTCAGGTCGCGCTTGGCGCTGGCCTTGGCACTCGTGGTGCTTTTGATCATCTTCGCTGGTCAACTGCGTGGTTGTATCGACAACCCTCCGAACTGGTTCCCTGGCAAGAACAAGACCGAGCTGGCGGTGGAGAACACCGATCTGCGCAACCAGATCACTGACGTGGTCAAGGTCAACGAGCAAAACGCTGATCAAAAGGCCACTGAGAAAGAAGCCGAGCAGATCGTCGAAGCCGTGATCGAGGAGCAAAAGGTCAAGACCAGCGCCACTGTCGCCAAGGTGGAGAAGGTGAAGACCCAGACGAAGGAGAAGATCAAGGTCATCGAAAAAAGCCCTGATCTGACCGAAAAGCAAAAAGATGAGCAGGTCGTTGCCGCAGCTGCAGACAGCATGTGGGATAGCCTCTGCGCCATCCAACCCGGCTCTGCCGGATGCCCTAGCTAAGGAACGATATGCGCCATTACCTCAAAGCCCCTCTGCTCGCCATCGCGAGCGCTTTCTTGCTCGCTGGCTGCCACACGGTGCCCGAGATCAAGACGGTGGTCGAATACCGCAACGTAGCGGTGAAGGTGCCTGACCACCAGTACGAGACGAAGCCGGTGCCCGTACCCACCCAGTCTCGCGAAGAACTGAAGACCCTCACGCCCCGTGAGATGGTCGGCGTGCAGTCGGCGTATATCAGCGACCTGCACAAGTACATCGGCGAGCTGCTGGGACAGATCGCTGGCATCCGCAAGGCCTCCAATGATGCCGCCAAGCGCATCGAACAGGAACAAAAGAAATGAGCACCACCACTCAAGAGACCGAGATCACCGTCTACGCCAAGCTGGACGACCCGCAAAGCCTGAATGAGGCGGAACTGATCGAAGACCACATCCAGCTGGAGCAGACGCTCCTGTCCGGTGCACGTATCCGCGTGCGCAAGATCACTGCGATCAAGGGCGGTCCCGAGAACGGCGGCGACCGGTATGAGATCACGATGAAGGAAAAGCTGCCCGATGACGGCGGCATCCCGTCCTCCAACGAGACGACCCAAGAGACCGACGAGAACTTCTACAATCACTTCGCTGAAGTGGCTGAGCGCGGTATCGTCAAGCGCCGGTTCGTCTTCATGGGCCGTGCTCCCGTGGTTCGGGGCACCGAAGAAGAGATCGTGCTGCCTGCGGTCAAGTACGAGGTGGACTTGTTCACCAACCCCAAGACCAAGCAAAAGGTCCCCTATATCAAGATCGACATCGAGATCGACCAGATCCTGAACGTGCTCAAGGAAAAGGGTATCGATGTCTCCGGTGTGCGCCAGTCCTTCAATCTGGCCAACCTGCCGTTCATCGCCGAGGACATGTTCTCGCCCAAGAACGCCACGCCCGAGCAAAAGCAACTGCTGGACAATCTCTGGGAAAACGAGATCGTTCTGAAGTGCGCTCCCAACCAGTACGTGAAGAAACAAGACGAAACCCAGACGCTTCCGAGCGAACCTGCGCAGAATCCTGTGAGTGATGACAACAAAGATCCACAAACCGTCTTGGACCAGGACCAGCAGCAAGCTGAAGCTTCTGCCACGGCCTGAGTCCCGAACACCGGTAAGATAGGCAGACACAGGGATTGGCCCGCTACGGTCTCTGTGTCCTTTTCCGGGGAAAGGAAACCAAGGAAGACCCGTGAACTTTCGTGGGTAAGAGGCAGACGTCTGGACAAAGATCCAGATACCTGCTATCATAACGCTATAAGCCCACTTAGTAGTCGGCGACTTTCTAAGCCATAGCGATGCCAGCCCTTCAAGACCCACAATTAGCAGAGGTCATTGCCAAGATCTACGTGATCGGTAAGAGAGATTTCAAGGGCAAGATCTATGACAATGTCATCAGCATCTTTGACTCCTTGGACATCGAGGACCAAAAGACTCTCATCCGAGGGATCCTTGGTCTGTATGTCGCATCCACGACGTCGCTGATTTACGAAAAGGAAGTTATCGACTCGGGAGACGTAGACGGGCTCATTGCCTACCTCCGTGAAATCGGATCGAAGCTCCGGCGTCCAGCGCCGCCTGACATCCTGGGTCTGAAACCCCCTGAACCTGTGCCGGCTCCTGTCGCGGGTCCTCCTGCCCCGGCTACCCCGGCTGCGCCGCCAGCCCCGGCGGCGGTCCCCGTGGTCACTGCCTTGACGCCTGAGGCGCAGATGGTCGCCACACTGACCAGCCTTATCAAGTACTTCTCGGTGGGCATCATGTTTCTGGTACTGGCCCACATGACGTACATGGCGGTGAGTTCCGATCCTGACGCGCTGGAAGGCGCACGTATCTACAAGCAGATCTATGACGCTCTGCTCATCTTCTTGAAATGATGCAGCATCTGCCCACTCGGACCCTCGGGTCCGAGTGGGTAGAGTGTTTACACCTCAGTGACTTTGGCGCCTCGCATCTCCAGCATATACCCTTGGGTGCGGAGATACAAGCGATACGGGATCAACTGACTCGAGATCACCGTTTGTTGGGGATCGTAGCCGGTCTGGAAAGCAAATTGCTTGTACCAGGCGTCAGCCACCAAGACCGCCCAGTAGTAGGGAACCTTGCCAAACGTCTTGACGCGGTCCTTCTTCTTACTGAATTCCACCTTCTTGCCGTACCCCATGAACAGGGGGTAGACTGGATCCTGATAAGCCGTGATCAGGCCAGGCAGCTGACTGACGCGCAACGCGATGATGTTCATGTACAGCTTGGGCGTGTTGATCACCGCCACAAAAGACTGGCTCAGCTTCAGATAGGCCCGCAGGGTGGCGTCCGTGAGAAGGCTCTCCTGGACCACGCCGATCTCCTCGGAGGTATCCGGGATGCCGACGGGCAGACTGGTCAGGTCGATCTCGTCCTTGGACTCCAGGTAACGCTCGTAGTAGGGCAGACCCTTGATATTGAGCACCCAAGTGTTGTCACCGTTTTGGTAGAACACGCCGGCTTCTTCTTGGATCAGGTAGCCGCCCAGGATCATCAGGATCGACTTACCGTTCAAGTCCGCAGGCATGGTCAGGACGATGCCCTCTTTCAGAGGCGCTCCTTCGGTCAGCGGCTGGATGTCCTCGTCTCGGAACTGGTACGTCTTGAGACCACCCATTCCGAGGAACGACAGGATGCCTGTGTGGGAGCAGCGCTTCATCGCTGCCGTGATGCCGCCGTCCAGGATGAAGGCGGACGTGCCATCGT
>JAAIGE0101525939.1_pt1 | contig 14108 bp, 15 predicted proteins | sample 6487951 | NCBI WGS metagenome assembly JAAIGE01 (sample SAMN13974128, study PRJNA590717) | phyllosphere metagenome | biome: tomato field; feature: multiple bacterial spot infested tomato fields; material: tomato leaves; isolation source: leaves from tomato fields | host: Solanum lycopersicum ... | reverse complement strand
TGCAATTGTTGTATCAGGTTACTGCTGGTCATCACTGACTCCAAATTGATCAGGCTGCACCTATGCTGGTACACAGCTTTCCGCTGAGTTGCGGAATCGAAAAAAATGAGGGCTATAGCATAAAGCGCTGACGCCTTCTGTGCCAGCGCTGATAGGGGGAAATCATGCAGATTCAGGGTGCCAGACGGTCGATTTTCCAGCCATCGTGATCGCGCTGGTAGATGAAACGATCGTGCAGGCGATGTTCGCCCCCCTGCCAGAACTCCAGCGTATGAAATTTCACCCGATAGCCGCCCCAGAAACTGGGCAGCGGTACGTCGCCCTGCTGGAACTTCTGCTTCAGCTCAAGGAACTTCCCTTCCAGAATGCCGCGCGCCGAAATACGGCTCGACTGCTTCGACACCCAGGCCCCGATCTGACTGTCACGCGGACGGCTGTGGAAATATTTCAGCACTTCCAGCGGCGAAAGTTTTTCCACTTCGCCCAGTACCATCACCTGACGCTCCAGGTAGTGCCACGGGAAGTGCAGGCAGATGCGCGGATTGTTTGCCAGCTGTAACGCCTTGCGGCTGCCGAGGTTGGTATAGAACACCATGCGCTGCGCATCGAAGTGCTTCAGCAGCACGATACGCTGCCACGGCTGGCCCTGTTCATCCACAGTTGCGACGGTCATGGCCGTCGGATCGGGCAGTTTTGCCTCGCAGGCCTGGCTCAGCCACTGTTCAAACAGAACGATGGGATCGTCCGGCAGATCCTTCCGGCGTAATCCGCCGCGGGTATATTCACGCCGCAGATGGGCAATGGTGTGTAGCGTTTCGCTGTCGCTCATAATGCTCCCCTTTTCAGATAAAGAGTCAGCTGGCAGGTTGCAGCTCACAATCGTTCACGACAATTTTATCGTTCCGTTCAATAAATGCGCCGTTGCCTTTAGACCAGAAAACATAGGTGCCATCGCTGTAACGGGCACCGGACGCCGATACGGTCTGCTTCAGCGTCAGCGGCTGGCCGTCCATAATGAAACTGACCTGCTGCTGACCCTCATCCAGCGTCACGGTCAGCGGCAGCGTCCCACAGCGATAGTGCAGCGTCTGCGGCGCTGGCGGCTGTTTATGCAACAGGCTGCAACCCGACAGCAGCAGCACAGCGGCAACGATTAATCCTTTCGACATAAGCGGGTCCCCTTCACAAGTGAAGCTGGCATTATAAGAAGGATTTGGCGTGAAGTAAGTGGGAATCCGCGCCAATCGGATGAATGGCGTCGGGCAGAGAGAATTATTGTCGCTTTTCAGGCGGTTGTCTGAATGCAGAGGTCGCGTTATCAGGCTACGCTCTATGCATCTTAAGCGAGGGAAACCAACATGAAATTTGATAACGAAGATGCATTCAAGCTGGCCGTGGCGTTCATGAATCACAAAGAGAATGCCACCATTGCCAGCAGCTACTTTAAGACCTTTATCGACACCTACCAGAAGTTTGACCGCTGGCTGAGCGCCTCCGATCCGGTCAGCGCCATGAAGGCGGAAAAAGCGGCCGCCAAAGCGGGCGAAGACTCTGTCCTCTGATAGCCTCTCTCTGGCCCGGGATCGCACCGGCTTCGGGCCATCCATCCTCCCCTGCAGGAGAGCTCACCACGACGCCCGGGTTCCGCGCTGCGATCTATTCTCCTGCTGACAGTCCGGGCATTAACAAAATAGCAGCCTTTATCATCGATCTTATTTTCGCCTTTGGCTTTGTGCTTATTGTGACGGGAGGCCAGCAGCGCAAAACGTCCGTGCCGACAATATAAAGTTGCAATAAATGCTATTTCCCGGACTCAGCGTCGGAAATAATCACAGTGGCCACTGTTTTTGCTTAAAAAAAACGCAACGGAGCGGGTCAGGGCCAGCAAAATTTATAAAGGCGTCTATGCTGTAAACGTCTGGATATGAATTCATGGAGAACAAAAAATGAAAATGAAATCCCTGTCAGCTATCGCATTGCTGGCTCTCTCTTTAGGCACACTGGCAGGCTGCTCTTCAAATCAATCGATTAAGACCACTGATGGCCGCACCATCGTGACCGATGGTAAACCGCAGATTGATTCAGATACCGGTCTGGTTTCTTATCGCGATGCTCAGACAGGAAAAACTGAGCAAATCAATCGCAATGAGATCAGTAATATGAGTGAACTCGATAACTAATATAAGGTGAATAAGATGAAAAAAGCGCTGATTTTACCGCTCGCCGCATTGATTGGTATGACTGTATTAACTGGCTGCACCCGCACCAGCTATGCGATTCAGACTAACGATGGACGCACCATTATTAGTGATGGCAAACCGTCAGAATCTGATGCAGGCCTGCTGGCTTACACCGATGCAAACGGCGTGAAGCAACAGATTAATAAAGCCGACGTTAAAGCGGTTTCCGAAGTACCGAATAAATAACGCTCTCTGTGGAATAAAGCCGCCTTCGGGCGGCTTTATTCTGTCTGTCACTCTTCCGCCTCTTTTTATAAACCCCTCTCCTTTCTCTGTTGCTGAAACAGACGCGCTTTAATGGGACCCTGTGCCTGCCCGGAGGCTCTGGCTTATCTGAATTTCAGGCATCTCCCTCTCTGTTTAATCGTCAAAATCGCTCAGTTATTTTATGAACAGAGGTGTCTGGAATTTTTTATGCTGGAATATTAACAGGTTAGCGCTTCGCTTTGAGGTGCCGTTTATTTTGGGAAAAGACCGATCGTTTTGTCCTGCTATTTCTGCTCTTTTAGTCAGAGACGCCTTTAACTAAACTGGCGTATGGCTCATTAATCAGGAGATAACATATGGTGTATTATGACAAAAACGTCGGTCATATGATTCTTGGTGAAGCGGCAATTAATCTGGCTTTTACAGAGCAGGAAATCACGCTCGTTTCACTGATTCGCCAGCTGGGTGAAATGGCCGAGCATGAGTGCAGTGATGAACGCGTCGCCCAGATTGCCGATGCGCGAAACTGGCTCAAAAGTTTCACCGAAGCCGCATCGCGCGACCGCGCCGAACTTAACTGGCTGGTTGAGACCGGACAGGCACCGGTTTTCCTGAAAGATTACCGCTAGCTATGCTGCAGGCCAGGCTGTCGGGTGCTGTCAGTCTGCGCCCGCCTGCTGGTTTTGCACCCTGCGCCGGCTCCGCTCATTTACCCTGCCACTGTCAGCGCAGCCGTGCTGAATAAAAATCAGGCGATTTCTGCCGAAATAGCTGTACAACACAGATAATATTGTATAACTTTGTACCTATTCGTTAGATGCTGAACTATCCGCCAGGAAACGACCCATGTACCCGAACCAGAGACTGCCACAAACGGCAGACGACATTGCCCGTTATTTTAATGCGGCAAGCCTGCCTTCACAGCAAGAGACGCTGGGACAGGTGGTGGTGGAAATTCTGAATGCCGGTCAGAACGTGAATCGCAAATCGATCTGCACCAAACTGCTGCGCCGCCTTGAAACAGCGTCTTCACAGGAAGAAGAGCGCCACTATCACGCGCTCATCAGCCTGCTGTTCGGCCGTTAATCGTCGGGGCGTTTCAGCCCCCGCGTGCCGGACATGCTCCGGGCAGTGTCGCGTCACACAGCGGGCTCGCTGTTACCCCAGCACCTTCAGTGCCAGTGCCAGCGTCTGCTGCTCATTGACCATATCGCCCACCTTGCCTGTCACCCGCATACCAAACGCAATGCAGAGAATCAGACCCGCTGCCGCTTCACTGTCGAGCGTGTTATCGATAGAGCCATCCCGTTGCCCCAGCTCCAGCAGTGAAACCAGGAAGCGCTGATTGCGCTGTACAACTTCATTGATGCGCTGCGCCAGCGCCTCATCCATTGTCTGCAATGCAATGGCACTGGCGACAACCAGACAGCCGCGCCGTCCCTCCGTCGCCCGCGCCGAATCCAGATAGAACTGTAACAGCTCGGTGATCTTCTCCCGCCCGCTCACGCAGGGGGCCAGACGACGGCGCAGATCGGCATTGCGCAGCAGCAGATAGCGCTCGAAGACCAGCAGAAACAGTGAGCGTTTATCTTTAAACGCCTTATAGATACTGCCTGCAGAGAGGTTCATCGCCTCACTCAGATCGCCGATAGAGGCTGCATGGTACCCCTTTTGCCGGAAAACGATCATCGCGTGATCCAGAGCCTGTTCGATATCGAACTCTCTGGGCCGTCCCCGCTCTCTGCTTTTTTGCGTTGTCGCTGTCGTGATCATTATTACCGGCCTGAAGAGGTGCATTTCGGTCAAATCAACCGGGGATTCTAGCGCAGGCGCAGGCAACAAGTACAGATGGTCAGCACGACAGCGCGTTATACGCCTCCGATAAAAAGCGGCAAGGCTGCAGGAAATGAGGCACAACAGCTGGTAATGGCCGTCACGGCAGCCATCAGACTACGCCTGATGGCTGAAGATTAGTCGCGTTTTTCCATTTTTATCCAGAACACCGTGATGCTCAGCAGTAAACAGATAAACGCACCGACGCTGAACAGCAGATCAACGGCCAGATTCAGGCTGGCGTGATCCACCACCGCACCTAACAGCACAGGCACCCAGTTAGCGATATAGGCAATGACGTAAAACAGTGAAATCAGTTTTGCGTGACTGGACGCTGGGGAGATCATATTGACCAGTGTCGCGCTTCCCACAAAAATCGCACCATAAGAATATCCGGCCACGAGCAGTCCGGCACATGCCCCTGTTAAAGAGTGAGTGCTGATAGCCCAGGAAAAAAACATGATAGAAATGACCTGAGTAAGACAGCCTGCCGCGAGAGAGGTGCGAGCGCTAATCCGGCGGCTTAAAATCTGGCTGATACCAGCGATAACCAAATAGACTGCTATTACATAGCCATACACACCCTGACGATGAATTTCGAGGAGATGCTCAGCGACCGCCGGTCCAATCGATAAAATGCTGGCGGCAAATGCCCAGCTCATAAACAACGCACCTGCACACAGAAAAAACCGTATACCCGTCGCTTTCAGTCCGGTTTTTAGTGCTGCATCCGCTGAGATGGCGGACGAGGATGACACAACCCTGGGCTGGTCATGGTGATGCGCTGGCCAGCTCAGGCGCAATCCAATAAGGGCGATCGCGGCCGTCATCATAATCAGTACAAACGGCAGCGTCTGGCTGTAGAAATCTGTCTGAATCGCCACGCCGCTGAAAACGGGCCCCAGCGCCAGACCGGTTGTGAAAGAGAGCGTTGCGATCAGAGCTGCAGCTTTACCACCATCTTTCGGGCCAAAACGCAAAAGAGCAATATTGGCTGCGCCGGTTAATGCTCCGGTTCCGAGGCCCGCCAGCAGACGTGCCATAAACAGACAGGCAAACGAGTCGGCCAGGGAAAACAGCAAGGCACCCGCAAAGACGGCCAGCAGCGCAGGCATCATCAGACTGCGCAGGTCAGCCACTTTACCGGCAAGATTTCCCACACTGAATAATGCAATTAAAACCCCTCCCGCATACGCGCCATAGATTATCGTCAGGCTGACAGCGGTTAAACCTAATTGCTGCTGATAGAGGGGATAAAGCGGCGTTGGTGCACTGCTGTTTAATAAGGCAGCAACCAGCGCCAGTGCAATAAAGCATAAGGTGCGCATCTTTACAGTGGCGTGATGAGAACTATCCGCCATGAGGTTAACTTCTGACATGTTTAATATCCTGAGCGCATGCTTCATGAGCATGACCGGGTCATATTGACGTTCGGGCGTAATGAGAGGCGGGCATCATAGGGTTTGGCAGAGAACCGGTACATCCCCATAACTGCATCACAGGGCTTCAATAATGCTGCTTGTCACATCGGTCCAGGCATGCTCAGGCTTTAAGACTACGCAGCATGGGATAAACCTGTAGCCTGATGCCGGCGGGATACGAATGATGTCACAAACGTCACGCCGTACCGGCAGATTATTCTGCCGTTAAAAGATTGATACTGAATCCGTTAACGTTGACACTTGCCGCGGTAAGAACGTGTCCATGTTAAGGAAGAAGGTAAGAGATGAACTGGGATGATGTCCGTTTTTTCCTCGCGCTGGCGAGACAAAAAACGTTGCGGGGTGCTTCAAAATCATTGAACGTCGACCAGGCGACAGTAGGACGACGTATTGCTGCATTTGAAAGCGCACTCGGTTCGCGGTTGTTTATACGCACGCCCCGGGCCTTTACGCTGAGTGAGTTTGGCGATCAGGTGATGACAGAAGCCACGGCTATGGAAAGTGCCATGCAGGCGATGAGTCGTAAAGCCGCCTGCGGCGATAACACCCTTGCAGGTAACGTGCGCATCGCCAGCACAGACACGCTTGCCACTGTATTTGTCATGCCTGCCATTCAACGTCTGCGCGAACAATATCCGGATATTACCGTAACCCTGCTGACCGGAATCGGTTTCTCCGATATCTCATACCGCGGCGCGGATATCGCCATTCGTGGTGCCCGCCCCGATTCAGAAGAGTTAATCGTTAAACGCCTGGCGACCATTGAGATGGGACTCTATGCCAGCCAGCGTTATCTGGATCAGTTCGGAGCACCGAATCAGGAACACGGATTAAGCGGTCATCAGCTGGTCATGTTTCCGGCAGACATGGTGCCACGTCATCGGCAAAACCTGTGTGGCTTTACAGTTAACAGTCATCAGGTCGTCCTGGAGTGCAATACGCAGTTGCTGATGCAGTCCGCTATTAAACGCGGGATTGGTATCGGTCTGCTTTCAACATTTTTAGCTAAAAGCGATCCGGAATTAATCCCGGTTGTGCCTGAAAAACGCGACCCGGTCGATATCTGGCTGGTGCTCCATCCCGACCTGCAAAAAGTCGCACGCATCAGGGCTGTGATTACGGCGCTGGAGCACTGCTTTAAGGAAGAAATCACTTTAAGAGAATGATGCCAGCGAATAAGTATCAGTTCCGTATTACCAGGCTGCTTAGATGAAATTGCCCGTGAGATTATTCAGAATTTAGCCTGGTATCACGACATATGCCGCATATTGAAAACCGGCAAATCACTACTCAAGCGCCGCTGCACTCCGTCATCTGTATGGTATACACAGGCGATAGCATTTCGCGCTTCATCACCCTGACTTTGTTTATGTTCTGGCTGATAAACCACGCCTTCCCGCTACCGCGTGTGTCAATATCGTCGATTAGCTGAAGCTCCTCTTCCTGTTAGTAAACTCAGTAACAACCGGTTCTTAGAACGGCCCAACGCCATTAAACATTAGCCTGATGCATTGTTTCTGAATGCATGACTTTAACCTGCTGAGTACTGTGTTCCCAGAATTGAATCGCCGTAAATAACAAAAACGACCCGAGCTCAACCCGTATAAATTCACTTAAATTTCAATTAATTGAAACAATAACCTTGCCACCCTCTTGATTCACAGACGCATTCAGCAATACTGTATATAAACACAGTTAATCAGGTTCAACACTATGCAGTTCATTCGGCCAGCTGAAACTTCTCAACCAGTGATGCTTTATCTCTTCTCGGAAAGAGTCTCCTGCGGCTTTCCCAGCCCGGTACATGACTATGTTGAGGACAGAGTTGATCTCAACAAGTTATTAATTAAAAATCCGAGCGCCACTTATTTTATGAAGGTAAGCGGAGAAGCTATGCATGATGCCGGTATCAGTGATGGAGACCTTTTAGTGGTTGACCGGTCAATTTCTGCTATGCATGGTGATATTGTGATTGCTGCCGTTTCAGGTGAATTCACCGTAAAAGAGCTTCGCACTTATCCCTTTTTACAGTTAGTTCCTCACAACCGTAAATTTCCTTCTGTTTCATTTAAAAAGGCAGAGGAATTAGAAATATTCGGCGTGGTTACCTTTAGTGTTAAAGCGCTTAAATAATTATGTTTGCTCTTGTCGATGTAAATAGTTTTTATACTTCCTGTGAGACTGTTTTCCGTCCAGACCTACAGGGCAAACCAATTGTTGTCGTTTCAAATAACGATGGCTGCATTATTTCTCGCTCAACTGAAGCAAAGGCTCTTGGCATAAAAATGGGCGAACCTTTTTTTAAAGTAAAGAACAATACATATGATGTTAAAGTTTATGTGTTCAGTTCTAATTATGCCCTTTATGCAGATCTCAGTGAACGTGTTATGCAGACATTAGCTGAAACAGCACCCGCCATTGAAATTTACTCAATAGATGAAGCCTTCATTAATTTATCTGGCGTAATTAATTACATGCCCCTGAATACTATTGGCCATGAAATGAGAAACAAGGTACGCCAGAACACTGGATTAACAGTCGGAGTCGGTATTGCGCAAACCAAGACCCTGGCAAAGTTAGCTAACCATGCCGCTAAGAAATGGCCTGCCACAGGTGGCGTTGTTGATTTATCGAATATCGATCGTCAACGAAGACTACTGGCACTTGTCTCTGTAGAAGATGTCTGGGGTGTTGGCCGACGAATTAGCAGAAAATTAAATTCAATGGGTATTAATACAGCACTTGACCTGGCTCAAACCTCTCCATGGGTAATAAAAAAGCATTTCAATGTTGTTCTTGAAAGAACCGTTCGTGAACTTCGTGGTGAGCAGTGCCTTGAGCTGGAAGAATTTTCACCAACAAAACAACAAATCATATGTAGTCGGTCTTTCGGGAATCGTATAACTCAGTATGCAGATATGCATCAGGCAATTTGTGCTTATGCGGAACGAGCATCAGAAAAATTGCGTAATGAGCGACAATTCTGCCAATTTGTCAGTGTTTTTGTTAGCACCAGTCCACATGCAAACAATGAAATGCACTATAAAAATCTGGCATCCATGAAGCTATCAATTCCTACTAATGATACCCGCGACATTATAAATTCGGCCACGAACTCTCTGAACAGGATATGGATTGATGGCCATCGGTATATGAAAGCAGGTGTTATGCTGGCTGATTTCTTCAGTAGCGGCGTGGCTCAGCTAAATTTATTTGACGACAGCTCTTCACAAAAAAACAGTACAGCCTTAATGGAGGCCATCGACAAATTAAATAGCTCGGGAAAAGGTAAGGTCTGGTTTGCCGGTCAGGGCGTCCAGAAGCCCTGGGCGATGAAGCGGGAAATGTTGTCACCCGCCTACACCACCCGTTATCAGGATCTCCCCGTAGCAAAATAACGTGCTATGCAGAGCAAGGGCTGATCTGGCGCGGTGTCAGCCAGCAAAGCCCTGACCGTGTTTACAGCAGGCCGTGCTGCAAAAGGAAGGTCCACCAGGGAAGGCCGATGAGCATATGCAGGATAAAGGTTAACAGGGTAATCACCGTTCCCGTGATCCACCACGATTTAATGTCGTTGTAGCCCGCGGCAAAGATAATCGGGCCTGCCGCGCCGCCATAGTGCGTCAGGCTACCGCCATAGGAGTTAGAAAAGAGGATCGCCAGCGCAAGCAGGACGGGTGCCGCGCCGGTGACCAGTCCCACCGTGGCTAACACCGGCACCATCGCGGCCACATAGGCACCGCCTGAGGCGAACAGATAGCGAACCGCCAGGCTCAGCAGGACAATGATGATAATCGTGCTGTTTTCCGGCCCCAGAAAGTTCAGGTGTGCCGACATCACCTCTGCCAGCCAGTGAAAAATCCCCTCTTTGCTTAACGTCGTGCTGAGTCCGATAATGCCGCCGTACCAGATCAGGGTATTCCAGCCCCCCTTATTCTGCAGCACATCATTCCAGCTGATGATGTTAAAGATCAGGGCAGCCACCATCGCGATAACGGCAACCGCCGATTCGTTTAACCCCAGATGGCGGGAAAAGATCCATCCCAGCAGGGCGGCAATAAACACCACGATAAGCCCTTTCTCTTTCGGACTCATTGGCCCCAGCGCCTGCAGACCGGCCGTGGCGATGTGAACGTTATCTAATTTTTTTAATTCCGGACGCACGATTTTATAGGTCAGGAAGGGGATCAGCGCCAGCATCAGCAGCCCCAGCGGCACGCCAGCCAGCGCCCAGCCACCCCAGCTAATCTGAATGTGAAAAATGTCAGAAATTAACTGGAGGGCTAAGGCATTGCCCGCGAAAGCGGTAAGAAACATGTAGCTGGTGGTTTTGGTGACCATGTAAACATTCACCATCAGAAACCGCCCGGCTTTACGCGGCGTCTCGCCTGCCGTGGAGCCTAAGACCAGCGCGATGCTGTTGATGATGGGAAAGACGACCCCGCCGGCGCGGGCGGTGTTAGAGGGCGTTGCTGGTGCCAGAATGACGTCCAGCAGTGCGGTGACATAGCCGAGTCGCAATGTGGTCGAGCCAAATTTCAGGATAAACCCATACGCCAGACGCCGGCCCAGTCCGGTGGTCACAAAGGCTGCACTCAATGTAAAGGCGCTGAACACCAGCCACGTTGTACCGGAGGCATAGCCGCTCAGCACATCCAGCGATTTCACCGGAGAGTCATCAAACCGGGCGATGGCAAGACAGGAGAGCGCCACGGCGACCAGCATGATGACCGGTTCAGGGTAAGGCTTGCTGATCAACCCGACAATCGCCGCGAGATAGATCCCGGCCAGTATCGCGGCCTCCCGGGTTAACCCTGTGGGCGGCGGCAAAACGAGGGGTAAGAGAAGGATAAAAATGAGCAACGCTATTTTTGTGGTTTTTGCGGTCAACATACACCTCCCTGTGTGCCGCACCCGGAACAACAGAAACGTCACACTCTGCCTCTGCTGTCTGCCCGGATGCGGCTCACACGCTTAGATTAAACGTCACGGATTACAGGTTCTGCCCGGCAAACGTTTTAATCACCCTCTTTTCATCGTGCGCAGACCGATAGTGCGGTAACTGGTCGAAATTAAGATAGCGATACGTCTCGTCGTGGTGCGGGTGAATCTTCTCCATCTGCCGAAGATACTGCTCCACCGTCGGCATTTTGCCCATCATCGCCGCCACCGCGCTCAGTTCAGCCGACGCCAGAAAAACACGGGCATCCGTTCCCAGGCGATGCGGGAAATTACGGGTCGAGGTTGAAACAGCATGGCTGCCCTGCCGCACCCGGGCCTGATTCCCCATACAGAGAGAACAGCCAGCAGGTTCGATTCGGGCACCCGCCTGAATAAACCGGTTAAAGTAGCCTTCGCGGGAGAGCTGCTGCGCATCCATTTTCGTTGGCGGCGCCAGCCAGAGCCTGGCAGGCAGATCCTTCACGTCCGACAGGAGTTTACCGACCGCACGAAAATGGCCAATATTGGTCATGCAGGAGCCAATGAACACCTCCTCAACTGGCGAACCGGCCACCTCTGACAACAGGCGGGCATCATCCGGATCATCCGGCGCACAGACAATTGGTTCGGTGATTTCTGTGAGGTCTATCTCGATTATGGCCGCATACTCAGCATCCTGGTCGGCCACCAGCAGCGACGGGTTAGCCAGCCAGGCTTCCATCTCTGCAATCCGTCGCGCCAGGGTCCCGGCGTGCTGATAGCCCTGCTCTATCATCCAGCGCAGCAGCGCAATATCCGAACGCAGAAACTCCGCCACATTCTCCTCTTCCAGACGCAACACACAGGCCGCCGCAGAGCGTTCAGCCGACGCATCCGCCAGTTCGAAAGCCTGTTCGGCTTTCAGGCTGCTCAGCCCTTCGATTTCCAGAATCCGGCCGGAGAAAATGTTGATCTTGTTTTTCTTCTCTACCGTCAGCAATCCCTGTCGGATGGCATAAAGCGGGATGGCGTGAACCAGGTCACGCAGGGTGATCCCTTTCTGCATGTCGCCGGTGAAACGCACCAGCACCGACTCCGGCATATCCAGCGGCATAATGCCGGTTGCTGCGGCAAAGGCGACCAGACCGGAGCCGCCCGGAAACGAGATCCCTAATGGGAAACGGGTGTGAGAGTCTGCGCCGGTGCCGACCGTATCGGGGATCAGCATGCGATTAAGCCAGGAGTGAATGATGCCATCGCCGGGTCTGAGCGCGACGCCATTCCGCTGGCTGATAAACTCTGGCAGTGTCTCATGCAGCTTCACATCAACCGGTTTAGGGTACGCCGACGTGTGACAGAACGATTGCATGAACAGGTCGGTGGAAAAGCGCAGGCAGGCGAGATCGGTCAGCTCATCGCGCGTCATGCCGCCGGTGGTATCCTGCGAACCGACCGTGGTGATTTTAGGTTCGCAATACTGGCCGGGCCGTACGCCCGCCACACCACAGGCTCTTCCCACTATTTTTTGCGCCAGGGTAAAACCTGCCGTGGACGGTGCGGGGGCTTCAGGCTGCCGGAAGAGGTCGGAAGGCGGCAGTCCCAGCCACTCCCGTGCTCTGGCCGTCAGGCTTCGGCCAATGATCAGCGGAATACGCCCGCCCGCACGCACTTCATCAGGCAGCACCGCCGTTTTCAGCGTGAATCGGGTGATCAGCTGCTGGCTGGCGTGGTCGCGCACTTCGCCCCGGTAAGGATAAAGGTCGATCAGCATGCCCGTCTTCAGGCCGGAGACGTCCATTTCGACAGGCAGTGCGCCCGAGTCCTCAAGCGTGTTGAAAAAGATGGGGGCAATTTTTCCGCCAAACACCACGCCGCCGTTGCGTTTATTGGGCACCCAGGGGATATCCCTGCCGATATGCCACAGAAGCGAATTGGTGGCCGATTTTCGCGACGAGCCGGTTCCCACCACATCCCCGACGTAGACCAGTGGATAGCCCTGCTGCTTCATTGTTGCCAGCTGCGTCATCGGCCCCCGGCTGCCAGGCTCATCCGGCTCCACCCCCTCGCGCGGATGGCTCAGCATAGAGAGCGCATGCAGCGGAATATCGGGACGTGACCATGCTTCAGGCGCGGGAGACAGGTCATCTGTATTGGTTTCACCGGTGACACGGAAGACGTTGAGCGTCATCGTCTCCGGGAGTGCCGGGCGGCGTGTAAACCATTCGCCCCGCGCCCATGACTGCATCACCGCCTGTGCAGGGTGATTCCCCTGCTGCGCTTTTTCAGCCACATCGTTAAATTTTTCAAAAATAAGCAGGGTGTGACTCAGCTGTTGCGCCGCGCAGCTCGCCCATTGGGGGTCATCCAGCAGATCGATCAGCGGCTGAATATTGTATCCACCCTGCATGGTGCCCAGCAGTTCAATTGCCTGCTGAGGCGGAATGATGCCCGCCTGGTCACCGGTTTTAATCTGCTGAAAAAGAAAATCCGCTTTAACGCTGGCGGCCGGATCGACGCCGGGCGGAACGCAATGGGCTAACCGCTCCAGGAGCCTGTTTTTATCGTCACCCTCTGCACATATCAGCGCATCAATTAACGCGCGGGTCTGCCCGGCATTAAGCGGCTCAGGAGGAAGATTTTTTAAAGCACGTTCCTGTACATGCTTACTGTAGCTGTCTGACATAGTTTCTCCGAAACAGACATCACCTGTCTGAATTGCGTGAAGTAAAGAGTGTGCGTCATTCTGCTTTTAATTATCGGTCTCAAGGCCTTCGCCAAATGCGGCCAGTTGCGCCAGGCCAAATTCCCACTCCCCAAAGCCGGCCGCGCTATTAATGTGCCCGGCGTCACCCAGATCGATAAGGTGTGCACCCCAGCATTCCGCCCAGAACCGGGCGCGTTTAAATGGCATGAGGGGATCGTTATGGCTGACAAACATCACGCCGGGAACGGGCAGTTTTTCCGGCAGCACCTGCTCCTCCAGTCCGAACAGCGCGGGCTCTGCGGGCGCAACCAGCATGATGCCGGCCACGGGCAGCGTCTGCGTCTGAACCAGACGGCAGGCGGCGAGCGCGCCAAAACTGTGTCCGACCAGAATCGCCGGGCGCTGGCAACATAATCGCTCCCGGCGTATCGCTGCGATCCAGCCATCAATATCGGGCGCCAGCCAGTTTCGCTGACGTATCCGTTTCCAGTGAGGAAAACGCCGATGCCAGCAGCTTTGCCAGTGACCTTCATCACTGTCACGCACCCCCGGCACCAGAATCACCGTGAACCGCTCGCTCAGCTGGTGCAGCCGTTGCGTCATCATTCTTTTTTCCTCGCCCTGTTCATGCGGTTTCATGACGCCGGATAATGGGAAAGGAGCCACCCCACCGCCAGAAGATCTGCGCTGCCTCCCGGACTGATATTTTTCTGAATGAAGGCGTTATCCATATGTCTCAGCGCCCTTGTGAGCGTTTCACCG
>JAAIGE0100616522.1_pt1 | contig 14118 bp, 15 predicted proteins | sample 6487951 | NCBI WGS metagenome assembly JAAIGE01 (sample SAMN13974128, study PRJNA590717) | phyllosphere metagenome | biome: tomato field; feature: multiple bacterial spot infested tomato fields; material: tomato leaves; isolation source: leaves from tomato fields | host: Solanum lycopersicum ... | reverse complement strand
GAATTTCCACTACTCTTCACCCGTTCCTTCAAGGTTAAAAGTCTTATAATAGCCTTCAATAGTATCGCCAGGGCAACGCTAACCATAGTGCTCACCCGTTAGCCACGCTATCGCCTACCGTTCCCCTTCTTTATTCGTTTGTGTTTGGTATAATCCTACGTTTCGGGTATATAGCCATTAGAGATCCATCTGATACATTTGGTGTGTTGGATGCTCGCCACCCACATCTTATCTTACGAACCGATTATGAATGAACTGCTGAACATTAGCGGCCGGGCCGTGGCCGTTTACCTGTTTATTATTGTGTGCATCCGTTTTTTCGGAAAGAAGGAACTTACGCAGCTATCGGTCGTTGATCTGGTTTTTGTCTTACTGATTTCCAATGCGGTACAAAATGCCATGGTAGGCCCGGATACAAGCCTGATGGGTGGAGTAGTCGCGGCGGGAGCTTTATTTGCCAGTAATTTCGTGCTGAAAAAACTCCTGTACCAGAGTCCACGAATCAATCACCTCTTACAGGGGGAGCCCATTCTCCTAGTGTATAAAGGTCACGTGAAAGATCGTAATCTGGCGAAAGCTCAGATTAGCGTCAATGAACTGGAGGCTGCCATTCGTGAACACGGCGTGGAACGCTTGGAGAAAGTTGACTTAGCGGTCTTGGAAGTGGATGGAAATATCAGCGTCATGTCGGATGACTTTTCGAAGAAGACTCGTCACAAAAGAGTCCGCCCCAAAATTAACCCTACGTAAGCGTTACGTATACGGCCTGCTCAATAACGCAGGCCGTATACGTAACGCTTAGTCTTTCTTCAGAAGCATGGCTGAAGCCTGAGCCGTTGGGAAGATCAGAATGTCGGCCAGTACCACGTGGGGTGGCCGGGTCACTACGAACGTGATGGTTTCGGCGATATCTTCAGCCGAAAGCGGTGTGAATCCCTGATAAACCAGATCCGCCCGTTTGTCGTCGCCCTTGAAACGAACCAGTGAAAATTCCGTTTCTACGGCTCCCGGAGCGATGTTGGTAACTTTGACACCAAACGGGTTCAAATCCATACGCATGCCCTGACTAATGCTTTCTACGGCCGACTTGGAAGCACAATACACCGTTCCGTTGGGGTACGTTTGTTTGCCCGCTACCGAACTGATGTTAATGATGTGGCCACTTCGCCGGGCAATCATACCGGGCATCACCAGTTTCGACACGTACAGAATGCCCTTTACGTTTCCATCAATCATGGCATCCCAGTCGTCGGGATCATTTTCCTGAATAGGGCCCAGTCCATGAGCATTGCCCGCGTTATTCACCAGAATATCGATTTCCTGCCAGGACTCCGGAACTCGTGAGAATGCCTCCTCCACATCTTCGCGGTAGCGAACGTCGAAGTTGAGCGTATATACTTCCACCTTGTCCTGCAGTTCTTCTTTGAGTTCATCCAGTCGTTCCTGACGTCGGCCGTGCAATAAGAGCCGATAACCCAGTTCAGCAAAAGCGAGAGCCGTCGCTCTGCCAATCCCGGAAGTAGCCCCGGTAATAAATGCGGTACGTGACATAAAAAAGTAATTACCGATGTACGGATAGAATGATAACCGGATCCTTACGGACTATTAATTCAACGAGTGATACAAGAGAAAGCTCAGCAAGCGTTCGAACGTTTGCTGTTCCTCGATGGAAGCTCCCAGCTTGGCCACCTGTACCCGATACAAGTCGATCAGCCGTAAAAACCGTTCGTGATTACTAAATCGGGCGACGATAATTCCCTTAAAACAGCGGTGAATCTGGTTATACAGATACTTGCTGGGTTTGGTCGGTTCATCGTTGAGCAGGTGATTCAACGCCTTGAGCGAACCATATTTTTCCATAAAGGCAAAGCCCTGATTCAATAAAAATTCCTTGATCTGGTCGCAAACGTCGTTTAAATCCTCGGTGCTTTGCAACTTGTACCGGAAATATTTATCGTCATTAAATTTCCCTACTGAAATCACCAGCGTATTTGCATCTTCGCGATATTCCTCGGCATTATCGAGAAATTGCTGGGCTAGAAATTCAATTTCCTGATGCCGCAAACCAATGCTTACATCCAACCAGATTTCGTTGGTTCGATACGAGGTAGAAAAGACCACATTGTAGAATCCAACCGGCGTTTGCTTTCTGAACTGCTTTCGATCCGAAAGCAATTCAAACCCATTCTCGGCGAAGAAAACACTGAGTTTTTGATACAGCTCGGTTTCAAAAGGTGTAATAATCATAAGCAATAAATCATTGATTGTCTGTTGATTAAAGTTAATTACCTGCTTTCAATTTCCAGAAAATCGGAAGTAATTCAACTCAGATAACGGTAAGCATAACGGGTCTCTATACGTTATCTCAACAGAAGGTAACACATGATTTTCACTGACTTTCAGCGAAACGACTGCCGGGTGGCAAGGTAAAAGGATACTTTAGAAATGAAAAAGATTTTATTATTTTCTGACACACACGGCTGGTTCGACGAAGCCCTGGATTCACACTGTCGCTGGGCGGACGAAATCTGGCACGCAGGAGATTGGGGTATCGGTGTGTATGAACGCCTCCAAATGTATGCCAGACCCATTCAGGGCGTTTATGGAAACATTGATGGTACGGAAATACGTTCCCTGTTTCCGCTGATCAATCATTTTACCTGCGAAGGGGTTAACGTGGGTATAACCCATATTGCCGGAACGCCCGGTCGCTACAAACCCGATGCCCGTCAGCTGCTGCGGGAACAAAAACCCGATATACTGATCTGTGGACATTCGCACATTCTGCGAGTCGAGCGGGATTCCAGCGGGATATTATTCATGAATCCGGGTGCAGCGGGGAAAGAAGGCTTTCATCGAATCATGACAGCTCTCCGTTTCAAAGTCGATCAGGGCCGAATTTTTGACGTAGAAGTGGTAGAGCTTGGCAAGCGGGGCAAAATTCCTGACAATTTTTCCGTCTGACCCCGTACGGAATGGCCTTTTAACGAATCGAATCCGCATAACTTAAAAAAGAACATGAGTACGCTGGAAGGCATTCATACGTTACGAAAACTAATCATGGCGGGCGATAAAGTACTGGTTCGCCCCAGTGATGGTCAGCAGAAAACCCGTTCGGGTTTGTACTTACCTCCTACCGTTACGGAGAAAGAAGATATTCAGCAGGGCGTAGTCATCAAGGTAGGCCCCGGTTTTCCGATTCCGGCGGCCAGCGATGAGGATGAGCCCTGGAAAGAGAAAAAGGAAGACGTGAAATACGTTCCGCTGCAGGTACGCGAAAACGATCAGATTTTATTTTTACGTCGGAATGCGTTTGATGTGGAAATTGATGGCGAAAAGTACCTCATTATTCCTCATTCTGCCATACTATTGATGGTGCGGGAAGATGAACTGAGTGAACTGGGCTTATAAACAAAGTCCTTTTCTGAACAATTTATCAGGCAAAGGAGTTATATTTGTGGCCCTGAAAATGAAAACGATCATTTTTGCCCAATCAACATCCGGGGACGACGGGTATTGACAGCGGGTTGAAGTTGCGGGTGTAAGCATGTCGGAAGTTGGAAGAACCTTCCGTGTAAAATTCTTCTAAAACAATAGCTGGCAACAATAGCTACGCTATGGCTGCTTAATCCGGAGGATTAACCATTAGCCATCGTTCCGCCGAACCGTCACACTACCGGGTCGGAGTTCGGGACGTCGAAAGGTAGTGTCTGTGGGGCCCATTTCGCTAAGCCCTAATCAGTACTAGCGAATACGGAATCCGTTCGGTTTGTTGTCGACCTGACGAATTCCCGACAATCGAAAGACAACTAAGCATGTAGAAGATGCGTGGCGTCCCTGTTCTGGACGAGGGTTCGAATCCCTCCGTCTCCACTGGTAAGAGAGAGTCTCAAATCGAGGCTCTCTTTTTTTGTTTTATCCACTAACGCTTTTAATCTAGCATACCTGATTCAGCGTAGTGATAGGCTTTCCCCTTAGAATCAAGTACAACGGGTGAGACAATGAATAGATCGTTCTTGACGGGCACGGACCACTTTACCTGTCCCGTAGCCTCTTCAACGGCGTATAAACGATGATCTCGGCCCCCGACGTAAATCATTCCGTTGACAATAACTGGACTAGACCTGAATGCCTCATTGGTCTGAAATACTTTTTTGAAACTTCCCGTCTCTTCATGCATTTGATAAAATCCTCCATCCTCAGCCCCCATGTACAGGTATGACTTTGAGTAAAAAGGCGAAGACCAGCCAAACCCTGGCTTTTCTGGTATATCCCAGATCAGCCGACCGTCTTGTTTCGCTAGAGATATTAGGCGATATTCAAATGAGCCTCTATATCTTATAAACAGATGTTCCGGTGAAGAAGCAAATAATCTTGTCCTCGTGGTTCCGGTAAGCCGTTGACTCCATTTTATGTTGCCTGTTTTTAAGTCCAGTCGAGTCACTTGTTCATAAGGCTTAGGAAATCCGAAGGGACTGGAGGGGTCTGGTTCTGAGGCGTATGAAAACACATACAAAGATTCATGATCGATAACAAATGGGGATTCAGTAAATTCTTTTAATGTGGTTCGCCATTTAACTGTACCCGTGGAAGCCTCTATAACGGTAATAGCACTCGATCTGATATATATTATTCCGTTTTGAGCATAGATCATTCCATGATTAGCCAGGGAAGTTAGCTCCCATTTCTTTTGCCCAGTCGTTGCATCTAAACCTATTAGATAATCAACTCCACTAGTACATAGTATGCCGTTAGTTATTACTATATTATTGGTAGATAGATTAGCCTTGTCAACCTTCACTTCCCATTTCAAATTCCCCGTCTGCACCTTGTACGCCTGAATGGTTTGATCAAGGGTTGGCATATAGAGTAACTCATTGGCTACCACAAATCCTTCGCTTACGGGATGGTCAATTTGCTTTTTCCAAAGCGTTGCTCCCGTTTGAGCATTAAAAGCATATAGCCCACCCTTGCTATCAGCCATGAAGACGGTTTGATTAGTAGTGGGTTCCACCGGAGGATTGTCTTTTTTGCAGGCACTGAAAGCGAAACACAGAAGCAGGAATGAAAAAATTGTGAAAAAGGACTTCATAAAGGAAAACGGTAGACAACGGATGGAAACAAAGATAGTGTGAGGTAGATTACATCCTCAGCCACTACATACATGCAATGCAGTACCCCTCCTGAGATCATCCTGTAACGCTTGTGTGACCTATCTCAGAATCAGATAGCTTCCAGACTATTCTCATATCGGAAAATCGCCGTAGTGCTCCCTAAACAAAAGAAGCCCGACGACTGCCGAGCTTACTTGATAGAGATTCGACCTAATATAGAGGGTCTTCACTTTTAGATGAAAAGCTTGATAATCGGAGCCTTCAATTTTAAGGAGACCCCTTGTCTTCGTTTAAACGTTTACTTGTTAAATCATTAAGCGAATCAAGCTAGGCTAACCGGGACAGTACCTGAATTAATGCCTCTACCTCTACTGGCTTGGTTAAATACTGATCGAAGCCCACTTCCTGAGCTCGCTGCTGGTCTTCCTTTTGGCCGTAGCCCGAGACCGCTACAATGAATACTTCCTTTCCCGAGGGCTGCTGCCGAATCTGCCGGCAGGTATCGTACCCGTTTAGATCGGGCATCCCAATGTCTAACAGAATAACGTCAGGCCGCAGGCTTTCTGCCGCTCGTACACCTTCCCTACCGCTGTTTCGACTGTGTACCTCATAACCCTTGAGCTTTAAGAGCATCCCTAGCATGAAGGTAGCGTCAGGATTGTCGTCCACAATCAGCAGCCGAAGCGGGGCGGTAGCGACTTCCTCGTTTATTGTAGGCAGGGCTTGTTCTTCGTTTAACGTAGGTAAGTGAACGATGAACGTACTCCCCTTACCCAGTCCCTCACTCTGAGCTTCTACGTTTCCACCATGCAGCTCCACAATCTGCTTGACTAAGGTAAGCCCGATGCCTAATCCGCCTGCCGAACGGGCCAGGGAGTGATCGGCCTGCATAAACAACTCAAAGATCGAAGTTAACTGGTCCCGGCTCAGACCAATGCCCGTATCCTGGAGGCGAAGCTGAGCCATGTGGTCTGCATACACCAAACGTAAGTCAAGCTGGCCCCGATTGGGGGTATAACGAGAGGCGTTCGTCAAGAGATTGATCACCACCTGTACCAACCGCGTGGCATCACCTTCGAGCTCCACCGGACTGGCTGGCAGATTGACCGTCAGCTGCTGCTGCTTTTGCTCGACTACCGTTCGCACGGCTTCCGTTGCCTGACTGACTAGCTCGACCAGGTTGACGCTTTCCTTACGGAGTTCGATCTTCCCCTGACTAATGCGGCTGACATCCAAAAGGTCATCGACCATGCGAACCAGGTGATCCGTCTGGCGATTCATCATCTCCAGTACTGTTTTTGCCTGGGTATTCGTAATAGCCGTTATTGAAAGAATCTGTAAACCGTTGCGAAGCGTGGCCATGGGATTACGCAACTCATGAGCCAGCATGGCCAGAAACTCATTCTTACGTCGATCCGCCTGTTGCAGGGCACGCTCGGCTTTTTTTAATTCATTGATATTGGAAATGATCACCATTTGCCCGCTCACTTTTCCTGCATTCGTTCGAATGGGTACGGCCGAAACGTGAGTCCAGATGGTGCTTCCATCGTCCTGCGTATACAGCATTTCGATGGGAGGCAATACCCGCTCGCCCCTCAAAGCCCGGGCTCCGGGAAAGTTTTCAGGGGCGAGTGGGCGGCCTTCTAAGTCCTGAGCCTGCCACCGTTCCCGGCGGGCTTCATCTCGGGAGGGCATTAGCCCAGTCGGTACAAAATACTCCATTTCCTTGTTACAATGAATAACTTTGCCCTGGGGATTAACCACGCCAATCCCTACCGGTAAACTCTCAAAGATGGCCGACAGACGGGCTTCACTCTCCCGTAAGGCTTCTTCGGCAGCTCTCCGATCGTTAATATCAAACATGATGCCACTGGCTCGCAGCGGTTCTCCGTCTGTTTCAGCCGTTACTCGCCCATACCCACTCATCCAGCGAACTTCTTGATCGTCTCGAACCACGCGAAATTCAGCATCATAAAGCGTCCCTTCAGCAATGGCCTGCTGGAGCTGAGCTTTAATCGATTCCGCATCATCCGGATGCAAATGATTGATGAAGACTTCGGCCGGTAAGGGATTGGGGATTGGGGTCATGCCCAGTAATTGAAAATGTTGTTCATTCCAGTACACCTCATTCGTGATCAGGTCCCATTCCCAAGTTGCCAGATCAGCCGCTTCAACCGCTAACCGGGTACGTACTTCACTTTGCCGCAACGCTTCTTCAGCCCGAGCCCGTTCGAGTCGGGTCCAGATTCGGTTCGTCAATTCGACTACCAGTTCGATTTCATCCGGACGCCAGTCACTGGGTTCGGATCGGTATAAGCCCATCCAGTAGAGCCACTGCCCCTCCCGCACCAAGGGTACGGTGATTAGGGAGCCAACCCCAACCGCTGCAAAGCTTTCGCCGTTAGCCATCGGATCAGTCCAGACATTGGACACTACAACGGGCAGACCTGCCCGCATTTTCTCGCCGAAGTCTGGTGTAAGAAAATCGCTTATTCGATGCATGCCTATGATTTCGGGACTGTCCACACGCTGCCAGCCATACTTGACCCAGACGGTTTCTCCCCTTGAATCAATCTCAGCAAAACGGCAATGGGACAGGCCCAGGTAGACTCCAATTTTTGATCCAAGTTCAGTTATCGTCTCCCGTATTGTCGTCAATCCTTCCAGGCAGTTGCTTACCTCGTTTAAAAACGCCAGATTCTGCTCCCGGCGTTTACGTTCTTTGATATCATTAAATAAGACCGCCACCCGGTTCTGACCCGGCAAGCCAATTCGAAACGCGTACACATCATAAAACCGATCTAAGGCCGCCGCTTCGTGCTCGAACCGTATGGGTTCGCCAGTTTTTGCCACTTGTCCGTAGATATCATACCAGAATTGTTCATGATCGGGGGCTAATGTCCGCATGGTCTTTCCTATAGCATGCGTCAATCCACTTTGGCGAACCAAGGCGGGATTGGCCTCTAAGATCAGATAATCAACTGCCTGCCCCTGCTTGTCAAACAACACTTCAATCAGACAAAAGCCTTCGTCAATGGAGTCAAAGAGCAACTTGAATTGCTCTTCCGACTGCTGACGGGCCTGCTGGGCTTGTTTGTAGGGGGTGATATCACTGGCAGTACCGAACCATTCTATGATTTCGTCCTGAGGGTTCAGGATCGGAATGGCCCGGGAAAAAGTCCACCCCACGCTTCCATCCGCCTGAATGACGCGGTGTTCCAGTTCAAAGGGCTTCTTGGTGGTAATGGCCTCATCGATAGCCATTTGTACCTGAGGCCTATCCTGAGCGGGTATATAGTGCTCCAGCCAGGAGTTATTGGTCGTTTGGGTATCTTCCAGAAAAGATTTGCCGACCATTTGACGCATTTCCCGCCAATCGGCACTCATGCGATACACAACATCAGAAGTGGCCGTTACAAAGGCCCGAAAGCGTTCTTCGGAGGCCATGAGTGCATCTTGGGCTTGTTTTTATCCTGAATATCAATGTTGATGCCCAGCCACTTTCGTACTGTTCCGTCGGCGTTCAGAATGGGGGTAGCCCGCACGTTGGTCCACCGCCAGCCGCCCCCGGGCCATTGCAGCCGAAACTCGGCATTGACGGGTTGGAATAATCGGGCTGCCTGCTGCCACTGCGAAAGGGCGTAGTCCTGATCGTCGGGGTGCACCGCTTTGGCCCATCCCTCACCCAGACATTCTTCCAGGGTTTGACCGGTGTAGGCTCGCCAGCTGGGCGAATCAGTAACGACCATACCCTGGGCATCGGTCTCCCAGAAGGCCTGGGCGAAGGACTCAAGTAAGACCTGATACTCATCCGGCTGAATAGAGGCATATAAACTACCTTTAGTAGCATTCATAACAATACAGTAGGATTGGAACAGCTCAAGCAGTAATCGTGCGTACTAGTAAGTAGCAAAGGAGGTTTTCTTCTGGCGGGAATTGACGTCTAAATAAACCTATCTTAATTACCTTTTCTAGTACGGCCACATTTCTTGCCATAAGTCAATAAAAACTATACTACTTACGATTCAAACCCGTATGGTTCTACTTCTCCGTGCCTACCACTACTTCTTATTACGCGTATTGCTATACGAACTACCCCTAAACCCGCTTAGCAATGCCAGACGGGTTTTGATAACCTTCCCGCAACAAAACCTAAGCGGCAGCCGGTGCCTGACATGGCCCCATCTCCATGTAGTCCTCTGCGTGCAGGTCCGGTATCCAGTACAGTCAGGGTAGCTGCCACATAGCAGCCAAACATTTGCTCAAATGCTCCTGCACTTCCCGGGCGGCATGGTTGCTGATACATGTTTTGGCCATCCGATAGCGTCCTGCTGTCTCTGTTAGCGGAGAAGCGTGTTTGATATAGAATTAAGTAGGTTACAAGGTTTGATATGAATCAACGACAAAAATTCCTAAAAGGCTGATCATAGCTTTTTAGTATAAAACAATGCAGACTAAGTCCTTTAAGTGCTCTCACTTTTGGCAGACACGTCATGCTCGACTTTTTGAATCCTATCGGTTTGTACAATTTCCAACTTCATCATTCATGAAATATTTTCCGGTCCCGTCAAAAGCTCTTTGACAGCCCCTCTGAATTCCCAACGAAATCTCAAGCAGAACTGACTATCAAGACGAAGGAATGTCTGGTTCTTTGCCTGCAAAAAGACGATGCAGGCTCTAGAGGAAATCCAACAGCAGGAAGAACGCTTACGTCTGGCCATGTTGCAAAGCGATGTAGAAACACTGGATGCGTTGATCGATGACGAAGTGATCGTTACTGATCCAGCCGGCTACCTGCTTAGCAAGGCGGATGATCTGGCCGCCCATCAATCCGGACAGTTACGCATCGAAAGCATCGTTGCACAGGAGGTTAGAATAAAGGTGCTCCTGGAGACTGCAATCGTGTTTGCCCTAATGAAGCTCAAGGTATGGGTAGGCGAAAGTGCAATCGAGGGCCTATTCCGCTATACCCGGGTTTGGCATCAGACCGAGAATGGCTGGCAGATTATTGCAGCTCACATTAGCCAGGCGGAATAAGGGTCTACCAGGGCCAATGAAAAAGCCTACTCGTTTTCACCGGCAGGCTTTCTACGAAGCTTCTTGAAGAGTGGCGGCTCTTAAGACAGATTCAGTAATATAAAGCTACAGTGGACTATATAGCTAAGTCGTTTTTGATTAACTAATGGACTGATTTGCCTCCTAAAAGGTGTGTTTCACACCCAATTCTGCCCTTGAAAAGCCTTCCAGCTATCTGACTTAGCTATAGCTATCTATATAAATTGGCGGGTTGAGTGAGAAGGTGGAGAAATGACGGGTTTTCGGGTAGGTGCTTGCGTACGACTGAGCTTTGTGCCTGTGATGGTGGTGGTAGTGATGGTGGGGTACAAAGTCCTGCCCTACCATCAAAGCAATAGTAAAAAGCAGCAGGCGAACCTACGCTAACATTCTAAATAGTAGAGCAAAAGGATGGACGCTTCTAGTAAGCTTTCTGAATTAGGAGTCTTAGAAATTAATCCCAAACTGGAAGCCAGGGGTAAAGGCCGCTCCGTGGCTATTCCCAAAACGCAGGGCTAAGGGCAATGCTACAAAATAACCGTGATGTTTTTTCTTGATAACTGTTTTGGAGAGAACGGGGGTGAAGCCATATCGGCCCGACGTTTCAAATGCCGCTCTAAGAGCAATGACATAGCCTTTAGGGAAACGAAGCAACGCTCCTGGATGAAAGAGAAAATTAGACATTCGGCTCTGACCGGATTCAGCCCGGATGAAGGGCACAAACTCCGCTGAAAAGCCTACTTTCTCCCTCTTCCACAGATTAAGGCCGATCGGGAATCCAACCTGGTAGTAGGTTTTAAAATTAGGCGTTACCTGACCTTCGCTGAAACTTACAATCGGGTGCAAAACGCCCACGTACCCAGTAACTTTAGGAGGCTCGGTAGATTGGCCAAAAGCCAGACCTTCTAAAAGCAAGATTAGTTTCACTAATAAAAGCAATCGAAGGAGCGAAGTCAGGCTTCGCTTGAAAGCGTAAGTAGATAACATGGAGCAGCTAACGGATTTTAATTCTTTACTTGGTTAGGCTGCAAGATTAAGGTTGTTTACAGAGCTAAAATAGAACGCCTATGTGCTTTGGAACCAGCTTTACTTTTTCGTCTGCTTTTTTCTGAATTGGTTAGGCGTTACGTCCATATACTTTTTAAAAACCCGAGTGAAGTGACTCTGGTCGGAAAATCCGGTTAGATAAGCAATCTCGGAAAGTGAATAGGAGCTGGAGCGAAGCAGATGCAGGGCTTTATCAATGCGTTGTTGTTGCAAATACTCGGTAAAGGAGGTGTTTTCAAAATAACGGGAAAACTCACGGGAGAGATAACTCGGATTGACGTTCACGTTTTCGGCTAATTCCTGCAGCGTAAGCGTAGAGTCCAGCTTGTTGTCAATTAAATGTCTCAACTCATGTACCCAATCGGGGACTTTCGTTTTTTTCTGATGATCCAGATACGTATGATAAATCTCCAGCAGGAGCTTTTCAGCAGGGGTTTGAATGTGCTTCTGCTGATACAGCTGACTGGCCCAGGTGTACAGGGCATCATACAGAATAAAACCCTGAGCGAGTAAAGCTTGATCGTCGGGGATATTGAAAGCCAGACCAGCGGATATGGCCCACAGTCCGGGAGATTGGCTAGCTAGGGAATGATCATCCGTATCAGCACCGCGAATAATGGGAGCCATGCGGAAAAGAGCGGGGTCCGTGAGCTGATGTTTCTTAAGAATATAGTCAAAGGTGCAGAATCGTTCATAGTGCGTATACTCCGCACCGGGAACATCAAAGGCAATGGCGTTTAACGTCGAAGCCAATACTAGTACCTCGGATTCAGGAACAAAAAAGAATTCGGCTTCTGGGTCAATGAATCGGCGGATGAGCCAGGGACAAGCTAAACGGTCGATTTTGGGCCGCTCACGGGTAATCCATTTCATGAGGAATGTTTTTCAGGCAAACCTATGACAAATGGTTAACCTCTCCAATAACCTACGCTAACGATACTACACTTCACAATTTTGAGTAGTCGTTTGTAAACGAGTCAAAACCTATCATGCACAGCGATGTTAAGTTCATTGTGCATCTTATGAACCCTAAACGTATACATTTTGTGGACAAGCTATTTGATCAGAAAATACATTATAGTCGGGGTACTGATGAATTAAAACAACAGACCCTATGAGCAGCCAAGCTCACTCAAGCTTTCAATCGTTGTTCCCCTCAGGAAGAAACACAAAAGCTTACCATTCTTCAGGAACTCCTGGGGAGTGTAGGCGAAGGCACCAGCATTGAATATAACTTTCATTGCGACCTGGACTACAATATCCATTTGGGGAGCAACTTTTACGCAGGCTATAACTGCACATTTTAGATATGGCCGAAGTAAGAATCGGCGATGACTGCGTCATTGGCCTTAATGTGGGTCTTTATACGGGAGGTCATGCCAGTCAAGCTTTAGGCTTCAAGAGATCCCACCAATTGCTGTATTTGTAGATAAAGCCGGTCCTTTTGCCGCCGAGAATGCTCAGCTATATACCTAGTTCTAGCCTTTCACCCAGGAGAACCCTGTCGCTGCTTAATTAGTCCTGCTACGGCTTTTCCATTCTTTTTGAAGAGCCTTACGCTTTTTACTGTATTCCATCAAAGCCGGAATCATCGCCCAACTGGTAGCGGCTACAAAATACGACTCCAGCATAAAAGCTGATCCGGCAATAACAATTAAAAACACTAACATAAAAAGGCCTATTCGCTGCATGTTAGCTTTTCTAGTCTGCAATTGATCGTTAGAAAGCCCCTGAAGAGTAGAGGGGTCGTAAGCACAGGAAGTAAGTAGTGTGGTCATCGTTTAGTTAATTTGAACCTTAAACTAGCTACACTTGCTCTTATAGCGTCTAGCAATGGGATAAGAGGTGTTCTACGGAGCTAATCGGAGACTTGAGATCAACGCTATCGTTTTGAGTACCTTTTAAAGACATTATCATGCCGCCCTCACCGGTATTTAGCCGACTCGGTTTTGAGTTGACCTTAACCTTGGCACTTTACAAAGCACGAAATTGAACTATTAAAAGGTGTCTACAATCTTGCTCCCCTTCTCGGGGAAGCAACGGATTGCCAATTGACTGAATACCTAGTCAGCTGACGGCTAGTTCAAAATTGGACTCTCTAACGCTAAGCTCTGTAGCCTTAAGGTAACTCAGATTACCTTTTGCAAAAGGTGAAATAATCCCACCTTATAGCACCCAAAGGTTTTTCGTTAAGTTCGGAAAAACTCCAAAGTACTGGCGTCAGATAAAAGGTTAATCCTAATCACCTGTAAGGAGTCCTCTGCTAGTGAGCAAAGCGAATGGCCAATCAAGGCACAGACATGTGATCTCGCTTCACCATATAAAGGGCAAACCTTTTCGGTCGATCCATTTCGTTAATCACTTCTTCCGGAGTGAAGCTTTTACGCAAAAGAGCCTTTGTTTCTTCAGAGATCGAATCAAAACTAAAGCTCACGAACACATGCTGTACCGTGTCACTGGCCATGAAGGTAGTATCTAAAGACACGCCATTCTGATTACTCTTAAACTGCAACCGATGAAAGCCTTTTCTTAAGTGACATTCATGCGTATCCCAATAGTCTGCAATGCCTGTATAGGTCAAGGTATCTTTCAAAAGCAACTGCCCGTCCAAGTAGACTTCGAAGTCCGTCCGAGTGATTTTAGGACTGTCATTTTCATACCAGATAACGAGCTGACTGTTTAAGGGATCGGACTCACAGGCTGAGAAGGTAGCAAGGCCTATGATCAGAGTTGAATTGCAAAGGTTAGCGGTTATCTGTTGCATAATACATGATGCATTGCTTATCATCAACTTTTTAACTTAGCTATGTAACTCCACTGTGGAGGCTCGTCATGATGAAGCACGTCAAAGCCCCGCCCGGAGGAAAAATCACATCGCTGATTATCAAAATGTTGCGGTTTT
>JAAIGE0100229797.1_pt1 | contig 14118 bp, 10 predicted proteins | sample 6487951 | NCBI WGS metagenome assembly JAAIGE01 (sample SAMN13974128, study PRJNA590717) | phyllosphere metagenome | biome: tomato field; feature: multiple bacterial spot infested tomato fields; material: tomato leaves; isolation source: leaves from tomato fields | host: Solanum lycopersicum ... | reverse complement strand
TCAGCGTCTGGTCACGGCATTGGGTACTGTTCTGGCGGACGAGCAACTGGATCAGGCCATGGTCGCAGAGATGCTGTCGCTGCCGGGCGAGGCCTATCTCACCGAAATCAGCGAAGTGGCGGATGTCGATGCCATTCATGCGGCCCGCGAGTTTGCGCGTCAGCAGATTGCCGACAAACTGTTCGACGGTCTGTGGACGCGTTATCAGGCCAATCGCGAACTGTCCAAAGCCACGCCTTACATCGCCGAAGCCGAGCACTTCGCCCGTCGCAGCCTGCAGAACATTGCCCTGTCGTACCTGATGCTCAGTGGCAAGCCGCAGGTGCTGGAGGCCGCCATCGAGCAGTTCGATGCCGCCGACAACATGACCGAGCGCCTGACCGCGCTGGCGGTGCTGGTCAACTCGCCATTTACCGAAGAGCGCGCCAAGGCGCTGGCGGTGTTTGCCGAAAACTTCAAAGGCAATCCGCTGGTCATGGACCAGTGGTTCAGCGTCCAGGCGGGTAGCACCCAGCCCGGTGGTCTGCAGCGGGTCAAGGAGCTGATGCAGCATCCGGCCTTCAACATCAAGAACCCGAACAAGGTTCGCGCCCTGATCGGTGCCTTTGCCGGCCAGAACCTGATCAACTTCCATGCGGCGGATGGCTCCGGCTATCGCTTCCTGGCGGATCTGGTGATCGAGCTCAACGGTTTCAACCCGCAGATCGCTTCTCGCCAACTGGCACCGCTGACCCGCTGGCGTAAATACGACAGCGCCCGTCAGGCGTTGATGAAAGCCGAGCTTGAGCGCATTCGCAGCTCGGGCGCGCTGTCTTCCGATGTCTTCGAGGTGGTGAGCAAGAGTCTGGCCGAGTAAGGCCCGATGACACACTGAGTGCGTCAGGCGCACTGTGAAAAAGGTGCTGTTCGCTGCTGCGGGCAGCATCTTTTTTTTGCCTGAAAAAATATCACATGTGATGCATATCTATCCGTGCAGGCATCTGCTACGTTGCGCACCTGATCCTGGTGAAACACAAAGGGAGCGCCAATGCCTCGCAAGACCAAAGGCGACAGTTCTGCAGTCCCGGCCAAGGTGTCAAAGAGTTCCACCGATTACATGCGTGAAATGCGTCTGCGACTCAAGGAAGCGGGTCTGGTCAAGCGTGAGTTCTGGATCCGCCCCGAAAACGTCGAGGCGTTGCGCGGTATCGAAAAAGCGCTAAGGCAGCCCTTTCTGGGCGAGAGAATCAAACTGGAGGATTTCATGACCGAGAACACCAACTGGACCATCAGCTCCCTGCAGAAGTCTCTGGCCGAACTGGATCTGGTCACGCAGGGTGATATTGAGCTGACCGCCACCGAAGGCGCGGATGTCGGCATCCGGCTGACCATGAAAGGCTACGGCGATCTGCCGATCTACATTGCGGTGGCGGGCGACCAGATCCTGGCCGATGCCACGCTGATCGAAGTGAGCAGCATCAAGGATGTGGCCGCTTTCAACAATGTTGTCCTGCGCAGCCGTGACCTGTTTCCCCTGTCGTCGGTCGGTATCGAAACCCTGGCCGATGATCAGGAAGTCTATTGCCTGTTCGGCGCTCTGAGTGCCGCATCGTCCCTAACGGTGATTGTTCAGGAAATCTTCACCCTCGCGGACAACGTGATCCGTGCGGCCGAAGCTTTCGACGATCATTTCATCCGCTGAACCGTCCTGTCAGGAGCAGAGAATTCATGACCACAAGTATCTGGAAAAAACTGGTGACTGCCGTTCGTGGTGGTGCTTCCGAAGTCGGCGAGTCGATTGTCGATGCCAATGCCATCCGCATTCTGGACCAGGAAATCCGTGACGCCGAGAGCGCGCTGGTCAAGGCCCGCGACGGCCTGATTACCATCAAGGCCAAGCACAAGCTGTCTGCTCAGCGTCTCGAAGAGCACGCCACCAGCATCGCCAACTGGGAAGGCCGCGCCCTGCAGGCATTGAACAAGGGTGAAGAATCACTGGCGGTGGAGTGTGCGGCAAAGGTCGCAGAGATCGAAGCCCTGCGCGATCAGGAACAGGAACTGGTCGATCAGTTCAACAAGCAGGTCAACCTGTTGCAGGATCAGGTCATGAAAGCCGAGGTGCGTATCAAAGGCCTCAAGCAGCAGGTGGAAATGGCCAAGGCCCGGGAAACCGTGCAAAAGGCGCGGGTCGCGACGGCTTCGGCTACCGGTGGTGCCAGCGGTGCGGTCGAGAATGCGGTGAGTTCGCTGGCGCGCCTGAAACAGCGTCAGGATGAGCAGGACGCCAAGCTGGAAGCGGCTGAGGAGCTGGCCAGCCAGTCGAATGGCAGTGACCTTGAGCGTCGCCTGCAGGACGCCGGCATCGGCGCGAAGACTGGCGGTGCCGAAGATGTGCTGGCACGCCTGAAAGCCCGGCAGACTCCGGCCGAATAAGTTGTACCGAGCGCAGGCGAGAGCGCTCCTCGTGCTTTCGCCTGCTTTCAGGTCTGTAAGGAAGTGAACGCTGACTCAAGGATTCGCACGGATGACCCTGTTTCTGTTGTTGCGGCGTCACGTATCGGTATTCTTCGACCGGTTCGGCTGGGCTGGCATCGGTATGCTGCTGGTCGTGCATTACGCCGTTTCATGGCTGCTGCTGACCCTGGCCGAAGAGGAACATCTGCTTCAGGGTGCTGATTTCACCTATTTCTATCTGACCACTGCTACCACGGTAGGCTATGGCGATCTGTCGCCCAAGTCCGGCTGGGGCAAGATTGTCACCACCACCTGGATCATGCTGGGCGGTATCGCCTTGCTGACCACCGTGATCGGCAAGGCATCGACTTCGGTCGGCGATATCTGGAGAAGGAACATGAAGGGACAGGGCGATTGCTCTGCACTCAAGGGGCATACGGTTCTGGTCGGCTGGGATGGCGAGTCCAGCGAACGCATCGTCGAACTGCTCGATCAGGACGCCTCGACCAGCCGTGGCGGGCTGGTGATCTGCGACTCGATCATCGCGGAAAACCCGATGCCGGGCCGGGCATCCTTCATCAAGGGCGATTCGCTGGATTCGCCTGCGCTGTTGATCCGTGCCGGCGTCATCGGTGCCCAGCGGATTCTGGTGCATACCCAGTCCGACAGTCTGACCCTGGCCATTGTGCTGACCCTCAAGAGTCTGGGGCCATCGGGCCATGTCGTGGCGCATTTCAACAATTCCGAACGGGCGGCACTGGCCAGAACCTATGCCCCCGAGCTGGAATGCACGTCGAACATGGCGATTGAAATGCTGGTTCGTTCCTCTCAGGACCCGGGTTCCAGCAGCGTCATCAACGAACTGTTGTGCATCGGCCAGGGCGCCACGCAATTCCGTCATGTGCTGCCTGCCGGTTTCACGTCCTCCTGCGGTGAGTTGTATGTGCGTCTGCGTCAGGAGTTCAATGCCACGCTGATCGGCTATCGCTCGTCTGCCAACGGGCAGTTCGAGATCAATCCTGCCAATGATCTACCGATCCACGGCGGGGAAATTTTCTACATCGCTTCCAGCCGCTTGCAGGGAGATGCACTATGAGTTGGTTCAAACGTGCCATGGGACTGGAGGCGCCCAAGCCCTCCGGTAACGCCAGCGGCCCGACTCGTCCTTTTGGACTGGCTTCGGGGCGCATGCTGTGCCTGGACTCTTCGCTGAAAATGCTGCTCGACGGTCACTCCGAAGTGGTGTTGCCGGGCGACGAAAAGGTCTGGGCCGTGGGCCGTATCGATCTGGGCCAGTCGATGTTCATCCACCGTTTCTATCTGGATGACGAGGATTACTTCCTGCAGGTGGTCAGCAACGGCCCCAATCCTGAAGATGTTCAGGACATCATTCTGTTCGGCTATTACAGTGCCTCGCCCATTGCCATCAAGGATGAATTGCTGCGCCTGACCGGTCCGTCCTCGAAGATCGGCCTGCCGACCTATGAACACGATGGTGAAGTGTTCGAGCGGCAGTGGGGTACTGAGCCGGGACAGACCGAACTGACCCCCATGGACGAGGATGTGAGCAGTCCTGATGGCAGCTATCGCGTCAAACACCTGAGCATGCTGTATGCCCGCGAAACGGGCCTGATAAACCGTCGGGAATTTCTGCTGTTTTCGGTAGAAGAAGACGAAGAGGGTGCCATCACCCTGACAACGGCGGTTGGCGTAACGCTGCAATCCACTGATATCAACGTTCTATGACAAGGAAATCCTCATGATCGACGCGCTGCGTATGTCGCTCAATGCCACTGCCGTGTTTGGTTTCATCATGTACATTCTGGTTGCGGCGATTCTGTTCGCCCTGTTCCAGTTCATCTACAGCAGGATCACGCCGCACAAGGAATTTGCCCTGATCCGCGAAAACAACAGCGCGGCAGCTCTGGCGCTGGGCGGTTCGCTGATCGGCTTTGCGCTGCCGGCCAGCAATATCATCACTTACAGCGTCGGCATTCTGGATGTGATCGTCTGGGTGGTGATCGCCGCCGTGGTACAACTGCTGGCGTTCGGCGTCACCAGTCTGGTGCTCAAGGGCCTCTCGGCGCGCATTGTCCGGGGCGAGACAGCCGCAGCGATCTACTCGGCCAGTGTCGCGATCAGCGTCGGTCTTCTCAACGCGGCCTGCATGACCCCTTCGGTCTGACAGCCGCTACGGTCAAGGAGACTCACGATGAGACGCAGTTCAGCAAAACTTGTACTCGCCAGCACACTGCCTCTGGCGCTTTCCGGTTGTGGTTCGCCGGACGATAAGCCGAATGTCAATGTTCAGGCCAACTTCAAATCGGTCCAGGAGTGTGTCGAATCCAGGATACCGGTGGATGTATGTTCGGATGCCTATATGCAGGCGTTGTCCGATCATCGGCGCATTGCGCCGACCTATGATGACAAGGCTTCCTGCGATGCCGATTTCGTGCCGGATTATTGCCAGGTCACCTCCGATGGCAAGTACATGCCGAAAATGGGTGGTTTCGAACTGGGCTTTTCCGGCCAAGTGCCCAAGGAGGCGCTCGACCGGGCCAATCAGGAAGTCGCCCAGTCCGCTCCGGCAGGCATGAGCGGCACCAGCGGTCTGTTGACCGGATTGCTGATCGGCAATCTGATGAGCAATGGTTTTGCCAACCAGCGCTACTACTCGCAGCCCGTTTATCAGGCCCGCGATGATCGTGGCGGATATTACTTCTCTACCTTGCCTGGGCAGATAGACCGGGGCAAAACCTTCAGCCGCTCGACCCAGGCCAGGTACAGCGCGGACAAGAGCTACAGCAAGAGTACTCTGGGCCGTAGTCTCGGCAGTTCCGGCTCCGGTTCGTCGGTGTCTTCGACGATTTCCCGTGGCGGTTTCGGCAGCCAGGCTTCGGCGCGCAGCGGCTGGGGCGGGAAAAGCAGCAGTGGCAGCAGTTTCGGCGGTTAAGGAACCCGGCCCATGAAAAAGATCAGCATCCAGGAGCGTCCGGACTGGCGCCGCACCGCAGAGCGTGAGGGATTCAATTTCCACACCATCGATGGCGAGCGCTACTGGGACGAGCGCGGGTATTACCTGTTCACCGAACAACAGATCACCCGCGACCTGGAAGCGCCGACCCGGGAGCTGCACCAGATGTGCCTGGATGCAGTGGCACGGATCGTCGACAGCGAAGAACTGCTCGGGCAACTGGCAATTCCCGAGGCGTTCTTCGACCTGATCCGCAGTTCATGGAAGCAGGGGCATCCACATCTCTATGGGCGCTTCGACTTTGCCTACGACGGCAGCGGCCCGGCGAAGATGTACGAAATCAATGCCGATACGCCCACCAGCCTGATGGAGGCCGGTGCCTTCCAGTTGCTCTGGCTCGAAGAACAGATGGCCCGCGGTGTGCTGCCCGCGCATGCTACCCAGTTCAACTCCATCGCCGAGGACCTTGTACGGGCCTTTGCCGAATTTCCACAGGCCGGGCCTTTCCATTTTTCCTGCATGTCCGGTTCGGTCGAGGATCGCGGCACCACGGATTTCCTGCGCCGCATGGCGGCCCATGTCGGCATCGATGCGCGACATATCGATATCGAGGACATCGGGCTCACAGATGACGGTCGTTTCGTGGACATGGAAGGCCAGTGGATCGAGCGGCTGTTCAAACTGCATGCCTGGGAGCACATCTTTCATGAGCCGTTCGGCCAGCATGTGGCGACCAGCGGCACTCAGTTCGTCGAGCCTGCCTGGAAGTCGATTCTGAGCAACAAGGGCATATTGCCCCTGTTATGGCAGTTCAACGAAGGGCATCCGAACCTGTTGCCTGCCCATATCGACCGCAACCCCGAAAAGCCCGTGCCCAAAGGCTGGGTCCGCAAGCCGTATTTCTCCCGTGAGGGTGCCAATATCGAGATGCGTACGCCGGGCGATGAAGTCATTGCCGTCGGCGGGCCTTATACCGATGCGCCCTACATCCTGCAGGCCTATTCGCCACTGCCGAAATTCGATGACAGCTACACCCTGATCGGCTCCTGGGTGATCGGTGATCTGGCCTCGGGGATCGGCATTCGCGAAGACGAAAGCCTGATTACCAAGGACACCAGCCGGTTTTTGCCGCATGCCGTGATTGATTGAACAGGGCTTTTCGCGAATGAGTCAGCTCCCGTCTCATTCGCGAAAGTTATGTGCTTAACAAAAGATAACGACATGTCGATTGTCAGGGGTTTGAAAAGCCAACTAGGATGTGACTGCTTCCAAAAGGGTAAGGCTAGAGCGTTCCGGCCTACAGAAAACACCTGATAACAATAACGGGAGAAGTCCATGAGTGAGCCCTTCATCCGGCGCACCCGATCATCTGCGGGCATGTCCCTGGCGCTTTGCATTGCGCTTCTGGCATCGGCGACTGTTTCACAGGCCGCTTCCGATCCTGCAAAGCCCTCCGCAGACGCTACTTATTCCATCGAATCCGCCAAGGCCGCACGTGGCCTGTTGCTGGACGTGGCCCACGCCGGGGCGCGACTGGTGGTGGTGGGCGATCATGGTCATATTCTCTATTCCGACGATCAGGGCAAGAGCTGGATTCAGGCCAGAGTGCCGACCCGTCAGTTGCTGACGGCGGTTTATTTTGTCGATGAGCAGCACGGCTGGGCGGTCGGTCATGATGCCCAGGTGCTTGCCACCGCCGATGGCGGCAAGACCTGGAACAAGCAGTTCGAGGACCTCAAGCGCGAGGCGCCCTTGCTGGATGTCTGGTTCAAGGACCTGGATAACGGCTTTGCCGTGGGCGCCTATGGCGCCTTGTTGAGCACCACCGATGGTGGCAAGCATTGGCAAGATGTCAGCGACCGGCTCGATAACGAGGACCAGTTTCACCTCAACAGCATCGCTCAGGTCAAGGATGCCGGTCTGTTCATCGTCGGCGAAGCGGGCAGCATGTTCCGTTCCGGCGATGACGGCCAGAGTTGGGAAAAGCTCGAAGGTCCTTATCAGGGCTCACTGTTCGGTGTGACCGGCACTGCCCAGCCTTCGACGCTATTGGCCTATGGTCTGCGGGGCAATCTGTTTCGTTCCACCGATTTTGGCGATACCTGGGAAACCATCTCCCTGAATGCCGCCCGTGGGCCGCTGGAGTTCGGTCTGGCCAACGCCACCTTGCTGGCCGATGGCTCGCTGATTCTGGTGGGCAATGGCGGCAGCGTCATGCGCAGCACCGATGATGGTCAGACCTTCGAGATATTCAACCGCCCCGACCGTATTTCACTGGCGGGCGTGACCACCAATGAGCAGGGCAATCTGATTCTGGTAGGGCAGGGAGGCGTGCGCGTCGCCTCGCCTGCGGGTGCCGAGACGACCCAACAATAAGAACCTTCAGGGCGGGGACATTCAGGCATGACCAACCTTCATCACGAACAGCAGCACAAAGGCGACAAGGCAACTTTCCTTGAACGCCTGATCTTCAACAATCGCCCGACGGTGATCCTGCTGTGTCTGCTGACCAGCATCTTTCTGTTCTGGCAGGCCCTGCAGGTCCGCCCGTCCACCAGTTTCGAGAAAATGATTCCGCTGGATCATCCCTTCATCCAGAACATGATGGCGCACCGCAATGACCTGGCGAACCTGGGCAATACCGTGCGCATTTCCGTCGAGGCACTGGACGGCGACATCTTCTCAAAGGAGTACATGGAAACCCTGCGCGAGATCAACGATGAGGTGTTCTACATCTCCGGCGTTGACCGCTCGGGCCTCAAGTCGCTGTGGAGCCCCAGTGTTCGCTGGACCGAAGTGACCGAAGAAGGCTTTGCCGGTGGAGAAGTCATCCCGCAGAGCTATGACGGCTCGGACAAGAGCCTCGATCAGTTGCGCAACAACGTGCTCAAGTCCGGGCAGGTGGGGCGGCTGGTCGCCAACGACTTCAAGTCCAGCATCATCGATGTGCCGCTGATGGAGTCCTACCCGGACCCGGCGGATCAAGGCAAGTTGCTTGCACTGGATTACCAGCAGTTCTCCCATCAGCTCGAAGAAAAGATCCGCGACAAATATCAGGCCCAGAACCCGAACATCAAGATTCATATCGTCGGCTTTGCCAAGAAGGTCGGTGACCTGATCGACGGTCTGTTCATGGTGGTGATGTTCTTCGGCGTCGCCTTTGTCATCACTCTGGTCTTGCTGATCTGGTTCACGCGCTGCATCCGCAGCACCATCGCGGTCTTGAGCACCACGCTGATTGCCGTGATCTGGCAGCTCGGGTTGATGCATGTGGTGGGTTTCGGTATCGATCCGTATTCGATGCTGGTGCCGTTCCTGATTTTTGCCATCGGTATTTCCCATGGCGTGCAGAAGATCAACGGTATCGCGCTGCAATCCAGCGATGCGGACAATGCCCTGACCGCTGCGCGCCGGACTTTCCGTCAGTTGTTCCTGCCGGGGATGATTGCGATTCTGGCCGATGCGGTGGGCTTCATTACTCTGCTGATCATCGATATCGGGGTGATCCGCGAACTGGCCATCGGCGCTTCCATCGGGGTGGCGGTGATCGTGTTCACCAACCTGATTCTGTTGCCTGTGGCGATTTCCTATGTCGGTATCAGCAAGCGTGCAGTGGTGCGCAGCAAGCAGGATGCGGTGTCCGAGCATCCGTTCTGGCGCCTGCTGTCGAACTTCGCCAGCCCGAAAGTCGCCCCGGCTTCCATCGTCCTGGCCCTGCTGGCCTTCGGCGGCGGCCTCTGGTACAGCCAGAACCTGAAGATCGGCGATCTCGATCAGGGCGCTCCCGAACTGCGTCCCGACTCGCGCTACAACCAGGACAACAATTTCATCATCAATCACTACTCCACCAGTTCGGACGTGCTGGTGGTGATGGTCAAGACCCCGCGTGAAGGCTGCTCGGCTTACCCGACCATGTCGGCCATCAATGAGCTGGCCTGGAAGATGGAAAACACGCCGGGCGTGCAGTCGGCCATTTCTCTGGTGACCGTCTCCAAGCAGGTCATCAAGGGCATGAACGAGGGCAACCTGAAGTGGGAATCCCTGTCGCGCAACAAGGACGTGCTCAACAGTTCCATCGCCCGCGCTGACGGCCTGTACAACAACGATTGCTCGCTGGCACCGCTGCTGGTGTTCCTCAACGATCACAAGGCCGAAACCCTGGACCGCGCCGTGCATGCCGTGCAGGACTTTGCCAGGGATAACAACACACCGGACCTGCAATTCCTGCTGGCAGCCGGTAATGCCGGGATCGAGGCCGCGACCAACGAGGTAATCAAGCAGTCCGAACTGATTATCCTGATTCTGGTTTATATCTGTGTCGCGGCCATGTGCATGATCACCTTCCGTTCCTGGGCGGCGACGCTGTGTATCGTCCTGCCGCTGGTGCTGACTTCGGTACTGGGCAACGCGCTGATGGCGTTCATGGGGATCGGCGTGAAGGTCGCGACCTTACCGGTGGTGGCGCTGGGTGTGGGGATCGGGGTCGATTACGGCATCTACATCTACAGCCGCCTGGAAAGTTTCCTGCGTGCCGGGCTGCCGTTGCAGGAAGCCTATTACGAAACCCTCAAGTCCACAGGCAAGGCGGTGCTGTTCACAGGTCTGTGTCTGGCCATCGGCGTGTGCACCTGGATCTTCTCGGCAATCAAGTTCCAGGCGGACATGGGCCTGATGCTGACCTTCATGCTGCTGTGGAACATGTTTGGCGCGCTGTGGCTGCTGCCGGCGCTGGCGCGGTTCCTGATCAAGCCGGAGAAGATGGCCGGGAAGGTGGGGAATTCTCTGTTTTCCCATTGATTGAATGTCGCGGCCAAGATCCCCTGTGAAGGGGCCTTGGCCGCGACAGGGCATTTGAAGACTGTGGACTGAACCTACTCGCGAACCCCCAGCACCACACTCAACGCATTTCTCGCATCATCCAGTTGCACCAGCGTTGCATGCCGTGCGCCCAGGGCGTCGCGGTTCTGGATGGCGGTGAGAATCGCCTTGTGCCGCGGCAGGGCCAGTTCATGCAGGTTGGGGCGTTTGTTGGAGTGTTTGAGGGCTTCACGCAACGCCAGTGACAGCATGTTGCACAAATGGGCCAGCAGGTCGTTGTGGGTCGCGTCGGCGATGCGGCTGTGGAAATCCAGGTCCGGCTGCAGCAAGGCTTCGGGCGTCGGCGCATCTTCCATGCGCTGGTAGGCTTCGCCGATGGAGGCGATTTCTTCATCGGTGGCATGCTGTGCCGCCAGTGCCGCCACCGCCGGTTCGATCACGGCCCGCACGCTGGTCAGCAGATTGAAGAACTCGTTCTGCGGCGAGCTTTGCATCACCCAATGCAACACATCCGGGTCGAGCAGATGCCATTCGCGTCGCGCCTTGACCACCGTCCCGACCCGCGGGCGCGAATACACCAGCCCCTTGGCGACCAGGACCCGAGTGGCTTCGCGCAATACCGGACGGCTGACGGCGTACTCTTCGCAGAGCAGGGCTTCGGCAGGCAGCTTGTCATCGGGCTTGAAGTGGCCGGAAACAATCTGCATACCCAATTCCTGGACAATGCGCGAATGCATGCTTTTACGGTCGGAGGGCTTTCGGTAATCCATGGGCACGCAAGTCGATCCTGGCAGTGATGCCGCGCATCATAACATTGCACAACGCAGAGGGCGGGAACTGTACCGATGGCGTCCCGCCATTGGTCCCTGCTCAATGTGAGTGGCGGGGCACTTCGGCACCACGGCAACCCACCAGGAAATCGAAGTCGCAGCCCTGATCGGCCTGCATGACGCGGTCGACATAGAGCTGACGATAGCCGCCAGCCAGCAACTGTTGCGGTGCTTGCCAGTCGGCCAGACGTGCCTTGAGTTCCGCATCCGGAATATCCAGATGCAGTCGCCCGTTGGCGCAGTCCAGTTCGATCCAGTCGCCTTCCTGCACCACCGCCAGCGGTCCGCCCGCTGCGGCTTCCGGTGCCACATGCAACACCACAGTTCCGTAGGCGGTGCCGCTCATGCGCGCATCCGAAATCCGCACCATGTCCGTTACACCCTGGGCCAGCAGTTTGGCCGGCAAGCCCATGTTGCCGACTTCGGCCATGCCCGGATAACCCTTGGGACCACAGTTCTTGAGGACCATCACCGAGCTGGCATCGATATCCAGATCCGGGTCGTTGATGCGCGATTTGTACATCTCGAAGTTCTCGAACACCACCGCACGGCCGCGATGCTGCATCAGCGCAGGCGTGGCCGCCGAAGGCTTGAGTACGGCACCCAGCGGCGCGAGGTTGCCGCGCAGTACGCAGATACCGCCATCGGCACGAATCGGGTTATCCAGCGCGCGAATCACTTGGTCTTCGCCATAGATCGGTGCATTGCGGGTGTTGTCGCCGATGTTCTTGCCATTGACGGTCAGGGCCTCGGGGTTGGGCAGCAGGCTGGCTTCGTTCATGCGCCGCAGCACGGCAGGCAGGCCGCCGGAGTAGTAGAACTCTTCCATCAGGAATCGGCCCGAGGGCTGAAGATCGACAATGGTCGGCATGCCGCGACCGATGCGGGTCCAGTCGTCGAGTTCCAGGTCCACGCCGATGCGTCCGGCGATGGCTTTTAGGTGGATGACGGCATTGGTCGAGCCGCCAATGGCGGCATTGACCCGGATCGCGTTCTCGAACGCCGCCTTGGTGAGGATCTTCGACAGGCGCAGGTCTTCGCGCACCATTTCCACGGCACGCATGCCGGACATGTGCGCCAGCACGTAACGGCGTGAGTCCACGGCAGGAATGGCGGCGTTGTGGGGCAGGGAGGTGCCCAGCGCTTCGGCCATGCAGGCCATGGTCGAGGCGGTGCCCATGGTGTTGCAGGTGCCTGCCGAGCGGGACATGCCGGCTTCGGCGGAGAGGAATTCGTCCAGGCCGATCTGCCCGGCCTTATAGGATTCATGCATCTGCCAGACGATGGTGCCCGCGCCTATGTCCTTGCCCTGATGCTTGCCGTTGAGCATTGGCCCGCCGGTGACGACGATGGCAGGTACATCACAGCTGGCGGCACCCATCAGCAGGGCCGGGGTGGTCTTGTCGCAGCCGGTCAGCAGAACGACGCCATCGATGGGGTTGCCGCGAATCGCTTCTTCGACATCCATGCTGGCCAGGTTGCGGGTGAACATCGCGGTGGGGCGCAGGTTGGATTCGCCATTGGAGAACACCGGGAATTCTACCGGCCAGCCACCGGCTTCGATCACGCCACGTTTGACGTGTTCGGCAATCGTGCGGAAGTGGGCGTTGCAGGGGGTCAGTTCCGACCAGGTGTTGCAGATACCGATGATGGGTTTGCCCTGAAACTGATGATCGGCAATGCCCTGATTCTTCATCCAGCTGCGGTACATGAAGCCATTCTTGTCGGCAGTACCAAACCATTGGGCAGAACGCAGGGTTGGTTTTTTATCGGAATCGGACATGGTCGGCTCTCTTATTGTAAGACTTAATTGCTTTTGTTTTGGCTAAGGTAAGCCTAAATATCGATCATTGGAAGAGTTGTCAGTCTAAATAGTAATACTATATAGTCGAGCGGTAATCGAGGTTCCATAACAAAAACAAAATGGAGACCGACCCCATGAGCCAGGAAACCGGGCTTATACGTCGCATTACCCTGAAGTTGATTCCCTTTCTGATCCTGCTGTACCTGATCGCCTATGTGGACCGCTCGGCCGTGGGCTTCGCCAAGCTGCACATGGGTGCGGACATCGGCATCGGCGATGCCGCCTACGGGTTGGGTGCCGGTCTGTTTTTCATCGGTTATTTTCTGTTCGAGATCCCCAGCAACCTGATGCTGGAGCGTTTCGGGGCACGGCGCTGGTTTGCCCGGATCATGATCACCTGGGGTGCGATCACCATCGGCATGGCCTTCGTGCAGGGGCCTTACAGTTTCTATGTGATGCGTTTCCTGCTGGGCGCGGCGGAAGCGGGGTTCTTTCCCGGTGTGCTGTACTACATTACCCAATGGTTTCCGGTACGCCACCGGGGCAAGATCCTCGGCTTCTTCATCCTCTCGCAACCCATTGCCATGATGATCACCGGGCCGGTGTCCGGCGGATTGCTGGGCATGGATGGCATTCTCGGACTGCATGGCTGGCAGTGGCTGTTTATCGTCATCGGTACTCCGGCGATCCTGCTGACCTGGCCGGTCCTGCGCTGGCTGCCGGATGGTCCGCAGCAGGTTTCGTGGATGAGCCAGGCCGAGAAGGACTGGCTGACCGGTGAGCTGAAAAACGATCTGCAAACCTATGGTCAGACCCGTCATGGCAATCCATTGCATGCTCTCAAGGACAGGCGGGTATTGCTGCTGGCGCTGTTCTATCTGCCAGTCACTCTGAGCATCTATGGTCTTGGCCTGTGGCTTCCGACCCTGATCAAGCAGTTCGGCGGCAGCGACCTGACCACCGGTTTCGTTTCCTCGGTACCTTACATTTTCGGAATCATCGGCCTGCTGATCGTGCCCCGCAGTTCCGACCGTCTCAACGACCGCTATGGCCATCTGGCCGTGCTCTATGTGCTGGGTGCCATCGGCCTGTTCGGCAGTGCCTGGCTGACCTTGCCGACAGCGCAACTGGCGGCGTTGTGTCTGGTGGCGTTCTCGCTGTTTTCCTGCACGGCGGTCTTCTGGACCCTGCCGGGCCGTTTCTTTGCCGGTGCCAGCGCAGCGGCAGGTATCGCACTGATCAACTCGGTGGGCAATCTG
>JAAIGE0100407077.1_pt1 | contig 14124 bp, 19 predicted proteins | sample 6487951 | NCBI WGS metagenome assembly JAAIGE01 (sample SAMN13974128, study PRJNA590717) | phyllosphere metagenome | biome: tomato field; feature: multiple bacterial spot infested tomato fields; material: tomato leaves; isolation source: leaves from tomato fields | host: Solanum lycopersicum ... | reverse complement strand
GGCGGCATGGGGCCGCGTAGGCGCGCCGGGCGCCCGGTCGTTCGTCGACCCGATCCTTGCAACCCGCGTCGCGGGGATCAAATTTGCCAATCCGCTGGGGCTCGCGGCGGGGGTCGACAAGGATGGGGAAGCGGTGACCGGGCTGCACGCGCTGGGCTTCGGCGCGGTCGAGGTCGGCTCGCTCACCCCCCTGCCCCAGCCGGGGAATCCCAAGCCACGCGTGTTTCGCCTGGTCGAGGACCGCGGCGTGATCAACCGCATGGGCTTCAACAACGGCGGCCTGGATGCGGCGCTCGCGCGGCTGCCCGCGCGGCGACGCGGCGTGCTGGGGCTGAACGTCGGGGCGAACAAGGATGCGGCCGATCGAATCGCGGACTATGTCCTCGGCGTCACGGCCGCGGCGAGGGTCGCGGATTACGTTACGATCAACGTCAGCTCGCCCAACACGCCGGGGCTGCGCGACCTGCAACACGGCGCCGCGCTGCGCGATCTGCTGGCGGCGACACGCGCCGCGGCCGGGGCCCGCCCGCTGTTCCTCAAGGTCGCGCCCGACCTGGACGGTGCCGCGATCGACGACATCGCTCGCGCGGTGATCGACGGCGGCATCGACGCGCTGATCGTGAGCAATACCACGATATCGCGTCCGATGCCTGCCTGTTTCCGCCCAAGGCTTGCGTCAACGAGGCGACGCCTTGCATGGAAACAATGCCGACCGTCTTTGTGCTGCGGCTCTTGTCCCAAAAGTCGCCATCGGACACGGGATCAATGATTGCTTGGTATTCGTCGCAGATGAACGCCACATGCCGCTGCTGATCCCACTCGGGATGTTGCTTGCGCTCCCGCATCATCGTGAAGAATCGCAGCTTTATCAGCAGGTAAGCGAAGCGTGCGCCTTCCTTGCCGTACTTCGTGACCGGCAAATTGACGATGAACACGGCCCCGTCTCGGATCAATTCCGATAGATCGGCCTCGCCCTGCACGCTGGCTTGCGAGAAGGCATCTACAAGGTCGGGATGGTTGAACGGCGACAGCACGGAATTGATGGTTCCCATGATGTTGCGTTTCAGCTTTTCATCATGCTTGTTCCAGACTTCCACAAAGAACCGTTGCGACTGCAAGAAAAGGCGCTGTTGCCGGTCTGTCATGCTCTCGATTTGCTCGGCTCCGGCGGCAAGTAGCTTGTCGCGCACGCTGTCATAGAACACGGCTTCATAGCACCCGGCGATGCTGTAATTCGGCGGATCGAGCAGATTCAGGAGGTTGAGTGCGTGCCGACACGACTCGACGGCAGAATCAACCCAAAACGCGCTGTCGCCGTGGCCCTGCCCTTCGGTGAGAAAACAGCTTTTCAGGTAGGACGCGGCGACTTCCGGCGTGCATCCCCGGAACAGGTTCAACGTCATGCCGCCGTCGCCCACGATCTTGACTGACCGGCCGCAGGCTTCAGCGATCTTCTCCGCCGTGTCCCGGTAATCTGTTTTTATGTCGAAAATCAGCGCGCCGGGGCTCTGTTGCAGCACACGAGAGAGCAGCGGATTGACGGAACGGGTTGTCTTACCTGAGCCGATGCCACCGAGTACCAGAATGTTCTTTGCGGCATCTTCCGGGCTTAGCTCAATGGGCGCACCTTCGGGCGTCGGCCAGCCCGAATTGTCGGGCTTTCGCGCTTGCAGAAAGCCCGTCGAATGGCCGATGAAAAGCCCTTTGAAATCGTGCCGCCATGCCTCGCGCTGCGCGTCGTCAACGTCCTGCGTTGCTGCTGGCTGGGTTGCGGCTTCTTTGTCCGCCTTCCGGTCGCGCCAACCAAGATATAGCATGTACGCGATACTGACGGGGATACCGGTCCAGAGCGCCAGATTGAAAGCGTACCCTGCGCGGGCCATTCCGGACGGAGCGAACGGCCATGTGCCGATCCAGATTCCCAGCCACGCGGCCAGCACGAACAGAACGACACGCGGCAGCATCACATACTTGAACCATTGCGCGTTCCCGCGCTCGCCGACTTGGATTTCAGGCATAGCTCATTCCCTTGAGGAGCGCCGCGCCCGGCCGCGTTGAATTCAAGCTCCCGCCTGCGATGCAGGCTTGCGGCGCGGGCGCTTCTGGCGGGCGGTATCGCCGCGCATTGCAGCTTTCACGGCTCGCACGGGCGGTTGTTCGATGCCCTTGGCTTTCATCCGCTCGATGATCTGATCCAACGTGTAGCCCTTGCCGGCCATTTCTTTGATCCGGCCGCGCAGGGCTTCGACCAGCTCCGCAGCGGTGGCCGGGCGCTCGCCTGCGGGCACTTCTGGCGCGGCAGCGAACTCCTGATCGAGCGCGCGGAAAATGTCGGGTTCGTAGGTCTTGCGCCTGGTCGCGGCCATGTCTGCCTCGCTTGGTGTTGGGATGATGTCAACTGTACCCGGCCGTTACCACGATAGCGCAGGTATCGAAATCATCGGGCTTTCGTGTCGTCTAGTCAACAAACCGCCGTTGTGGTATACACGAGACATGCTAAACGCTCGCCGCCATTTGATTTTGCTTTGTGCCCATTGTCGCGGCATACCGTGCCGCCATTGTTTTGCACGGCGACATATAAAGAGCGCGGGCAAGCTGTGTTTTGCCCGACCGTCCGCAAGCGGACAGTCAGGCACCGGCCGGTTCAATTCGGGCGTTCGCCCTCATTTCACCAGCCTAAACAATCTTGCTCAGGGCTTCGCCCCGAGACCCCGCCGCCTTGCGGCCAGTCATTGCGGCGCTGCCGCCAGATGGAGCGTTCGCGATGGCGCGCAAGAAGTCTGAAACGCGCAAGCGCACTGTCGTTGCCTATGCGCGCATGACGCCCGAGGAATATGCGGACGTGCAGGAGAAGGCGGCGGCATCGGGGAACACGGTGTCGGCATTCATCCGGGCCGCGTCGCTTGGCCGGAAGCTGCGCGACCGGCAGGACCGCTTAGCAGTCGCGGAAGTCGTGGGCGTGGCGGCAGAAATGCGGCGGCTGGGCGGCCTACAAAAACACCTTTTCTATGAAGGCGGCAAGGCGCGAAGCGCCGAGTATTCGGCCGTGCTTGCGGCATTGAAAGCGGCGGGCGACGAGCTGACATTGGCACTCAAGCGGCTTGGACCGGACGAGGCCGAAATGGGCCGAGACGACGAGGCCGGGCCTGATGATTATTGAGCTTTTCGGCAAGCGCAACGATGGCGGCACATCGTTTCATTCGGCGGTGTCTTACATCGCCAGTCTGCGCGACCAGATCGACCCCGAGACCGGGGAAGTGATCGACCGGGGTATGGTGACGACATTCACGAACTGCCATTCGTTGGAAACGGCGGCGATTGAAATGTGGGGAACGTCCGCCTTGAGCGCACGCATCAAAGACCCGGTTTTCGCGGGTGTGCTTAGCTGGCAGTCGGGCGAGAACCCAACCGATGAACAGATGCACGAGGCTGGACTTCTGCATCTGAAAAATCAGGGAATGGAGGGGCACCAGTATGTCATGTCCGTGCATCGGGACACCGACAATGTGCATATTCACTTTGTTGCCAATCGTGTGCATCCTGAAACCGGCAGGGCTGCCGGTTTGAATCACAGCTATATGACGGCGGTTCGGTCAGCTCGCGAAATCGAGATTGCGCAGGGCTGGCAGCATGTCGAACAAGGCCCGTTCATGGTGCGCGAGCATGACGGGGAAAAGGTTGTCGATTACCGGCACGCGAGCGCGAAGGAGCGCATCGCAGAGCGTGAAGCGAAGCGCGGGAACAAGCCGGATCAAGCGCGCAAGATGGAGGCGTTCAGCGGCAAGGAATCGCTGGCGTCATACGTGCAGGGAGAGCCGAAAAATGACGCGCTGGCGGCACTGGATAAGGGCGGCGACTGGCAAGCCTTGCACAAGGCGCTTGGGGTGCATGGTCTAGCGATCAAGCCCAAGGGGCCGGGCTTCGCGATTCACAGCACGCGCGATCCTGCGGCGGTCCCGGTCAAGGCGTCCACGATGGCGCAAGCCTTGGGCGGTGCCCGGCTGAAATCGAAGCTGGGCGAGTATCAGGAGCCGACGCCGGAGATTGCACGCACGGAACCGCGCCGGGAATACGTGAAGGAGCGGCCGAAGCGCGATCCCAAGATGCGCGAGGAACAGCGCGATGCGCGGGCGTTCGAGCGGGCGAAGCTGCGCAGCCGCTATGACAGCTATCGCACCGACTGGAACGCAGCGAAGGCCCCGGCCCGCGCCGACATGTACGAAGGCCAGCAGCGGCGACGCCGCGAATTGGCGACGAAGGCGAAGGCACAGCGCGAGCGTATCCGTGAAAGCGGCTTGTCGCCTACCGAACGCCGGGCGTTCTACAGCGTCGCGGCAATGCAGGCGGCGGCCGAGCGTAAGGAGCTGGCCGAGGCGATCAAAGCCGAGCGTGAGACGTTCAGAAAAGAGCGGCCGCAGGACTATCGGAGCTGGGTTGCGGATCGCGCGCAAGAAGGCGACCCGGCCGCCATCCGACAGGTCAGGGGCTGGGCCTATGCCGACAAGCGCAAGGCGCGGGAAATCGAGCGTGCCGACGCAGTAGCCGAGAACGGGCCGCACTTGGCCGTCAGCGACGGCCAGGTGCATGATCCGGCCCCGCCGCGCCGGTTGTCGGAGCGCGTGAGCTGGAACGTGGATCGCGACACCGGCACCGTGGCGTACCAGCTCGACGGCCGCGACGCATTCAGGGATTCCGGCCGCAGGATCGACTACACGACCGAAGGCCAGCGCGATGCCGACGCTATCGAGGCCGGGCTGTTGCTCGCGCGCGAGAAGTTCGGCGGCACCGCGCTGAACATCACCGGGCCGGACGAGTTCCGGCAGCGCGTGCTTGCCGTTGCCGTGGAACGCGGGCTTGACGTTCGATTCAGCGATCCCGAGCTTGAGCGCCGCCGCATCGAGGGCCTGCGCGAGCGGCAGGAAGCGCGTCGGACGCCCGGCCAGCGGCCGGACTGGACGCGGCACAGGGGAACCATCGCCAGCGACGGCGGAAGCCCGCAGCGGCCGCCAGAGGCTCCGCAGGAGCCGCCCGCGCGCAGGATGACGGCCGAGGAAGCAGCGGCTGCCCTTGCCCGGCCCCGACCCGTGGAGCCGGTGCAGGAGGTCGTGGAGGCGTTGGCGATCCAGCAGGCGGGCGAGGCGTACCGGCAGCAGCTCGAACGTGAGTTCCGCGAACGATACGGCGAGCGGCCAGACCCGGCGCAGGCTGCGGGCCGGATTGATCGCTGGATGGCGCGGCAGAAAGCGAACCTATGGGATCGCGACCACGGCAACGCCCAGATCGACGTGCAGGTGCAGGAGCGCATGGCGCACTTGCGCAGCGACGCGCCCGACGCCCGCGAGTTCCGCGCGCGGGAGTGGAAGGCGGCCGAAGCGCAATATGGCCGGGAGCATGAAGAATGGGCCAGAGACCGGGCCGCCGCGCTCATGGCAGCACCAGAGCAGCAGGGCGACGACGCCCGCGCCCGGCGCGAGGCCGAGGTTCGCGCGCTTGCAGAGAAGCAAAAGCAGCAGGCCGCCGAGCGCGAGCAGCAGCAGGAGCGCGGCCGGGATGACGACAACGACAACACCCCGGAGGTGTCACGATGAACACAGACCATGAAATGGTGACGCTGGCCGATTACCCGGTGCTGGCCGAGATTGCCGCTGGCGAGCGCATCGCCGAGGCCCGCGCGACGCTGGACGGCGAGCAAGCGCCTTTCGCGACGTTCGCCGCCGTGCTGTTCGACTACCTGCGGCTGCCGGTGATGGCCGGGCCAGTTACAGCCCGGCACGCTGAAATCGACCGTCATCGCGCGATGACGGCCGCGCTGAAAGCGCCGATCCAGTCCGCACGGAGGCATTGACCATGCTCGACCACCCTGCCCTGCCCGTGTTCGGCCGCGAAGTCCTCGCGGCGATCTTCCGCGATTGCGACGGTCCCGGCCTGTTCGGCGTCAGCGACGAGCTGACGCGCGAGTTGGGCGACGCTTCGCGCTACATCGTCGCTCTGTCCGGGCGGCCCGATGCTGGACCTGCGGCGGTCTGGATCGACTTCGGCGACGTGGACGCCGCCGGGCTGCGGCAGCAGCGCGGCGAGTTCCGGGCGCGGTGGATTCCGGTTGATGGGAAGATCGTCGGCGAGGTCGCGGCATCGCTCGACGGTGTGCCGGTGGCTGACTTCGGCGCGTTCGCGCGGGCGTTTGCCCCGTACATCTACGCGGACCTGCCGGGCGTCAGCGGCCCGGTCGTGCAGGCGCACCACACGCTGATGAACGCCGACGCGCGAGGCGTGACGGCTGCGATGGCTGCGCGGTGGCAGAGCTGGCGCGGGGATGATTCCAGTAAGCCGCATTGATGGGTTGCCCACCGCTTCCCCCCGGCCCTCCGATATGGAGGTCTCCGGGCCGTGGACAAGCTGTTTTCAACTCATTTACTCATGTACTCATTCAGGCTGCGGCGCCAGAAGCGAAAAGCGGAGTTGGCGTGGACGCGGGAAGGATGGCGGCGACGGACAGGCGACGGCCGCGCCGATGTCCTGCCGCTGCGGACGGTTCGGGGAAAGAGCCAGAGCGGCCGCGCAGCGGCCAGTCACCGGCGGGGAGAACCCCGCCACCCCCGGCCATCGTAGCGTTACGTTACCGTAGCGCCGTTACGATGGCAGGCGGTCGGCCGATGCGATGAAACGCTGAGTCCCGGCATTCCGGGCGGCTTCGCGGGCGCGTAGGCGAGCTTTCATGCGCTGCCCGGCTTCGCGCATTTCCTCCCGCAGTGCGACGAGTTCGGCATCGGTCAGGCGGCGCACTGGCGGTTCGCCGGGGCGCACCGGGTCAAGGCGCTTGCATTCCGGTTCCGGCATCGCAGCGGGATCGGCGACGCCATCCAGTACGGCATCAAGGACGTGTCGCGGGCGTGTCATCGGCGGGCTTGCGGTTCGAGGCTGGCTTTCAGGTCATCCAGCGTGACCAGCAGCATCATCGGATCGAGGGGCGACGGCTCAAAGCCGATCCGCTCATAGAACGCCTTGGCGTCGGCCGAGAGCGCATGCACGAGCACCCCGCGAATCCCGATGGTGTCGGCGGCTTGGACGATGCGCTGCCCGGCATCTTTCACCAGAGCGCGGCCTAGGCCCCTGCCCTGCTGCGATTGATCTACGGCCAGCCTGCCAAGGACCACCACCGGAATCGGGTCCGGCATGTTGCGTCGGAAGCGTCCGGGCGCTGCGTCCACCGTGACCCCGCTCGATGCCAGCGCATAGTAGGCCACCACGCGGCCATCGTCGCAGGCGACGAAGGTTCGCGAAGCGCCGGTAGCCTGATTTTTCAGGGCACGACGCTTTAGCCACTGGTCCAGACTGTCCACCCCGGAGTCGAAGGCTTCAATGTCGTGGTGCGCGGCCAGCGGTTCGGGCGCTGATACCTTCATGCTTTCTCCCACGGGGCGGGCGTCTGCATGGTTTTCCGCAGGCGTTCGTTCGGCTGCGGCGGCATGTCCAGCCGTGCCAGAAAGGCCGCGTAGGCGTCCGGGCTGGCGGAAATGATCGTCTGGTCTAGTAACGCTTCCTCGGCGGCCGACCGGGCGGCTTCCAGCACGAAGTCGGTGCGGTTCTTGCCCCGTGCCTTGGCGGCGCGGTCGATCAAGCTCCGTTCCTCGGGCTTGATGCGGATGTTCAGCGTTTCACGCTTGCTGGGTGCGGTGCTCATCGTGGGCATGGCTCAATCTCCTGCGGTTTCATGTAAGTGTGCCGCGCCGTAATGTCAATGTCATTACGTTTGTTTGCCCGGCGTCGTTAAATCGCTCCCCCTTGCCCCCGCTCTGTGTGTGAAATGACGAGTCCGGCCCGGTCCTGCGTGTTGCACAAGTCCTAAAACCTGAAACGTCGCTGAACGGCCCGCCAGAGCGGTGCGAAATGCGTTGCGGGTTTTAAGTGCATGTGTGAGGATTATTGCACCATAACCTGCAACGCAAAGGAGAAAGCCCGCATGACCACTGTCACCTTGCCCGTGCCGTTCGAGTTCGAGCGTTTTTGCCAGCGTGCCCGCCTTGCGCCGGAGCACGTTCTGACCGCCTTCATGTCTGACCTGACCGAGCCGCCGCGCCCGCAGGGGCGCGAAGGGGCGAACGAGTGTCACCATGCCCACAAGTGGTTTGCAGCCGTGACGCGCCCCGCCGTGGCCCGTGTCACGGGATAATCGCCCTTCCTCATCCTTTGGAGACCCCATGCCTTACCTACACGTCTACCGCGCACCCTACGCGATTTCATGCGAGCGTCGGCCCGGTTCGTGGGAAGCCAATCGGTCGTTCGAGTTCGCCACCTACGACAAGCGCGGCGAGACCTACGCCGACCAGTGGTTTTGAACATGCTGATTGGCTATGCCCGCGTTTCCACTGGCGACCAAGACCTACGGCAGCAGCGCAACGAGCTGCACGCGGCAGGCTGCACGCGCATCTTCGCGGAGAAAGTCACCGGCACGCACGTGAAGCGCCCGGAGCTGACCCGGATGCTTGACCACCTACGGACCGGCGACGTGGTGACGGTGACGCGGCTTGACCGCCTCGCCCGGTCCACGCGCGACCTGCTGGACATTGCCGAGCAGCTACAGGCGAAGGATGCGGGCCTGCGGTCGCTGGCCGAGCCGTGGGCGGACACAACCAGCCCGGCCGGGCGCATGGTGTTGACGATCTTCGGCGGCATCGCCGAGTTCGAGCGGTCGCTGATCGTGGAGCGGACCCGCAGCGGCCGCGAGGCGGCCAAGCGGCGCGGCGTCCGGTTCGGGCCACCCCCTACCCTCACGGCGGCGCAGCTCACCCATGCGCGCGAGCTGATCGAGCGCGAAGAACGGCCGATGAAGGAAGTCGCGGACCTGCTGGGCGTCCATAGGACCACGCTTTGGCGGGCGCTAAACAAGAATGAGTAAATGAGTATTGCGCCCCTCGCATTTGGATTATATACTCACATACTCAAATGAGTATTTACACCAAACGAGGAGCCGATATGAAGGTCATCGCCGTGCTGAACCAGAAGGGCGGCAGTGGGAAAACCACCATTGCCACCCACCTTGCCCGCGCCTTGCAGCTCGACGGCGAGGACGTGCTGCTGGTCGATTCCGACCCACAGGGCAGCGCCCGCGATTGGGGCGCTGCCAAGGAGGACAACCCCGTGACCGTGGTCGGGATCGACCGGCCGACCATCGACCGGGACGTGAAGAAGGTCGCCAGCAAGGATTTCGTCGTGATCGACGGAGCGCCGCAGGCGGCCGACCTCGCCGTGTCGGCGATCAAGGCAGCGGATGTGGTGCTGATCCCCGTTCAGCCCTCGCCCTACGACATTTGGGCCGCGTCGGACCTCGTGGATTTGGTCAAGCAGCGCATCGAGCTGACAGACGGGGTGCTGAAAGTCGCTTTCGTCGTGTCGCGGGCGATCAAAGGCACCCGGATCGGCAGCGAAGTTACCACCGCTCTACAGGGCTACTCGCTGCCCGTGCTCGATTCACGCATCACGCAGCGCGTCATCTACCCCGGCACGGCATCGAGCGGTTCCACGGTGCTGGACGACGAGCCGGACGGCGACGCGGCCGCCGAGATTCGCGCCCTGCTGGCGGAAGTCCGGGCGAAGCTCATTTGAGTAAATGAGGGAATGAGTAGATGACGACGAAACCCACCCTTGGCCTCGCCGCAGGCCGCCCGAGCGCAAGCCCGAAGAACAAGGCCGCCACGCTGGCCAGCCTCGCCGACACCAAGGCGACCAAGCGCGTGAACTTCAATCTGACCGAGGACGAGCACCTGAAATTGAAGGTCGCGGCCGCGAAGCAGGGCAAGAGCATCACCCAGCTTTTGACCGACTACGTGCGCAGTCTGCCGGATGAGTAAATGAGTATGAACTCAAATGAGTTACATTGAAAGAGTGACTATAGTACATGTCATCTGGAAAAATCAGACTTTCAAAGTCTGTTGCGCACAGGAGAGAATCCGGGCATGATTGAGCCTGACGAATTTGCTGATCTGGAGTCTGCGACGGTTGTCGATCATCGCGTCTACCGGGAGCTTGCGGCAGCAGGCAGCGTGCAAGGGGCGTGCGTTCGCTCCGCTGGCGAAGACAAGGGGCTTGTGATCTTGCTCCGGGTCGGAAACCAGAATCGCGTTCTCGGGCGGCGTGCGGGTGGACCCCGTTACTTCCAGAGCTTCGACAGCGCGGCACATGTGCTCGATCAAGCGGGCATCGTGGATTGGGTCGCCACGTCGAGGGGCTGGACGCCGAAAACCGCCGTGAAATACCGGCAGGACAAGGAGGCCAGAGCGGCGGAGGAATGAAGGGGGTCGGGCTGCGGGTGGCACCGTAGCCGGGCCAGAAAAAGCAAAAGCCAGCGGTGGCACGCTGGCTTTGCAGGTTTGGTTCCGGCGGCTGACAACCGCGTAGAACGCTCTCGACTAGAGCTAATTCTACCCTGTCAGCTTCCGGGACGCAATGGCGCATGCGCGAAATTTTCGTGCATGCGCGGACCCGGAGGCTATGGACACACGATCATCGGCGCAGCTCGCCTTATTCGACCCTGACGACGAAGCCAGGTCGTACCACGACGCGGCCCGCTGGGGCTATTTCTCGCTGTTGGTAGGGCAGGGGAGCCAGCGTAAACAGGACAGCTACAAGCTCGCCATGATGCCCACCGTCCTGTCGATGGTGGACCCGACGCGCGACACATGGCTTTCTCAAGCGGAGTTTGACCGGGGCTGCCGTCGCATCGTGCATCTGCTGCGCATCGGCCTGCTGTTTGCCGACCTCGACACGTACAGGCTGCCGTGGGCGCAGGGCAGGACGCCGGAACAGCTCGCGGCGGCCGTCCTGCACCATTGCGCGGACGAAGGGCTGCCCCGGCCGTCGCTGCTGGTCTACAGCGGTCGCGGCATCCAAGCGAAATGGCTGCTGGACGGCACGATTCCGCGCCAAGCCCTGCCGCGCTGGAACGCTTGCCAGCGGTACTTGATCGACCGCCTCGCCCCGCTTGGGGCCGATCCCGTCGCAAAGGACGCCTCGCGCGTGCTGCGGCTGGTCAACACCGTGAACACGAAGTCGGGCAACGTGTGCCGCGTGGTCCACGTGGCACACGGCCCGGACGGCGAGCCGGTGCGCTACGGCTTCGAGTACATGGCAGAGGCGCTTTTGCCGGTGGCCCGCTGGGACATCGAGCAGCAGCGCCGCGATCGGGCCGAGCGACGGCAACTCAAGCTCATGCCGGGCGGGAAATCCGACAACTTGCGCGGTTTCTCCGGCCGTCAGCTCGCATGGGACCGCCTAGAAGATCTTCGGACCCTTGCGAAGCTCCGGGGCGGGGTGGGGCAGGGCGAGCGGATGCAGCACCTGTTCTGGCGCTTGAACTTCCTGTTGCTCTCGGGCGCGACGAACAGCTCCCTGATGTACCACGAAGCGGCCGCACTCGCTGGCGAGCTGGACCCGACATGGAACTACCGCTCCAAGGAGCTGATGACCCTGTACGGGAAGGCCAAGGCGTTCGAGTCTGGCGAGAAAGTCACTTTCGGCGGCCGCCAGTTCCCGCCGCTGTACACGCCCAAGAACGACAGCCTCATTTCGCTATTCAAGATCACCGACGACGAGCAGCGGCAGCTCCGCACGCTGATTTCGCGGGACATGGCGGCCGAACGCCGGCGAGAACGCGACAGGAAGCGCGACGAGGCCCGTCGGCGCGCTTCCGGGGCAGTGGACCGGGAAACCTACGAAAGCCGCTCTGCGGCCCGTCTACGGCCTTGGGAAGCCCTTGGGATGAGCCGCCGCAGTTGGTATCGGGCTGGCAAGCCGTATCCGGGCGACTCTGGCACAGGTTCCTCCCCTATTACAGCGGGGGGAGTCGGGGCTGTCGCGGGTGGCACAAGTCCCTCCCCTATTACTAATGGCGAAGCCTCCGCGCCGGGGGGTGCGGGGTGATGGTCGTTTGTGGTTCTAGCGCGGTTTCCCGGCCTTTGGCCGGGAGTAGCCCTCGTGTTGAAATAACACGAGTAGCCCGGCAAGCCGCCGTAGGCGGCGCGCAGGCCGCGAAGCGGCCGGAGAGGGAAGGGGGTTCGGGGGAGGGGATCGGTGGCCGTCGCGTGCCCTTCCCGAGTAGCCCGCCGCGCCGTCAGGCGCGGCCCCCGGTCCAGCTCGCCGAGGTGCGCCCGTGAGCCGCGCACGTCGATCTTTCCCGCCCGAGCTGCTGGTGCGGCTGCGAGATATGCCCGTGCCCGATGCGCTGGACGCCTTGGGCCTGTACTGGAAGCGTGACCCCGATTTCCGGCCGCTGAAAGACAAAGCGACCGTGCGCGTGAACGTGTCGCTGGGTGGCGGTGTGGTCGAGCTGCTGGCAACAGGGCCGAAGTGGTACGACACGCGCGCAGAAAAAGGCGGCGGCGGGGCGATTGATCTTGCGATGCACCTGCTGCGGCTCGATTTCGTTTCCGCCGTGAAGCGGTTTGAATGAGTGTTTGAGTATGAGAGTAAATGAGTATATGAGTAATTCCGACCGGGCGAGGGAGTTGGCGGCATTGAAGGTGGCCGCGCGGGCCGCGAAGGACTGCAAGGTGTACGTGCCCCGGAATCTGACCATGTTCCGCATCGTCTGCTGTCCAGCAGCACCAGCTCCGGGCGCTGCTGGACAGCAGACGATGACCGCTGAGCTGGACGCCCTGCGGGAACGCATCACAGCCGATGGCCGTCATTGGCGCGCCCTGATCGGGTTCGCGACGCTGATCCGTAACCGGCTGGCCGCGTCGAGGTTGTCGCGGCGGGAGTACGCGGACGATTTCGCGTTCCTGCGCATCGAGCTGGCGGCAGGGATCGGTGTCGGCCATGCGGCACTGATTGAGTATGGCGTGCGCAGCGGGCGGGAGCGGCACACGGTCGGCGTCGTCACCGGCCGATGGGAAGATGCCGAGCTGCACGACGTGCGGGCGTGGGAGGAAGGTCAGCCGTGCCAGATTGCCGAGGCGTGGCAGTGGATCGAGCGCACGGAATTGGACGCGATGCCCGAGCTGCGCGAGGCGCAGCGGGGTAGGGCGCATGTACTCAATTGAGTAAGTAAGTAATCATCGCAATTACTCAACTGATCGCACCGCCTCGCCTCGCACCGCCCGTTCCTGCGCCGCAGCCGTTCGCTTTCGGACATGTTCAAGCCGTTGGCTGGTCAGCACGGCCAGCAGCGCCTCGACGCTCTGTTTCTTGTCGTAGATGGCTTCCTGCAAGTAGTTCGACACACCTTGCGCACGAACGAAGTCCACCCACAGCGCACGCTCGCTGACGCGCGTCAGCTCGTTGTTCCAGTCCGCCGACTGGAACCTGCGGGCAGCTTCCGTCGCCAGCATTTCGTTCACCGACAGGGTTTCATATGCACCAACTGGAGGGCCGGGCAGGGCACCGAAGCTGTCAGCATCCGACAGATAGTCCTCGACGGGTTGCCCGGCCTGCTGGGCGAGCAGGAGCTGCATGTTTCCGGCCGCCGCTTCTGCCGGGGCAATCGCACCATCCGGCGGCGAGCCGCCCGGCGGCACGTTGCCGAACACGATTTGATGCTGTTCCTTCGTGTCGGCGCCGAGGATCGCGTCGAGGCTCTTGTCCTTGAACGGGTACGCCTTGCAGAAGAAGGGCGCGGGATCGGTCTTGTAGCCGACGCCGACAGCTTGCGGGCGCGCATTGCCAGTGAAATCGCGGGGAAGCTGGCCGGGGTTCACCGACCGCAGGCGACTGGCGTGCTGGCTGAAATTCGTGATGCGCTGCTGCCCGGCATCCGGCACGGCATAGATGAAATGCAGGTGCGGGTCATAGGAGGCATATGCCGTGCCGCCGGTGGTTTTCGCGGACGTGCCGCCCGCGTAGCCGATGAGCTGCCCAGCCTTCACTTCCTTGCCGACCGCCGCGTCAGGCGCGAATGAGGACATGTGGTAATAGGTCATCGTCTGGCCGTTCGGACGGCGGATGACCAGCACATTGCCCGCACCGCGCCACGTGTCGCGCGTGGTCACTACGGGGTTCAGCCGACATACGTGTAAAAATAGCTCACAAGATCGGATTTCATCCATTGCATCAGTGAGTTAGCGGATATTTTGGCGCACCAAAACTACCCTGCCAATGCCAGTTCAGTCTCATACGGTTCCGGGACCGCCT
>JAAIGE0101166105.1_pt1 | contig 14143 bp, 10 predicted proteins | sample 6487951 | NCBI WGS metagenome assembly JAAIGE01 (sample SAMN13974128, study PRJNA590717) | phyllosphere metagenome | biome: tomato field; feature: multiple bacterial spot infested tomato fields; material: tomato leaves; isolation source: leaves from tomato fields | host: Solanum lycopersicum ... | reverse complement strand
CGCTGCCATCTTTGCGGTAGCGCCAGCCCTCATCTTCAAACCGGCCGGTGCGATAGGCGATCTGCAGGTTCTGACTGGGAACGTGATTCAGACGATCCTGCGCGCTGTAGAAGCGGGAAAAATGCTGGCCGACAATCTCTTCGGCCACATAGCCTTTGGCGCGCTGGGCGCCGGCGTTCCAGTTCACGACGTTGCCGTCGATATCCAGCATATAGATGGCGTAATCGGTGACGCCCTCCACCAGCAGACGGAAGCGCGCCTCCTGTTCCCGCTCTTTGCGCTGCTGCTCCTGCTGCCGGGTACAGTCGCGGCAGACCACAGCGAAGCCCACCAGCTGCGCCACATCATTGCGGATGGGATAGATCACCACATGCGCCCAGAAGGTGCTGCCATCTTTACGGCAGCGCCAGCCTTCGTAATCATAACGTCCCACGGTGGCGGCAATATCGAGTTCCCGCTGCGGCAGACCGCGACGACGATCCTCTTCGTTGTAAAACACGGCGGCATGCTGACCCATAATTTCTTCTGGCCTGTAACCCAGAACGTTCAGCCCGCCTTCATTCCAGCTGGCGACGGTTCCGTCCGGTTTGAGCATGGCGATCGCGTAGTCGATCACGCTTTGTACCAGCATGCGATAGATGACATCAGAGTTATTATCCATTGTTATTTGCCTGCTGCTCGGTAGCCTGGTCATGGCTTAGGAATGTTCTTAATACATCTGCGGAGACTACAGCGGAAATGGGCTGTGAAGACAAGTGTATTAAGAAGAATAACTAATCTTAACAGGGGAGTTATCGGCAGCGGTGAGCAAATGTTCAATGGTGTCGCGATCGGGGCGAGCGCGCGCGCCTAAGGCGCAGAGCGGGGTTGCGGGAAGAGGGGGAAAAGCGCGAGACGGGCTCGCGCATCGTTATTCAGCAGCGTGTCTGAAGCACCTTCCCTTATGGCTGCGGCTGCATGGCGGCAATCGGCTGCCAGATTTCTGTCAGTGCGCCCTCTTTACCGGTGAAGGGATCCTGGGTCGGCAGAGGCACTTTTTTCACCTGCTCCTGCGCCATTTTCAGTTTCGCTGGCTCATCGCGCAGTGTCTCGGGCGACATGCCACGCGGATAGGCTCCGACCACCATAAAGTCTTCACTGGCGCTGACCTGCCGGTGGCCGACGCCCGCCGGGATCAGCACCGCATCGCCGGCGCGCAGCGTCACCATCCGGCCACTGTCACCGCCAAACAGCACTTCCGCCCAGCCTTCAGCCACACCCAGCAGCTCATGGGTGTTGGGGTGGTAGTGGGTGTAAGGGAAAATTGGATAGCGCCAGGCGGGTGGCCAGCCGTTTTCTTCGAAGGTTTTCTCAAACCATGCGGCGATCTCCTCCTCTTCCGGCACCACGCGTGGCCAGATAATCAGAGGTAACGGGTTATTCGGCACGCCGCCCGACGGAATGGCGAGCATCAGGTGCTGAGGATTGTCAGACGCCCCGGCCGAAAAGGTGCCAGCGGCAAAAGACATCATCAATAACAGACTGGAGGATGGGGTACGCATGCAGGTTCTCCGCTTTTTTTATCAGTGTGGCAAACCTGCGCCACAATGCAATGTGCGCCAGGCGACAGAATTGAGATAATTGACTGATATTGCTGACTAAAGCCAAATGCGGCGTTAACTACAGGGTGTTCCCCGCCCTGCACCACCACGGGAAGCGGTTCTGACTGCGGTAAAATGTTGCAAAATGTCAGGCCGCCCGGAGCAGGACGCCGGTCACGGTTCAACTGTTATATAAAAATCGCACAGATCTGTTTCTGATATCCTTGACTGTTATCTGTTCTAATCGCTAGCAGATCACAGAGAGGTAACCAATGGACGCTATTAAACAAATCCTGATTGACGAGATCGCCACGCTTAACCGCGAAGAACGTCGCGACAATTTGCCGCGCTTCAGCCTCTCGTTTCTGAAAAACCATCCCGGCCTCTGGGCGGTGATGTACCTGTGCTATGGCCTGTGCGTTGCGCTGATTTTCACGACCGAGATGCTCGGCTGGCCCGCCTTCTGGTTTGCGACCATCTTTGTCCTGGTGATGAGCCTGCTGATGCTGATGGACATCAACCCGAAATATCGCTTTGAGGATATCGACGCCCTCGATCTGCGCGTCTGCTACAACGGCGAGTGGTATTACATTCAGCCGGTGCGCGAGCAGGCCGTTTCGCAGATTCTGTCGCTGCCCGAGACGCCGGAACGGGTGAAGAGCGGCATCCAGCGCCTGCTGTCGCAAAAAGGCGAAGTCGATTTTTATGATGTCTACTACCTGACCTGGGGCCATCAGGAAGCGGCGCGGGTTTAATCTGCCCCGCTTTCCGCCATTAACCGACCCAGCGTTTCGATTGCCGCCTCGGCCCGGCTGTCCCACGGCCAGGCGGTATTCAGCCTGAAGCAGTGACTGAACTGCTCGCCTGCCGAAAATAACTGTCCCGGTGCAATACTGATCCCCTGCGCCAGCGCGCGCTGATAAAGCCGGGTGGTATTGATCCGTTCCGGCAGCGTCACCCAGAGAAAATAACCGCCGAGCGCCTCACTGAGTGTGGCCTGGGGTGGCAGCACCTTCAGGAGCGCCTGGCGCACCATCTGTTGCCGCTTCGCCAGGATCTGCCGCAGGCGCTTCAGGTGGGTGTCATAACGCCGTGTCGCCAGAAAATCCGCCAGCGCCAGCTGCATGGGCGCGCTGGTCGAGAGCGTGCTCATCAGTTGCAGCCGCTGAATGCGCTGCGCATGCTGTCCCGCCGCCACCCAGCCAACGCGAAATCCCGCTACCAGCGATTTTGAAAATGACCCACAGTGCAGCACGTTGCCCTGACGATCCCAGGCTTTGGCCGGCAGCGGCGCGACATCGCCTGTCCAGAGTTCGGCATAGACATCATCTTCAATCATCGGCACCTGATAGCGCGCCAGCAGCGCCACCAGTTGCTGTTTGCGTTCCGGGGTCAGGGTGACGCTGAGCGGGTTCTGCAGGGTGGTCATCAGCCAGCAGGCTTTTACCGGCCAGCGCTGCAGCGCCTCCTCCAGCTGGACGAGATCGATGCCCTGTTTTGCATCCACCGGGATCGCCAGCGCTTTCAGCTTGAGCCGCTCAATCGCCTGCAGCGCGCCATAAAAACCGGGATGCTCAATCACCACGTAGTCGCCCGGCTCGGTAAGGGATTGCAGGCTGAGATTCAGCGCCTCCAGCGCCCCGCTGGTGATGACAATTTCATCCGGTGACAGCGTGATGCCCTGACGCGCATAGCGCTGCGCCAGCAGCTGTCGCAGCGTGGCGTTACCGGGCGGCAGGTTATGCAGCGCATCGGTTGGCGTGAGGTGATGGGAGACATTCGCCAGCGAGCGCATCAGCTGACGCTGCGGAAACAGCGCGGGGTCGGGAAAGGCGGAGCCAAACGGCACAATCGCCGGATCGCGCGTTGCCTGCAGCACATCAAATACAAAGTCGTTGATATCCACCTGCTCGCTGATCGCCACGCTCATGGGCACGGGTGCCAGCGCGCGGGGCGCGACGTAGTATCCCGACTGGGGACGGGAGACGATCCAGCCCTGGCTCTCCAGCAGCTCATAGGCGTGCAGCACCGTCATCAGGCTGACGCCCTGCTGCGCCACCTGCTGGCGCAATGAGGGTAAGCGTGTGCCCGGCAGCCAGATGCCGGCCTCTATCTGCTGCTGAATCTCATCCATCAATCGCTGGTATTTCGCCACGGCTCATCTCTCCTTGTCTGACCGCGTGACTTTACCACGCGCGGCGGCCAATGACAGGCGGCATGAACCGCTTATACAGCCCCCTTGCACTGACGCAACGCGCACGGGACGCTTTTTCAGCCCCGACGCGCGCGTCAGACCGCTGCCACCTCTGGCGTCAGCGGCCGATCGACATCCGCAATCAGGCCCGTGCTGGCCACCGTTTCTTCAGTTTCTGCCGCGACAAAGTCGGTCAGCTCCGGCACCCTCTCCGGCGGAACCGGCTTGCCCAGCAGATAGCCCTGCAGCGTATTGCAGCCCAGGCTGGTCAGAAACGCCTGCTGTTCGGCGGTCTCTACCCCTTCAGCCACCACTTTGAGTTGCAGCGACTGCGCCAGCGCCACGATGGCCGACACGATGGTGGCATCCTCTTTCTGATGCTGCAGCTCGTTCACAAAAGCCCGGTCGATCTTCAGTTCGCTGGCCGGTAATCGCTTCAGATAGAGCAGGCTCGAGTAGCCGGTGCCGAAATCATCAATCGAGGCTTTCACGCCCAGCCGGGTCAGCTCGGTCAGGATACGCACGCTCTCATCGGGGTCGCGCATCGCGGTGGTTTCTGTCACCTCCAGGGTCAGCAGCTCGGCCGGGATCTGATGTTTTGCCAGCGCCTCAACCACCGTCTCCACCAGATTCGACTGCTCAAACTGCAACGCCGAGAGGTTAACCGCCACCGACCAGTGCGGGTGCCCCTGCAGATGCCACTGGCGCAGCTGGCGGCAGGCTTCCTGAATCACCCAGTTGCCGATATTAACAATCATCCCGGTCTTTTCCGCCATCGGCAGGAATTTGTCGGGCGACAGCAGGCCGTGCTGCGGATGCTGCCAGCGCAGCAGCGCCTCAAAACCGAGGATCGGACCACGCGGGGCGCAGAATTTTGGCTGGTAGAAGAGGCGTAGCTCATCATTATCCAGCGCCTGCCAGAGATCGTTATTCAGCTGCAGCTGACTCTGTGCCTGAATATTCATAGAGGGCTGAAAGAAGGTATAGCCGTTGCGGCCATTATTTTTGGTGTGGTACATCGCCGCATCCGCATTGAACATCAGCTCCCGCTCATCCACTCCGTCGCCAGGATAGACGGCAATGCCGAGACTCAGGGAAACCACCAGTTCATAGCGGGAGATATCAAACGGGCGATCCACCGCTTTGACCAGCTTATCGGCGACAGCCGCGGCATCATTGGGATCGTCAATCTCCACCAGCAGCACGAACTCATCGCCGCCAAGCCGCGCCAGCGTGTAGTAGCCGGTCATCTGCTGGCTCATTCTCTCGGTTACGCCAACCAGCAGACTGTCACCAATATGGTGACCAAAGGCGTCGTTAACCGCCTTGAAGCCATCCAGATCCATAAACATCAGAGCGAACTGCGTCTGTTCACGGTTCGCTTTGTTGATCGCCTGCTCCAGCCGATCTTCCAGCAGGATGCGGTTTGGCAGCCGCGTCAGGTTATCGTGCAGCGCCAGCTGGGCCAGCTCGCGATTCGCCTCCGCCAGAGAGCTGGCGAGAATCGAGGTGCGCGCCTGCATCCGCGCATCCAGCATGGAGACCAGCAGGGTAATCCCCAGGATAGAGAGGGTGACCACGGTGACCAGAATCGCCAGCCAGTTGCTGTTGACGCCCTGCCCCACCGAATGACTGTGCGCGGGAAATTCGGCGGCCATCATGCCGGTGTAGTGCATGCCCGCAATGGCAAACCCCATCACCACTGCGGCGCCAATCCGCAGCAGCGTGACCCGGCTGGTCTGCCCTTCGCGCAGGTTAAAGGCGAGCCACAGCGCCGCGCCAGAGGCCGCCAGGGCGATGATTACCGACAGTCCCACCCAGCCCCACTGCCAGACGATACCGGGCGAGAACATCAGGGCCGCCATGCCGGTGTAGTGCATCGCCACCACGCCGCTGCCGAGGATCAGCGCGCCGCCCGCCAGCCGCGGCCAGGGCAGATCGCTATGGCAGACCAGCCACAGCGCAAATATCGACGCACACACCGCGATGGCGGCAGAGAGCGCGGTCAGTGAGGCGTTATAGCTCATCACCATATCCATGTTCATCGACAGCATGCCGATAAAGTGCATCGCCCAGATGCCGATCCCCATGGAAAAACCGCCGCCGAACAGCCAGACCAGCGCGACTTTGCCGGTCGAATGCACCACCCGCCCTGCCATATCCAGCGCGGTAAACGAAGCCAGCATCGCGACCAGAATCGAGACGATAACAATAAAAGAGTCGTATGAGGTCGCTAACATAGTGCATTCCCGCGAAAAGCCGTGCTTGTGGTTAGACAGAGAGTTCTGACAGTGTTCTTTTTGTTATCGGCACCGCCCGGCGGTTAATGAGCCGCGCAGGCTGCGTGCTTTCACTTACTCTGATTGCTGAAAACTATCGTGACGTTCAGCCCGAGAGTGACGCCACCGGCTGCCGCCGTGAGGCGAAACGGAACGCGTCAACCCGGTCCGCCGGGGTCGGTTTACCCAGCAGATACCCCTGCAGGGCATCAAAGCCTAAGCTGGTGAGTAAATGCTGCTGCTCTTCGGTTTCCACCCCTTCCGCCACCATCCGCAGGTTGAGACTCTGCGCCAGCGTCAGCATGGCGCTGACCACCGTTGCATCTTCACTGCCGGGCCGCAGGCAGTTGATAAAGCTGCGGTCGATTTTGAGTTCGCAGGCATCCAGATCTTTGAGATGCAGCAGGTTGGCATAGCCGATGCCAAAATTATCAATGGCGACGCTGATACCCGCCTGCTGCAGTTCGCGGATGCGCTGCTGGCTGAACAGCGGGTCACGCATGGCTATCGTTTCGGTGATCTCCAGCATCAGCGCGCTGGCTGGCAACTGGAAGTGCGCCAGCGTCCGGGTCAGCGTGGTGAGCAGATCGCGCTGATGAAACTGCAGGGCGGAGAGGTTCACCGACACCGTCCAGTCACTGTGGCCCTGATTGTGCCAGCTTCTCAGCTGGCGGCAGGTCTCCTCGATCACCCAGTTGCCAAGCGCGACGATCTGGCCGGTCTTTTCGGCGCGCGGCAGAAACAGCTCCGGCGTCAGTAACCCGCGCAGCGGATGCTGCCAGCGCAGCAGCGCCTCGAATCCCAGTAACAGGGTGCCGCCGGAACTGAATTTGGGCTGATAGAACAGGCGCATCTGCTGGCGCTCTATCGCCTCCCACAGATCGTTCGCCAGCTCCAGCTGATGCTGGGTCGCATCGCTCATCGCCGGTTCAAACAGGCACCAGCCATTGCGCCCGTTGTGTTTGGTGTGATACATCGCCGCATCCGCATTAAACAGCAGCTCATGCCGGTTTCGCCCGTGCAGCGGAAAGATTGCAATGCCCGCGCTGAGTGACACGTGCAGCACATAGCGGTCAAGTTCAAAGGGGGTGCTGATCACCTTAACCAGCTTTTGCGCCAGCTGACGGGCTGGCGTGATATCCAGCGCCTCTGCCATCAGCACAAACTCATCGCCGCCCAGACGCACCAGCAGCATCGTGGTCGTGAGCTGGCTGCGCAGCCGCTCCGCGACTGCGACCAGCAGGCGGTCACCGACGTGATGTCCCCAGGTGTCATTCACCGCTTTGAAGCCATCCAGATCCATATAGAACACGGCAAAGCGGCTCTCCTGCAGCATCGCCTGCTTAATCGCCAGATCGAGCTGCTGCTCCAGCATGACCCGGTTCGGCAGCGCGGTCAGGTTGTTGTGCATCGCCAGCTGGCGCAGCTCCTGGTTGGCGCGATTGAGCCGCGCCGCCAGCCGTGCCGCGCGCAGCTGAGCGTCCAGCATGGAACTCAGCAGCGTGACGCTCAGAATAAGCAGGGTAATCAGCGTTACCCATACCGCCAGCCCCGGATTGCTGAGGCCCTGCGGCTGCATGGTGCTGCTCGGGCTGAACCGTGCGGCGGCCATGCCCACGTAGTGCATACCGGCGATGGCGATACCCATCACCAGGGAGGCCAGGCTGCGCATCAGCAGCAGATGCTGCTCCCCCTGGCGCAGATGAAACGCCAGCCACAACGCCAGCGCAGAGGCCACAAAGGCGATCAGCACAGAGAGGGCGACCAGCAGAGGATTCCAGTCTGGCCCCGGTTCAATCAGCAGCGCAGACATGCCGAGATAGTGCATGACCACTACCCCCGCGCCCAGGATCAGACTGCCGCGCAGCAGCCGGAAACGGGTGAGATGTACGCCTCCCACCGTCTGTCCGAAAGCCAGCATGGCGGCCAGAATCGCCACCAGCAGCGAGCCTGCCGTCAGCGGCACGTCATAGCGCATCGTCATCGGCATCATCATCGCCAGCATGCCGATAAAGTGCATGGCCCAGATGCCAATTCCCATGGCGGTGCCGCCGACCAGCAGCCAGAATCGGGCAGGCCAGCCCTGGGAGACCGCCACCCGTCCGGCGGTATCCAGGGCTGTAAAAGAGGCAATAAACGCCACGATCAGCGAAATGCCGATCAGGACGTTATCCCAGGTGATCTGCAGCATGTGCCACTCCTCACCACCCGTGCTGAACGGGTGCTGTGTAAAGTCTGATAAGTCATCTGAAAACCCCCGCGGGGGAAAAAGTTATTTAATGCCGGTATTTCGCCAGGGATTATTTCCGGCAAAACCCGCCCGCCAGCGCAGGAGAACGATGTGCAGCATCCTGTTCCCGCATCCGCTAAGCGAGCCGGTAAATCGTTATTATGTCTGATTGATACAGCAACATATTACCGAAGCGGAAAGCCTGCACGCGAGGAAAAAAACAGGGATTTCTGCTTTCCCGTTACGCTTACACGCCTTGCTATGACTGGGTTATCGGCTGAAGTGACTATTAGATTAGTGAAAAATAATCAGGAGCACTTCGCCAGACGCGTTAACTGTTCTATAGTAAGTAAAACTGATATAAATCAGCACCCTTAAGTCTAAGATTTTTCTTAAGACAGCCCCGTTGCGGGCACTGCTTTATTTATTTCTTATTTTTGGGCCAAATCGTTAATTAATACCAGGTGAAAAAGCACTGACTCCTGATAATCCGTAAGGAAATATTATGAAACTCAAGCTTTTTCTGTGTGCTGCTGCGGGATTAACGCTGTCACTTCCGACCTTAACCCAGGCGGCAACCACCTCCGGGACCATCAATGCCACCCTCACGCTGACCACCGGTTGCCTGGTCAACGGTCAGTCCGCCACGGCAGGCGTTAACTTCGGTACGCTGAACTTTGGTAGCAGCGCCGCCACCTTTGATACGCTGAACGCCACCCTGGTGGGCGCCGCCGGTAACGGCATCTACGTGCGCTGCACCACCGGTCAGGACTATAACGTGGTGGTGACCAGCAGCAACGCGGCGCCAGCGACCATCTATGGCACCGCCTCTGCGTCACCGCGCTATTTGCTGCTGGGATCGGACAATGCGCAGGGCATCGCCTATACCCTCTACAGCGATGCCTCCTTCACTACCGCGATTGCCAACAATACGCCGATTGCCGCCAGCGGCACCAACGATCCGACGCTGGGCACCAACTACGCCATCTATGGCCGGGTGGTCGGCGGCGGCTTTAACCCGCTGATTCCGGCCGGAACCTACACCGATACCATTAACGTCGCCGTGAATTATTAACTGCAGCCGCAGGTCAATGAGGGTGGTTCTCTGGCGATCCTGCCTGATGATCGCACGTGCTTTGCCTCTGCTGACAGGGAGCGTCAGCGCCTGGGGGCTGCCCACCAGCACCTTTCAGGTCTCCGCATCGATTGTGGCAGGCTGCGTGATATCCGGTACCAATACCGGCGTTTTCGGCACGCTCAATTTCGGCACGCAGTCTGGCGTGGCGACAGCGACCGTCAACGCCAGCTTTCTGCAGAGCACGACCATCAATCTCGCCTGCACACCCGGCACTACGCTGAGCATGAGCATCAATCAGGGCAACAACTACACCACCACCCGCAACCTGAAGCTGCCCAATTTCAGCAATACCGTTCCCTATACGCTCTTTAGCAATGCCAGCCGCACCACGGTGATCCCGGTCAACCAGGCCGTGCCGCTGAGCTACAGCAATGCCGGTAACATTACGCTGCCGATCTATGGCCAGCTGCAACTCCCCGGCACCGCGCGCGCTGGCGTTTATACCGACACACTGACCGTCACCCTGAGCTGGTGAGGCGATAAAAAACAAGGATATGATCATGAAGTCACTGTGCGCTCTGCTGCTGCTGAGCCCCACCCTGCTCTCTCCGGCCTTCGCCGCTAACTCGGTGATGATCTGGCCCATCGATCCCGCCATTAATCCTGACGAGAAAGCCAGCGAACTCTGGCTGGAAAATCGCGGTAACAGCACCACGCTAATGCAGATCCGCGTCTTCAGCTGGCAGCAGGTCAGCGGCCAGGAGCAGTATCAGACTCAGCAGCAGGTGGTAGCCAGCCCGCCGATGGTGCGGATGGAGCCGGGCCAGAAGCAGCTGGTCAGGCTGATTAAACAGACGCCGCCTGCGGCCGGTAAAGAGCTGGCCTATCGGGTGGTGCTGGATGAGATCCCGGCGCCGCGCAATCCCGGTGAGAATCAGGCCGGGCTGACGTTTCAGATGCGCTATTCCGTGCCGTTGTTTGTCTATGGCTCCGGGCTGAACACCGACAGCGCCCGGCCGGAGTTGCGCTGGCAGCAGGTCAGCGACGGCAGCAAGCGCTGGCTTCAGCTGACTAACAGCGGCAGCGGCCACGCCCGGCTGAGCAATGTCACGATTGGCGGTCGCCGGCTGGGGGAAGGATTGTATGGCTACGTGCTGGCGGACAGCATGCATCGCTGGCCGCTCACCTCCCCGGTCAGCGGCGAGCTGAGCGCTGAGGTCAACAAGCGCCCGTGGCGCAGCGCGGCTCAGAAGTAAGTGCTGAATGAGACGCTACCCGCTTCATCCCTGTGCGCTGGCGGTTGCCAGCCTCTGCTACGCCTGCTCGCCGGATAGCGTGCTGGCGGAGACTTACTCCTCCCTGCCACCGCCGCCGAGCCTGCAGTCCCGCGACAGCGGCCAGCAATATATGCTGGAGCTGGTGGTGAATCAGCAGGCAGAGGGCAATATCGTACCGGCAGAGCAGCGCGACGGTCACTTCTGGCTGCGCAGCGGCGATCTGCAGCGTGCCGGTCTGCCGCGGGAAAAGCTGGGCCAGCAGCCGCAGGTCGATGTCAGCAGCCTGCCTCTGGTCAGGGTGGATTATGATGCTGCGCGGCAGCGGCTGCTGCTGACCGTGCCGCCAGAGTGGCTTCCCGGCCAGGTGATCGGCGAGGCGAAAAACGGGCCGCGCTATCCGGGACGGACCAGCAGCGGCGCGCTGCTTAACTACGATCTTTACGCCAGCCGCACCGACAACAGCGGCACCCGCCTCTCCGCCTGGAATGAGCTTAGGCTGTTCGGGGAGGCCGGGCACCTCTCCAGCAACGGCGTCTGGCAGCAGCAGCTGGAAGGCAGTCCCCCTTATCAGGATGATGGCTACATCCGCTATGACACCTGGTGGAGCAACGAAGATGAAAATGCGGCGGTGAGCTGGCGGGTCGGTGATCTGGTCAGCGACTCGCTCGCCTGGGGCAGCAGCGTGCGGCTCGGCGGCATCCGCATCGGTCGCGACTTCAGCATCCGGCCCGATCTGGTCACCTACCCGCTGCCCGCCTTTTCCGGTCAGGCCGCTGTCCCCTCCACCGTGGATCTGTTTATTAATGGCTATCGCTCCAGCCAGGCGAACGTGCAGCCTGGCCCCTGGTCGCTGACCAATGTTCCGTTCGTCAACGGCGCGGGTGATGCAGTGATCACCACCACCGATGCAACAGGCCGACGCGTCACCACGACCATGCCCTTTTACGTCTCCAGTAACCTGCTGAAAGCGGGACTGTCGGATTACGCCTTTTCCGCCGGGGCGATCCGCGAGAACTACGGCATTAAAAATTTCGATTACGGACAGGCCGCCGCCAGCGGCGCGTATCGTTATGGCATGACCGACTGGCTGACGCTGGAGAGCCAGGCCGAAGGCAGCGAAAACCTGGCAATGGGCGGGCTGGGCGGCCAGCTGCGCGTCGGCAGCTGGGGGGTGGTAAACGGCGCGGTGGCGCAGAGTCAGCTGGATGGCGAGCGCGGCGGGCAATACAGCTGGGGCTATCAGTACAACAACCGCTGGTTCAATTTCGGCATGCAGCAGACCCGGCGCAGCCGCGACTTTGGCAACCTGGCGCTGGTCGGCAGCCGTGCCGGAAGTCAGGCAGATAGTCGCTTCGCGCTGTCGCGCCGCAGTGCGCAGTACAGCGCCAGCGTCTCACTGAACCGTTTTGGCAGCGTCGGCGCCGCCTTTATCGATATTACCGACGGTCAGGGCGACCGCACCCGCCTGTGGAATCTCTCCTGGAGTAAAAACCTGTGGGGCAACAGCAGCCTCTACATCTCCGCCAGCCGCGATCAGCAGGAGAAGAGCTGGACCGGCGCCATCTCGCTGGTGATCCCCTTTGGCGAACAGGGCAGCGCCGCGATCAGCACCGAACGCGACCGGCGCGGCCGCAACAGCCAGCGCGTCTACGCCTCACGCGCCATGCCCAGCGACGGCGGATTCGCCTGGGATGCCTCCTGGGCGAATCAGAGCGGTGACAGCGGCGACTACCGTCAGGGCAGTCTGCGCTACCGCAACAACCAGGTTGACGCCTCGGGAGGCTTTTATGGCGACGATGACAACCTCACGCAGTGGGCCGATCTCTCCGGCGCGCTGGTGCTGATGGACAACAGCGTCTTTGCCGCCAACGCCATCAACGACGCCTTTGTGCTGGTGAAAACCCGCTACCCCGACGTCAACGTCCGCTACGAGAATCAGTCGATGGGACGAACCAACCAGCAGGGCTATCTGCTGGTGCCCACCATCAGCAGCTACTACCCGGCTAAATATGATATCGACACCCTGGATCTGCCCGCCGATATGACCACGCCGCAGGTTGAGCAGAGCGTTGCCGTCCGGCGTCAGAGTGGCTATCTGCTCAACTTCCCTGTAGAGAAGCTGCGATCGGCCAGCGTGATTCTGGTCGATGCGCAGGGTCAGCCACTGCCGGTCTCAAGCCAGGTCGTGCGGCCCGATCATCCCACGGAGTATGTGGGCTGGGATGGGATTGTCTGGATGGAGGCGCTGACGGTCAGCAATCCGATCGCGGTGGTCACGCCCGACGGCCGCCGCTGTGAAACCGAACTGCACATCGCCAGCGGTCAGCCGCAGGCGCTGAAAACCTATGGCCCGCTGACCTGTCCGCTGCCTGCACCGGCCGCGGGCAGCGCCGCCACGCCCGCTGATACTTTCTCTTCCGGAGCGCGACCATGATAAAAATTCTGCTGAAATGCCTGATCCCTGCGGGCCTGCTGCTCTGTCTGCCGTCGCTGGGTTATGCAGCCTGTACCCTTCCCGCCTCCACCGCCAGCTTCGGCTCCCTCACGACCTTTGTGGCGAATACCACCGTGAACGCCACCACCACCAACGCCAACGTCAACTGTGGCTCGGGCAGCGCGCTCTCGCTGCTGGGTAATAACCAGATTACGTTTCAGCTGACCGGCGCGACGAATGTCAGCGGCACGCGCGGCACCCTGAAACGCAGCGGTGACACCGGCAGCGATAATGTGCCGGTGCGGCTCTGCACCGACAGCGCCTGCGCCAGTGAACTGACGATTGGCGGCGCGGCCTATGTCTATGGGTCACAGACGCTGGTCAATCTGGCGGGGTTACTGGGCAGCCTCAACTTCGCCATCCCGGTTTACCTGCGCACCGTTCCCGGTCAGGTGGTGGCCGCCGGCACCTACCAGGTGACGCTAAACATGGCCGTGACGTATCGCGTCTGTACCAGTGTCAGCGTGGGAAATGTCTGCTTAAGCGAACAGAACGGCAGTGGCGTGATCCCGATAACCGTGACCGCTACGCTCACCAATGACTGCACCACCATTACCTCGCCCAACATCAGCTTCGGCAGCGCGCCGCTGGTCGGCAGCTTCTCTGCGGTGTCGCAGACCATCAATGTGCTGTGCAGCAAAGGCAGCACCTATACGGTCGGACTGAGCAATGGCAGCTATCCCGTGAGCAGCGTGAGGAATATGGCGAGCGGAACGAATCGTCTGAGCTATGAGATCTACAAAGGCACGACCAGCAATCGCTGGGGACCCTCAGGGACGGAGCGCTGGAGCAGCACGACCTCGACCGCAGTCTCTGCGGATGGACTGACGCGCGGCTTTAACTACACCGCGCGCATCCTGACGACGCAGGCCACGCCGCCCGCCGGAAACTACAGCGACAGCGTGGTGGTCGATTTAGCCTTTTAGAGCGAGGAGCTGACCGGCGTACCGCTGTGGCGCAGCTGGAGAATCTCGGCCATCACCGGGCCGTTGTCGTTCTGCCCGGCGTTCG
>JAAIGE0100406565.1_pt1 | contig 14144 bp, 21 predicted proteins | sample 6487951 | NCBI WGS metagenome assembly JAAIGE01 (sample SAMN13974128, study PRJNA590717) | phyllosphere metagenome | biome: tomato field; feature: multiple bacterial spot infested tomato fields; material: tomato leaves; isolation source: leaves from tomato fields | host: Solanum lycopersicum ... | reverse complement strand
TACACCTGCCCACAGTGTGGAAGCGATCAGGTGACCACCGAGAGTCACCAAATGTTCATGGTGAACAGCGGAGAGCACTACTGCCACAGCATGAAAACTGGGGACAGCGACTCTCCTGCTGATTGCCTGAGATGCGGTTGGGAAGGCCAGCGACACCAGCTCGTCAATCTGAAGGAGCCCAGCCATGACCGCTGACATCACCACCCAAGGCGCGAGCCTGGCACCGTGCCCGTTTTGCGGGTCGGCGGACACTGCGATTCATCAGAGCATGCGACTGATCTGGATCGCCAGTTGCAACCATTGCGAAGCCCAAGGCCCCGTCAGTAGACGTCAAGACCTAGCGGTTGCCGCCTGGAACCGTCGCGCCCCGCAGCCACCGGCAGTGCTGGTGCCGCTGACGGATGAGCAGATCGCCTCAGCGTGGCGTCAGTGGCCCAGAACATCGGTCACGAGTGCCGCCAGGGCAATTGAGTTCATGCGCTTCTGTGGCATTCCCGGAGCCGCCACATGACCCTCTACGACTTCCCCCGCCGCATCCTCGCCAAGATCCCGCGCGCGCCCGGTGCTGCGATGATCGGCGAACTGGCCGAAGCGCTCGATGTGACGTACAAGACCGCCGAGCGGCACGTCAAGCAACTGGAGCGCCGCGGACTCGTGCAAGCTGTGGCCACTGGCAACGCACGCCACAGCGCATGGCAGGCCACCGGCCGCGGATTCGGCGCACCGCCGCCAGGCGTCACGCACCGCACCGTTCTCGCCCCTGGCGCCCCCTGGCCCTACGAGGTGCACCCGTGAAGTGCCCGATCTGCGCCGCAGCCAGCAGAGTGCTGGAGACCCGCACGACCGACACGCATGCCACGCGGCGTACGCGCGAGTGCGACAACCTGCACCGGTTCGAGACGTTCGAGATGGTGGGCCCGGCGGTGAACGGTTCGCAGGTGGCACGGGCAGATCGAACGATCGAGGCGCGCCGCTTCCGGTGGGAACGCGACCGGCAGATTCGCATGGCCACGGGCACGATCGACCAGATCGCGGCGCAGTTCGGCGTCGGCCGTGACACGGTGAAGGACGCCCGGCACGCCGGTGGGCGGCGCAGGGCTGGGGTTAAGAGATGAACAGCAGAACCGTCACGATCGTGCCCACACCAGAGGGTCGTTTCGTCGTGTGCCGCAACTGGCCTGGCGTGCCACTCACCGGCGAGGTTGATTGTCCGACGCGGGAGTCAGCACGATCACATGCTGCGAGACTGCAGGCAGAGTACGACCGGATTGACGCGCAGCCTGCTCCCAGCAGTGATCCGTGGGAGCCTCGGCAAATACCGTTCGGGTTTTACAGCGATTCGGATGCTGCATGACCTACACGTACCGCTGCCCTGACTGCCGCACGCGGCGCAAGTCGTTCGACCTGTTCACGCGCCACCTGCGGGAATCGGGGCACCGTGCGTGCCACTGTGGGGGCTATGAGTGGGGCCCGCACCGCCCGGGCAGCCCATGCTGCGACCAGCACCCCGCGGCGGCCGTGCACCGCGCCGCGCGCCAGGGCGCGACGTATGAGGAGTGCTGGGAAATCCAGATGGCGCTGGTCACCGAAACGCCGGGGCGGCCGATTCGTGAGTGGCCTGCATCCGGCGATCGAACTCAGGGCACGCGCCGGGCTTGAACGGGTGCACGTAGCCGCTGCACAGTTCGTTGAACACCGATTCAGGCATGCAGATTTCGTGCGCCTGCTCGGCCGGTAGGCACACGGCGATGTCGGCGAACACCTGCTCGGGCGTGCGGTTTTGCCAGTTGCTCATTTCTTGCCTCGTTTGATCTGGTTCAGCCAGAAATCTCGCTCGCCGCGTAGCATCTGGCCCACTGGCGAATCTGCCGAGAAGCCCTTGAGCGTGCTGTTCAGGTTGCGCAGTTCGTCGTCGGCCTGCGCCAGGCCGTGACGCTTGAAAGCCTGGCGACCCTCCTCGATGCCTTCGAGGTAGTAGATGCTGACGGTTCGGGCGGTCATAGGTAGAAGCCCGGCTTACGGTTCCGAATCACAAAATACAGCCTGTTTTCCCGATGCGCTTCGCAGGCCGCAAAAAGCCACGCACCTGAGTGCTTGGCCGCCCTCGCGGAGTTCTTCAACCGCATCACAGCACCGTCCACCAGCCCATCTCAGCGCCCAGGGCCACATCGGTGGGTTTCACCAGCATGCCGGCGTTTTCCACGAACTCCTCAATACTGGTCAGCGGGATCACCCGAAAGATGTGCAGTTTGCCTTCGTGTGTGACGGTGATGGTGGTCATTTCAATCTCCGTTTGCGTTGTCGATGTGTGTAATTTACCGCATGGATAATTAACTGTCAACACCAACGGGCAAAAAAAAGACCCGCGCGAGGCGGGTCGAACGTGGCGGATGGCGAAAACGCCACGGGGAGGTTCAGTTTAGGGCGGCCAGGGCCCGCTGTCGCAACGCCGGCGGCGCACGCCGTGCGGTCGGATCGCCCACCGCCAAGCCTTGCGCCACAACGGTCAGGATCTCGCCGCGGATCGCCTCGCGCATCACCTGCTTGCGGATCTCGGCCATCTCGCCGAGGCGCTTGCCCACGAGCGGGCCACTCACGCCGGCGCGGCGCGCTATCGCGTTGCGGCCCAGGTTGCCGAAACCGTTCACGCGCGCCTCTTCAACGGCGGCGGCCAGCAGTTGCTGCGCGCGTTCCTTCGGGGGTAGTCGGGAGGTAGTCATGGGAGTGCAGTGTAATCCGTGTTTTCTAGGGTGTCAATTAAACCGCCAACTGCCCCACATCCGACACGAACTGAAACCGGCCTCCGAGCGATTCGACTTTGCGGCCGAACGCAGCCTGCACGCGGTCGCGCTCCGTCACGGGGTGCGTCCAGCCGGGTTTCTTGCCCTCGACCGCCCAGAAGCGGCCGACGTACGTGCCGACCATCTCGGGCGTGATGAGCTCGCGGCGGATGCCGATCAGGTCGGACGACTTGATCACGCGGTTTACAGCCGCCGAGGTGTTCCCCAGGCCGAACCGCACCGGCTGGCCGCGGTCGTTCCGCAGCATGCCGGAGTTGTTGCGCAGCAGCCAGTGGCCCGCTGCGAACGCCCGGGCCGTCGATTCGGTCAGCACACCTGATTCGGTGGTGGCCAGGCCACCCATGCCCGAGGGCTCCGGCAGTTGTGCCAGCGCGTCGTACAGGCCCGGCAGTGCCGACAGCGGCACGTTCTCGCGGATCGCCCAGGCGGTGATGGGATCCGTCACGACTGTTTCCCCTCGAACTCGATCAGCAGGTCGATCGTGTGGCGTGCCTTCTTCAAGTCGTCGATGCCACCCTTATCGCGGAAGCGCGTCACGTACTTGATGATCGTGTGCTGGCAGGCATCCAGCTTGTTCGCTATGCTGTATTCCATCGGCTGGATCGCAAGCGACTTGTAGTGGCTGCCGCCGATCTGCACGTCGAGGGCACTGGTCCCAGCGGATTCGCCTCGGCCCAGCGTAGATACGAACTCCGTCAGAGCCTCGCCGCGCGGCAGAGATTTCGGCACGTCCTGCACCCACGAACGACCGTCGAACCGCCAGCCGAGCGCAGAGAGCGTTTCGGCGGCCAGGGCTGCGGCGTCGGTCGTGATGTTCTCGGGTTCAGCGTGCGCGACAGGCTTATCGCCCTGCACAAGTCGAATCGGCTCGTACTTGCCGTTTCTATTTTCGCGCGGCCATATGCCTTCACTATAACACCGGATGTCGCCCGGGTCTTTGGGGTTCGCCAGCGCAAGGCCTGACGAGGTGCTGACCACCACGGACATTCGCCCGTCGCCCATTTCCCACACCTGACCCACTGCCAGTTCAATTCCGTTCACCGCCATGTCATTCTCCTGAGAGTTAATTTACCGATGCGGAAATAATACCACGGGCCTGCAGTTCCTGTCTAACCCGTTCTTCTAGCGCCGCCGCCTCGCTCGCGCCGAGCGTTGCCGCCTGGTACGTGGCGATTCCGTAGCGGTCGTAGAACGCCTTCCGCGCCTCGTCCGTCGTCATGCCGCGGTGTTCCTTCCAGCCGCCCCACAGTGCCAGCGTCTCGCGCAGCGTGTGCTGGGCCATCTGGCGCGCCGCGTGGTTGCGCTGCACGGCGATCTGCGCCGGGCGCGCGAGCCCCTGCGGCACGTACACCGGGCCGTCTACCCGGGCGATCTCGCCCAGCATCGCCATACGCGTCGCTTCGTCCAGTTCGATCAGGCTGCCATCGACGTGTTCGGGCCCGTCACGGCGAGCGGGCTCGGGGCTGAATCCACAGTGTGGGCACGCTGACATGAACCGAGGGTAGACACCCTGGCACGGGATATCAGCCGCCAGCGGACTGCCGGGATTCAAGCACGTGCGCACCGCTTCCACATCGTTCGGCGCGGACTTCGACGAACGCTCCCGGTCGTTCAGCGTCCACTCCCGATAGGCGTCCGGCAGGCCGTGCTGCATGACGTTCCCGACGAAATCGAAGTACCGGAATACCTTGCCCGGCGCCGGCCGCCAGCCGCGGCCAAACCGCTGCCGGAACCGGTTCAGGCTGGCCGTTGCGGCCGTGTCGAGCACCACCTCGACGGCAGGGCAGTCGAACCCCTCATCGATCAGCGCCACGCTGGCGATTACCAGCACTTGCCGGAGCTCGAACTGTTTCAGGATGCGGCTGCGCAGCCCGTCCTCGGTCTTGCCGCTCAGCACCTCGGCCGGTACGCCGGCGTCACGGAACTTCGACACGACCAGCTGCGCGTTCTCGATCGAGTCGCAGAACTGCAACGCCAGGCTACCCGGCACATGCTCGCAGTAGTGCGCCACCGAATCGCCGAAGATCGTGGAGCGCCGGGCCTCCTGCTTGACCTCGGCGGGGCTGAACTCACCTTTCGCGGTCAGGTGGATCTGATCGCGGTGGAAGTCGTTCGGCGGCATAAGAATCTTGTACGGGCTGAGGAAGCCCTGCTGCATCATGATCGACTCTTGCGGGCCCAGCACCAGGTTATCGGCGATGCCGCTGGCATGCCGGCCGAGCCCCTTGCCGTCCGTGCGCAGCGTGCAGGCCGTGGGGCCCAAGAACCGCGTCGTCGGGCCGAACTGCGCCAGGGCTTTCTCGAACTCGCCGCCACGGATGTAGTGGTGGAATTCGTCGCACATGACGAACGTGCACTGGCGCAGGAATGCATGCTCGCCCTTGATCCGCGCGAGCGTCTGCACGCTGGCCACGCCGACGTTCGCACCGGCCCGCACGAAGTGCGTGCCCAGCTTGTCGATCTGGTATGCCATGCACAGTCGCACGAGCGCGTCCTGGCCGATCACACGGTGGTGGATGCCCTCGCGCGCCAGGGCCAGCGCCAGTTGCGCCACGATCTCGGAACGGTGAGCCATCATCAGCGCACCACCCGAGTGATCCCGGATCGCCGCGGCGCTCGTGGCCGACTTGCCCGTACCGGTGCCCATGCGCAGCGCCTGGCAGAGGTGGCCGGCAGACCAGCCGCGTTCGAGGTTGTCGAGGGCTTCGAGTTGATACCAGCGGAGTTTCATAGCTGCGCGGCCTTCCAAGTTCGTTCCATCCGCGCTAAGGCCTGCTCGCAGGCCCATTTCACCCCGTTGACCGTAGTCACCCGCACACCATCGAGACCGTACCCTGGTGGGAAAAGTACCAGCAGGTGCGTGCGATTGCGCTCCATCTTTGCGCACATGCAGTGCTCCTGTACTGATCTCACCGCCTGCTCTGCGGCCTTTATGTTCTCCTGAACGCTGCCCATAAATTCTCCTGTTGACCAATGGGAAAATTATGCCGTAAGATACACACATCCGCAACCCAAACCAACCGGAGAAATTGAATGGAACTGAAATTTGACCCGACCGTGGCTAGCGAAGTGAAGGCCGTACAGGCAATGCTGGCCGGGCTGACTGCAGCTAACACCGTGACCGTGGAAGTGAAGAATGCCGGCGCATCCGTCAGCGGCGAGATCGTCAACATACCTCTTACGCCTGCACAGATCGCGCAACTCGGCCAAGTACCGGGTTGCATCGGCGACGCCGCGCGCCTGGCGGCAGCAGTCTCGCTCAGCCAGCAGCAGATCGATGCCATGGACGAAACGGCGGGCCTCGCACCCGCGAGTGCCGTCCCCCCGGTGCCCGCTGCCCCGTCAACTGCGGTTGCCGCACCATCGCCGACTGCCCCCGCGGTGCCGCAGGCTGGCGTACCGACGCCGCCCAGCGCATCCGCACCGCCTGTTCCTGCCGCCCCCACAGCGCCTGTCCCGCCGGCACCTGCAGCTACGACCAGCCCTGCGCCCGCCGTTGAACTCGACGCGAGCGGCCTGCCCTGGGACGAACGGATCCACGCTGGCAGTAAGGCTCGGAACGCGGATAAAACGTGGCGCCAGCGCCGCAACCTGCCGGAGGGCCTGCGCGAGTCGGTCGAGGCAGAACTGCGCGCGGATATGGCCGCAGGCGGAACCGTGCCCAGCGACTATGCGGCCGCTCCTGCGGCGAGTGCCACGGGGGAGCCTGTCGCTACTGTGACGACACAGGCGATGTCTACGACCTCACCGGAGAGTGGCGTGGCATCTGTTCTTGCGCCGCCGGTGACGAACACCGTGCCGCCCGTTCCCCTTGTTCCGCCTGTGCCACCTGTCGCGCTCTCGGCCACGAACACTGTCAACGCTGTGGTACCCGCTTCTGACCCCGTGCCTGCCGCTCCAGCGGTGAGTGCAGTCCCTTTGCCACCTGCCGCCACTGCGGCGGCACCGGCGCAGTCGAGCGCGGCTACCCCAACCGCTACACCGCACCCTGCGGGTTCTGCAACGGCTAGCGGTCAGCCGCCCGCCACGAATTTCATCGAGCTCTGCACGAAGGTGTCCAAGCTGACCAGCACGGGCGAACTGTCGGACGCTGACCTGGCTGCGGTGTATCAACGTGCCGGCGTGGCGAGCCTCATGGCACTCCCGGCACTGCCCGACCAGGGCGCGGCGAAGGCGGTGGAAATCGACGGCTACATCGAGGAGTTGTTCGCATGATTGCCACGATCCCTCTGGCCGCACAACGCGCCGGCCGCATCTACATCGCCGGGCCCATGACGGGTATCGACGATTTTAACTTTCCGGCGTTCAACGCAGCGGCCGAAGCCCTGCGCGCCCAAGGCTGGCACGTCGAGAACCCGGCCGATCACGGCGTGGTCGCTGGCGCCACGTGGGAGGACTACCTAGCGTACGACCTGACGCGCATAGGAACGTGCGGCGCGATCCACCTGCTGCCCGGCTGGTCGAAGTCGAAGGGCGCGCGGCTGGAGCATGACCTGGCCCGTCGCCTGGGCATGCTGGTGACGTATGCGGTGGGTGCGGAACACGGCTATACGCAGGAGACCGAACATGCTGACCTCTGACCAACCCACGATCCTCGCCGCCTGGAGCGTGCGCGACGAGGCGAAACTGCGCGAGGCTGAGAACTTCGTGCGCGAGTCGAGCAAGCGCCGGCAGATCGCCGTGGATCGTGTCGCTGCCGCGTTGAAGCACGCCGGGTTCGTGGAGCAGGGCGAGGACGGCATGGATCTCGCCGCGCTGGCCATCGAACACGCCGACGCGATCCGCGATGCGCTGGAGCCGTTCGATTCTGGCGCACGGGCGGCGCAGTCATGACCACCGACACCGCCCACGCCATGCTCTCCCCGAGCAGCGCGCACATCTGGCGCGTGTGCACTGGCATGCCGCGCATGCTGACGCAGGTGCGTGACCCGCTGCCGCGCGACGACGAGGCCAGCCGCGAGGGCACCGCCGCGCACTGGGCCGCGCACGAGATGATCGAGGGTCGCACGGTCGGCGAGGGCCAGATCACGCCCGACGGTACCGTGCTGGTCGAGTCGATGATCCAGAGCGCCGAGGTGTTCGCCGACCACGTTCTGCGACGCCATGCGGCCGCCACGGTGCGACCCGTGCCTGGCATGAACGTCGGCATCGAATCGCGGCTGAACGGCTACAGCGCGCACCGTTTCGGCACCCCCGATCACTGGCTGTACGACGCGAACGCCGGCACGCTGTACGTGGACGACTTCAAGCACGGCTTCGGCGTCGTCGAGGTGTTCGAGTGCTGGCAGCTGATCGACTACGCCGGCATGCTGGCGCAGCAGCTGAAACTGGCCGACACCGTGCGCGTCGTGCTGACGATCGTGCAGCCGCGTGCGCCACACCGTCAGGGCCCCGTCCGCGAGTGGCGCACTACCGTCGGCGCGCTGCGGTCGTACTGGCACGCGCTGGACATGGCCGCCGAGGAAGCCACGAGCCCCACGCCGCAGATCCGGCCGAACCCCGGCTGCGTCCACTGCGAAGCGCGCCACGAATGCCCGGCGCTGCAGCAGGATGGCTACCGCAGCGCTCAGATCAGCCAGGAGGCCGAGGCGGTGCAACTGAGCCCCGCGGCGCTGGGCGTCGAACTGGCACACCTCACCGACGCGGCCGAGCGACTGAAAGCGCGCATTTCGGGGCTCCAAGCGCACGCCGAGTCGCTTCTGCGTTCTGGTGAGCGCGTGCCGAACTGGCGCATGTCGCCCGGACAGTCGAACCTGGCGTGGACGGCACCGATCGAGCAGGTCGTGGCGCTGGGTCAGGTGCTGGGCGTCGATCTGCGCAAGCCGCTCGATGTCGTCACGCCGACACAGGCGAAACAGAAGCTGAAAGGCCCCGCCGCAGCGGTCGTTGATACCATGGCGGCCCGCCCGCCCGCTGGCATGAAGCTGACGCGCGACGATGGCGCAGAAATGCGGCATATTTTTTCGCAGTCAGGGGCTTGACGGCTTCGGTTACTGTGCGGTAAATTACAGGTTCACACAACAGAGGAATTTTTATGACTGAGCGTTTGTTCCTGGCGGATCTGGACACGATGAGCGAAGACGAAGTGAAAGACCATATCGCCAGCGGTTACGCCGGCGAAGGCGATCACTCAGCTACCGAAGCAGAAGCTGCGGCTCTTCGCGCAGAACTTAACGGCTTTGATGTGCTCGTGGCTTACGAATCGGTCGGAAGTTTTGGCTGCGATTCGTCAAGCTACTTCCTCGTACGCGATAAGGAAAGCGGCAAGCTGTCGGAGGTACGCGGAGGCCACTGTTCGTGCTACGGCTTTGAAGGTCAGTGGGACCCGGAAGACGTGCAACTCGAATACCTGCTGTCCGACAAGTTCCACATGGGCACCGGCGGCTATGACGACGAAGCACAAGAGAACAAACGCAAAGTGGTGGAGTTTTTCAAGACGCTCAACGCATAACCACATCCGCCAGTGCCTGCCGCTGTGACAGGGCGGCATGTGCGGGCGCTGCCCGAATACCCTGAAACGAACCTCGAAAGAACCTCATGAGCAAAGAGAACATTGAACTGATCACCCCGCCCGGCATCCTCGTCTGGGGCGACGTTCACAAAGCGCAACCCAAGACCGACCGTAACGGCCAGCCCAAACTCCGCGGAGACGGCACGCAGTTGGCTATGTTCGACTTCGGTGTGGCGATCCCGAAGACCGCGGCGGCCTGGAAAGATGAACCGGGCTACGGTCAGACGATCCACGCCGCAGGTGTGCGTCTGTGGCCCACCGGCCAGCATGCGTGGCCCGCCTTCGCGTGGAAGATCACCGACGGCGACAGTGCGGTGCCGAATAAGAAAGGCATTGCGCCGAACACGCGCGAAGGCTATCCGGGTCACTGGATTCTCGCGTTCTCTGGCATGTACGCCCCGCAGTTGATGGACGCTACCGGCGGCGCTGTCGTTTCAACGACGCGCACGGACATCATGTTGCCCGGCGATTGGGTGCAGGTGATCGGCACGATCTCGAGCAACGAATCGGCGGACAGCCCGGGCATCTACCTGAACCACAACGGCGTCTGCTTCAAGGGTCTGAGCGCTCGTGGCCGCATCACTGCCCGTCAGGCAATTGACCCGAGCAAATTCGCCGTCGGTCTGGCTGCGGGCGCCACGTTGACGCCTGCCGCAAACCCGGGCACGCCCGGCGCTACACCCCCCGTGCCGGCACCTGCCACCGCTCCGGTGGCCCCCGCACCCGTCGCGCCCCCGCCCGTTCCTCAGCAGACCGCTGTGACGCCCAGCGCGACGTTCGTGCCTCAGCCGCCCGCCGCCGTGGCACCCGCACCGATCGCGCCGCCCCCGGCCGTCCGTCAGGTGTTCAAGGACGGCGCCGTAGCCGGCACGCTGGAGCAGTTCGTTTCGGCCGGCTGGTCCGAGGCGACCCTGGCGCAGAACGGGTACGTGGTGCAGTGAGCCAGATCCCCGTCATCCTCTACGCCCCGTCCGGATGGGGCAAGACGCACCGCGCGGAGGAACTGCGCGAGCAGCACCGGTGCACGTCGGTTGTCGATCCCTGGCACCCGTGCGAGCCGCTGACGCCCGGCGCGTTGCATCTGACGAGCGCACCGATCGGTCGATGGCCGTCAATCCCGCAGGTGCCGCACCACTACATAGCGTGCATCGGCTGACACGAGACCGCCCTTCGGGGCGGTTTTCTATTGACGGCTGGTTTACTATGCGGTAAATTACAGGCTCACACAACGGAGGAATTTATGGGCACCGATATTCACGGCGTTTTTCAGCGCCGCAACCCGACTACCAGCACGTGGGAGGACATTGCCAGCGACTACGAACAGCACCGTCACTACCAGCTCTTCGCCGTCCTGGCCGGCGTTCGCAACGGCTTCGGATTCGCGGGCATTGTGACTGGCGAACCTGTGCGGCCGATCGCAGAGCCGCGCGGCTTTCCCGCGGATTTCGACATCATCTGTGATGATCTACACCCCATTCGCAGTATTGAGCGAGTTGACCCACACCGCCGCGCCCACCATGACGCGCTGACAATCTGGATGGGCGAACACACCCGGAGCTGGCTCAGCGGAAAAGAGATGCTGGCATGGTTCGAGAATGCGCCGTCAGTGCTACAAACCGGGGTTCTGTCTCGCGAGGAATACGAGGCCTGGGACAAACAGAGCTCTCCGACCTGCTACGGCAGCGACGTGAGTGGCAAGGGTGTGGTTCTGATCAACGACAACCAGATCGAACGCGAAGCAAAGCCGGATTGGAACTACATTCGGTGCGAGTGGACGCAAAGCCTGCGCGACGAACTGGTGTACTTTTTCGACGAGGTTCGTCGTCTCGCGGCAGAGCACAACGAAGTGCGGTTTGTGTTCGGGTTCGACTCATGAACACGTACCACATCACCATCACCCCGCGCACCGGCAACCCGATCACCGCGCGCTGCGTCTGTGCCGGCATGGGCGAGGCCCAGTGCGTTGCGATCGTCCTGGCGGGGGATGACGGCGCGCATGTTCGGGTGCGGCGGGTATGAGCGTGCTGGTCATCCCGCCACCGCCCCCTGAGGCGCACCGCCTGCCGCTCGGCACGACACTGCTGGCCGGCCTGGGCGTCTCTACGTCGCTTGCTGACTGCGATTTCGAGACGTACAGCGAGGCCGGCATGGTGCTGCGAACGAAGTCGGGTAAACAGCGCTGGGCCCAACCTGACGGCGCCACCGGCACGTCCAAGGGGCTGCCGCTGGTCGGTGGCGCGGCCTACAGCGAGCACCCCAGCACCGAAGTTCTCACGTTCGCCTACGACCTGAAGGACGGTGCCGGCGCGCGGGTGTGGGTGCCGGACCTGCCTCCCCCGACCGATCTGTTCGATTACCTGGCCCGCGGCGGCATGCTCGAAGCCTGGAACGTCACGTTCGAGCGGAACATCTGGTGGAACGTGTGCCGGCGGCGCTACGGCTGGCCGGCATGGCCGATCGAGCAGCAGCGGGACGCGATGGCCAAGTCGCGCGCGTTCGGCCTGCCGGGCAAGCTCGATCTTGCCGCCGATGTGCTGGGCACGGCCATCCAGAAGGACAAGGACGGCAAGCGCCTGCTCGACAAGTTTTCCGTGCCGCGCAATCCCACCCAGGGCGACTCGCGGCTGCGCATCCGCCTGACCGATGATCCTGCCGACGCGATGCGGCTGGTCGGCTACAACGTGACGGACATCCAAGCAGAGGCCGGCGTGTCGATGGCGTGCCCCGATTTGGAAGGCGAAGAACTGGAGTTCTGGCTGGCCGACCAGCGAATCAACGCGCGCGGCGTCGGGATCGACCGCGAAGGTGTCGAGAATCGCATCGCTATCGTGGATGCGGCTCATGAGCAGTACAACGCCGAACTGTCGGAATTGACGGGCGGCACTGTTCGGGCCGCCAGCGAACTGTCCAAGCTGCAGGGTTGGCTGGGCGCCCAGGGCGTCGTGATGCCCAGCATGGATGAGGACGCCATCGGCAGCGCGCTGTCTGGCGATACCCTGCCGGAGTCAGCACGTCGGGCGCTCGAAATTCGCCAAGTCATCGGCAGCGCCAGCGTGAAGAAAGTTCGCGCCATGGCGATGCAAGCCTGTTCCGACGACCGGCTGCGCGATCTGTTCTCCTACCATGCGGCACGCACAGGGCGGCCGACCGGCAACGGGCCGCAACCGACGAATCTGCCCAAGGCGGGCCCCAAGGTCTACCGGTGCGGTTGCGGCCGGCACTCGTCGGATGCGCAGGTGTGTGTGTGGTGCGGCGTGCCGCGGCCACCAGGCACGCGCGACGTGGAATGGTGCATTGAGGCTGCGGAAGATGCTCTAGAAATAATAGCGTCGCGTGATCTCCGGAAGGTCGAGCGGTACTTCGGCGATGCCATGCTGACCGTCTCGGGCTGCCTGCGGGGCCTGTTCTGCGCCGCGCCGGGGCACGAGTTGATTTCGTCCGACTTCACGGCCATTGAGGCCGTGGTGCTTGCCGCATTGGCCGGCGAGCAGTGGCGTCTGGATGTGTTCTCGGCCGGCACTGACATCTATCTGGAGTCGATCAGCCGCAGCACTGGCACGGCGGTGGCGGACATGGTAGCGTTCAAAAAGGAGCGCGGCATGCACCATCCGCTGCGTCAGAAGGGCAAGATTCAAGAGCTCTCGTTGGGCTTCGGCGGCTGGCTGGGCGCATTGCGTGCCTTCGGCGCCGAGGGCACAGACGACGAGCTCAAGCAGCAGATCATCGCCTGGCGCAACGCCTCGCCGGCAGTGGTCGAGTTCTGGGGCGGCCAGTCGCGCAACTTCGGCCGACAGCCGGGCATGTTCGGCCTGGAAGGTGCCGCCGTGACGGCAGTGCGCAAGCCCGGCGAATGGGTCAGCGTGCCGCGCCTGGACGGAACGGACAGCGGCGTGGCCTACCTGTGCCAGCGCGACGTGCTGTACTGCCGCTTGCCGTCCGGCCGAAACCTCGCCTACCACCGGCCGCGATTGACGCCGACCGGCACATGGCGGGGGGATCGCCTCACGTTCGAGGGGTACAACACGAACGCGAAGAAGGGCCCGCCTGGCTGGCAGGTCATGGATCTGTACGGCGGTTTGCTGTGCGAGAACGTGGTGCAGGCCACGGCGCGCGACATTCAGCGGCAGGCGATCCTGAATCTGGAACGCAACGGCTATCCGGTCGTGCTGCACGTGTACGACGAGGACGTGGCCGAGGTGCCCGTCGGTCGAGGGTCGATCGAGGAACTGGAACGCCACATGATGGACTTGCCGGCATGGGCGCACGGCTGGCCGATCAAGGCGGCGGGCGGTTGGAAAGGTCGTCGCTACCGGAAGGCTTGACGCGGATTACGGCAGGAAGCGAAAAATATGCTGCGGCTGTTGACAGCTAATTTATCTTGCGGTAAATTACACACATCGACAACGCAACCCGGAGAACGAAATGCAAGAGGCTCAATCTATCAACAACCTGCGCATCACGAAGGAACGCGTCAAGGCGTGGTCCGCATGCACGGGCGGCTTCCGCTGGTTCCTTGGGAACTTCCCGCAGGGCGGCGAGTTCGCCGATGTGTACGCGGCGCTGCACGACGCCAAGCGCTACAGCGACGGCGACTGGCTGGTGGAGCGGGTCTTCGCCGAGCTGGATACTCCCTGCCGCGTCGCGCAAACGGTGGTGATCGCCGGTGCCGATGCCGAGAAGATCGCGAAGGAAGCTGCCAACGCCGCCACGACGGGCGAAGGGGCCAACGCCGCCACGACGGGCGAAGCTGCCAACGCCGCCACGACGGGCTACCGGGCCAACGCCGCCACGACGGGCGACTGGGCCAACGCCGCCACGACGGGCGACTGGGC
>JAAIGE0101358108.1_pt1 | contig 14151 bp, 12 predicted proteins | sample 6487951 | NCBI WGS metagenome assembly JAAIGE01 (sample SAMN13974128, study PRJNA590717) | phyllosphere metagenome | biome: tomato field; feature: multiple bacterial spot infested tomato fields; material: tomato leaves; isolation source: leaves from tomato fields | host: Solanum lycopersicum ... | reverse complement strand
GGTGCTCAAAAGCCGACCAAGATAATTCGGTAGAGTGGCCGGGAGCAAGATCACTTACGATCGATCAAAGGACAAAGGTCTATTTTTTACCTGCCCAAACCGCACGACATTTAGCACATTACAAACCCGATTTTATGCTCAGCCTTCTTGAAGGACCAGCCAGAGCGTTCGACGACATAACTTATTTTGATCCGGACATCGTTGTCAAATGCCCCTGGAACTATTTTTCAAAATGGATAAACTACGGTGTCGCTATCGTTCATGAAATTATCATGAACGATATGCCAGATACACACCCTATTCGCATGGAATGGAAAGAGATCATCAGTAAGAATAATAAGCAGGTCAGAAGGCAGCTTTCTTCCTATCTCAATTGCGGCTTTTGTGGCGTATCGAAAAAGGACACTGAGTTTTTATCTATTTGGTCAGAAATGATCGACTTAGCCGTGAATTTTTACAAACAAGACCCAACCAAATTTGCTTCTTTTGATAGAACCAGTCCTTTTTGGAGTATAGACCAAGATACGTTTAATATTACGGCCATGTGTTGCAATGTACCCATCTCCGAATCAGGACCGGAAGCCATGGACTTTATTCATGGGGGACAAGTCATGTCACATGCCGTAGGTTCGCTTAAACCCTGGTCGAAAAATTATTTTATTTCAGCGTTAAAGGGACTTCCTCCTTCTTCAGCGGAAAAATCGTTTTGGCAACATGTTGATGGACCGATACGTATATATGAGCCCTTTTATGTGAAGAGAAAGAAGTTAGCCATTGGTTTGGCTAGTCTGATCGGTCGATTTTACAGAAGAGCCTAACTATGCGTATCGTTTTTCTATGCGGTTGCCTCGAACCGGGGCAGGACGGCGTTGGCGACTATACGCGCCGACTAGCTGCCGAATTAGGCAGGCAGGGGCATGAGGTCAATCTCATCGCACTCCACGATCGGCGTATCACCAGCGCAGTGTTGACCGATACACAACTAGAAGACGACCAGACGATTCCAGTATTCCGCCTGTCGAGCCAGTTATCGTGGCCTGAGCGAACCACAAAAGCCCGTGCATACATTAATACTGTTAACCCGAACTGGATCAGTTTGCAATATGTCCCGTTCTCATTTCACGATAAAGGGTTATCCACACAGTTAGCGAGCGTAATGAAGCAACTGAGCGCAGGCAGGTCTGTACACATCATGTTTCATGAAGTGTGGCTTGGTTTGTCAAAACAGTCTTCCCGCCGGCATATTGTGTGGGGTTTACTTCAGCGACAATTGATCAGCTCATTAATTAAGGCCTGTAACGCTCCTGTTGTTCATACCCATACTCCGCTCTATCAGCGTCATTTAAACGGTCTACGTATTCAGGCTTCGCTTTTACCCTTGTTTTCTAACATTCCGGTAGTCAGTAGACAAAACAGTCAGTTTATCACCGACCAGAGCAACAGTCAGCAAATTCGATTTGTCTTCTTTGGCGGCATTTTCCCTAACGCCCCCATCGATCAGTTTGCAGCAGAAGTAGCCGCCTATGCTAAGAATCGGCAAAAAACGATTGACTTGACCCTCATCGGACGCAGCGGTCCTGAACAGGCAGTATGGATTTCAGCCTGGCGCGATCGAGGTCTACCAGTACAGGTGCTGGGCGAGCAGTCACCAGCGCAGATATCTACCGTACTGAGTAAATCGTCGATTGGTTTGTCTACCACGCCTGTCGCACTGGCGGGTAAAAGCGGAGCAATCGCGGCCATGCATGCACACGGGTTGCCTGTATTCAGTGTTGCTGCTCCTTGGTACCCTCGACAGGCGCATACCTTACCCCAAGCCGTTGGAGTAACGACATATTCGGTCGGCAATCTCGAGGAAGCAATGGAGTATCAGTTCAGTATGCCATCTTCACATCTAGCTATCAACGAGATAGCTGCTCAGTTCATTAGCAACTTAGTTTAACTAATAGCACATAAATTATATGTATCGAGATACTTACTTCTCTCCAATCTAATTCAAATTTTGATCATCGTCTGTATAAACATTTCGCGTTTTTGATGCCCAGAGAAAGGCTCCAAGCGCTGAGCTAAACAAAAATCAGGTTAATTTCTCATAGTATTCTGTCCGCATGCGCGTTTTGGTATTTTCTACACAGCATTTAGAAACCGGTGGCATAGAAAGCCATCTAAAGGAATTTTGCCTGCACCTGCATAAGTCCGGCATAGAAATAGATTTGCTGGTTACCAGTGCAGCCATGTCCGCCGAGACGGAAACGTATTACCGGGGGATATGTAACAATGTATTTTTATGCAAGTCGAAAAAGTCTGCATTCCGCTTTCTGTGGTTATACGCTGTCTTGTTTAGACTGAAGTTTGCCACGTATAACGCTGTGTATACTAATGGTCAGGGCGAAAGCATCTGGTTTCTGTCGCGTCTATTATCCAGGAAAAGCTGGTGGGTACATCATCATCATACCGCCGGCGATGCAGCCGATCAGTCGTACTGGGGTCCACGTTACTGGCGAGCTTTGCAAGCCGCCGATCGAGTAATCGCCTGCTCCACAACCAACGCGCAAACCATGAGTCAGGCATTGAACCGACGGGTCGACACAGTTCCCTGCTTCTCAAGGGCGGTGAAGCCGGTTCTGGCGACGGACAGACAGGCGCGTCGTATCCGGCTAGGCTATTATGGACGGCTGATTCCCGAGAAAGGCATTGATTTGTTATGTCAACTCAGCATAGACGCCGAACTGAACGATATCGAATTTCATGTGTGGGGCGAGGGCAAAGATTATCCATCCACCTTTTTCGACCAATACCCAAACGTAGCTTTCCACGGAGCGTTTGCCGGAACGGAGAAATTGACCGGCGTCCTCAACTCGCTGGACGCGTTGCTCCTGCTCACCACCAATGCAGAAGGGCTTCCGATCAGTCTGCTGGAGGCCATGAGCGCCGGGCTGCCCTGGCTGGCGACTGATCGTGGAGGCATTGCGGATATTGCTCTAGACCCCAACGCTACCCGCGTCATACCAGCCACTGCCGAATACGCGCAGGTAAAAAAAGCAGTGTCGGCTTTGGCGATTGATTTAAAACAAGGCAGCATATCGGGTCAGCAGCAGGTGGCCTTGTATGCCCGTAAATTTTCCGCCGGTGTACTGGTGCAACAGTGGCGCGACATGCTCAACCTGAACACGCTTACTCCGCAGGCATGAAAGTCGTTTACACAGCCCCAAACCGAGCCCATCATTACCGCTACGCACTGGCGTTACAAAAAGCCGGTATGCTGCATGCCTTCGTGAGCGGCTTTCCCCGAATTAGTCCACGCGCTAACGAAGCCGAACTCGCTGCTAAATTGCACCGGGCCGACCTGCTTCAGACCCTATACATTGCATGCCTGAAAGCCGGCGTTCCGGCGACGATCAGTACGCAGCTGGCTTACCTATCCAAGATCGAACAGGACATGAGTTGTAAGCGCCATCTCGATGGCGCCGATATCTTCATGTTCTACAATGGTAGTGGGCTACTTAGCTGTCAGCGAGCCCGTCGAAAAGGCATCATAACCATTGTTGAAGCGGTCAATTCGCATGTCGCTTATCAGGAACAATTGCTGGCCGATGAACATCACCGCATTGGCCTGCCCTGGGCGCCGTTCCATAAAAAGGAAAAAGAGCGACGTATTGAAGAGTATGCGCAGGCCGACTATATACTGACACCTTCCGATTTTGTTAAGAACAGTTTTTTGTCAGCGGGTTTTCCTGATAAAAAGATCCTGAAAGTTCCATTTGGGTTTGAAAGCCTGTCCGTGACCGTTCAGGCGCGCGACACGGATAGCTTCACCGTACTTTATGTAGGCAGTATATCGGTTCGGAAGGGGCTTCGCTATCTGATTCAGGCTTTCGACAAACTGGAACATCCACGCAAAAAGCTGATACTGGTCGGTCCGCGCACGGAGCCGGATGGTTTACAGGGAATTTCGATTCCGGATGGCGTCGTTTTCACTGGTGTGCTAAAAGGTCAGGCCCTGGCAGCGGCTTATCAGACAGCCGATGTCTTCTGCCTCCCGACGCTGGAAGAAGGCATGGCCCTAGTTCTTGGCGAAGCGTTGTCGTATGGCTTGCCAATCGTTACGACGACCAACTCAGGCGGGTACGACATGATGACCGATCAGCAGGAGGGGTTTATCGTTCCAATTCAGGATTCAGACGCAATAACCGAAAAACTACAACGACTTGCCGATGACGCTGTTTTGCTACAGACCATGCGCTTATCCGCGCAAAGCAGGGCAAAATCATTAGCAGGATGGGCCGCTACAGAAGCGTTACTCGCATCCACAATACGTGGCCTGCTTACTAAATCATGAATAGATTGCAGACTTCGCGCGTTAACATACAGCCCTCCAGACTGCCTATCAAATTCGAGCGACTTTTATATACTATTGTGGCGATACTCGTATTTGAAGGATTAATCCGAAAATTGTTACCAGCGGCATTAGGCATGGTCGTTTTCTTTTTGAAAGATCTGCTATGTTTATACGCATTATATTTGATTTCTTCGACTAAACTTTCGGGTTTATCAGCTTGGCTAAAGAACAGTTGGACAGGTTTAGCTATTCTATGCATACCACTCCTCATTTATACTGCCTTTTTAGATTTAACGCTTAGTTTTTTTGGCGCCAAGCAGTACCTATTATATGCGATTACTGGTATAATGGTTCCAATGGCGTTTCCACCAGAGCGTGTTGAAGCTTTTAAGCGTTTTGCTTCGTTTTTCTCATTACTTCTTATTCCTACAACTATTATATCAGTTCTTCAAAATGCGTTACCAGGTACTCATTGGCTGAACTTGACAGTTGGAGGCACACCGATGACAGAGTTTTCAGCGGGTGGGTACCTGCGTGTTAGTTCAACATTCTCATTTACTGGCCAATACTCTTGGTTTTTAAATGCTGTCTGTGCATTTATGATTATCGGATTTTTTCTACCGCCATATGATCAAAATACATCTTATTTTGTAAAAACAGTAATTCCACTGTTATTAGGTATTACTCTAACTATTGGTGTTTTTATAACCGGAGGGCGCACTGCTGTACTAGGTAACGCTGGATGTATTATTATCGGGTTTATCCTCTCGAGTTGGAAATCACCATCAGCATCCATACGTAAAGCTCTCGTTGTCGGTCTGTTTATCTTCCCCATGTTCTGGGTACTTCGCGAGATAAAGCCTGAATTTTTTGCGGCTTACGAGGCTCGATCATCCGGAAACCAAGAAGTAACTCATGAAGAAGAAATTCAGGGCAGAGTATTAGATTCTTTTCTAAGCTGGACTGATTGGTATGGTGATCAAGATATAACGTCAATGCTGATTGGTAATGGCTTGGGCGTCATGAGCAACGGATCTGACCGAGTTAGTGCCTACGCGAACACTATCCGGTCAACTGGTTTCTGGACCGAAGGAGATATCCCTTCTACTGCTTGGGAGGGAGGTATGTACTTAATGCTTATCTGGTACGGATTTCGACTGGCAATTGTGCTTTTCTGCTTCCGGAGTTGGCAGGCCATGAAGGACTACAAATATTCAGCGGTTGCCTCCTTCCTGCTAGCAAATGTTATCATCAATGGACTAATGGGGCAGTTGGGCATGCAGCCCCCGCTGGCCATTTGGTGGTGGCTGTCGGTCGGAGCTGTTATCACCATTCATGGCTTCGAGAAAGGCACAATGAATAAAGGTCAGGTACGTACGACATGAGAAAGCTTATTTTCGTCAACTCCCACCCCATTCAGTATTTCGCGCCCATGTATCGATACATGAGCAGTCAGGGCATGTCGCTGGCAGCCTGGTATGCGTCGGCTGGGGTTGTTCATGGTGGCTACGACAAAGAATTTGGTGTCGATATACAATGGGACATCCCGCTACTTGACGGCTACGAGTACCGAATTTTTCGTAACAATTCCTGGAAGCCTTCACACGCGACAGGGTTCTGGGGACTCATGAATTTCAGCATGATCGCGGAGCTTTTCCGCACGCCCAAGTCTGTGCTTGCCCTGCATGGTTGGCATTATTTTACCCATTTTTCGATCATCATGCTTGGCAAGTTGGCCGGTCACGCCATTTGCCTGCGTAACGACATGCCACTCAGTCATGAAGCCTATAAGAAAGGGTGGAAGCAACGAATCAAGCAGTTTTCGTTAAAGTACATTGTATTCCCGCGAATCGACTATTTCCTCTATATAGGCGAGCAGAACCGTCAGTTTTACAAAAGCTACGGCATTACCGACGACCGGCTGGTTAGCTGTCCGTATGCCGTTGATAATGAACGCTTCGACAACAACGCAACTGCTCTCACTGATTACCGGGCAGCGCTGGGCATTCCCCCTACCGACAAGGTAATTCTATACTCAGCCAAGTACATCAGTAAAAAGCGGCCACTCGACCTGATCCGTGCTTTCCATAAACTACAGGCTAACAACTGCTGGCTTGTCATGGTTGGCGAAGGTGAACTGCGCCCGCAAATGGAGCAGTACATTGCCGAACACCAACTAAAGCGGGTTATTCTGACAGGCTTCGTCAATCAGCAGGCCATTCCGTCTTATTACGCAGCCAGCGATGTATTTGTGATGTGCTCATCGCTGGGCGAGAACTGGGGTTTGTCCGTGAATGAGGCTATGAATTTCGATTTGCCCGTCATCGCGTCTGATCTGACCGGCTGTTCGGATGACCTGGTTACCGAAGGCGCAAACGGCTACGTTTTTAAGACGGGCGACGTGGCCGATCTGACGGTAAAGCTGGAGAAAGTGCTACTGGGCAACGAGCTGTCCTGGCAGCCGGGCTCGAAGGCTATTATCGCCGATTATAGCTATTCGACCATTCTGGATAATATGCTGTCGATACCCGAACTCAAGGGCGAGTTAGCCAGATGAACATTGTTTTCCTGACACACCCGTCTTTTCTGGGCTCGCTTAGCATGCCACGCTATGCGGGCTATCTGATGAACGGCATGCGGGCGCGAGGCCATACCGTAGATCTCTGGTCGCCCGAAGCCCACGCCTACAACTGGCCGGCGCCGGCAAGCGCAAAAAAATGGCTGGGATATGCCGATCAATATCTTCTGTTTCCCCAAACGGTAAAACAGCGGATGAAGCAGTTGCCCAAGGATACCCTGTTTGTACTGACGGATCATGCCCTGGGGCCTTACGTGCCACTCGTAGCCGACAGGCCGCATGTAGTTCACTGTCACGATTTTCTGGCGCAGCGATCTGCCCTTGGTGAGTTATCCGAAAACCCGACATCCTGGACAGGCCAGCGGTATCAGCAGTTTATTCGCAACGGGTATACGAAAGGACGTCACTTTATTTCCATCTCATCAGCAACCCAACAGGATTTACACCGCTTTTTGGGCAAAACACCTTCAACGTCCGAAATTGTATACAACGGTCTGTTGACAACCTACACTCCGAACCTCGATCCTATACAACCAAAACATGAACTGCAACGTGAACTATCAATTGACCTGTCAGCCGGTTTTCTGCTGCATGTGGGTGGGAACCAGTGGTACAAAAACCGGCTGGGGGTAATTAAACTGTATGAAGCCTGGCGCGCAGGCGCATCTACCAGTTGTCCGCTCCTACTAGCCGGGCCAGCACCAACGCAATCGTTGCAGGCGTACTGTACTCAGTCGTCGGTATCCAGGGACATTCATTTTGTGACGAATGCGTCCGACTCGCTCATCAAGCGATTATACCAAAACGCGACCCTGCTACTGTTCCCATCCCTCGCCGAAGGGTTTGGCTGGCCAATCATCGAAGCGATGGCATCGGGCTGCCCGGTCCTTACCACCGACGCGGCACCCATGACAGAGGTTGCTGGCGAGGCTGCTTTTCTGATTCCCCGCCAGACCCCCGATCAGCCCATTGACGATTGGGCTATCAGTGCGGCCGAACAGATTGATCACATTTTTGGCCTGACCACATCAGGACGAAGTGCCGCTGTTGCTGCGGGCCTTCTTAACGTACTACGATTTAACCCGGATACGCAGCTGGACCAGATTGAGCGTTTTTACGAACGTGTTATCTCAGCTATGGTATAAACTTATCAAATGAAGGGTTATCATGTATTATATTTGGTTCTATTCCAACACCTTACAGAATAAAACCAATGGCTATGCATCCCATAATGCGCATACTACATATCATCGCCAGTTTTAATCCAGTAACCGGTGGACCGGCAGAGGCCATTCGTAATATCATTCTGGAATACAACAAGCTGGACATCAAAGCCGAGGTCGTATGCCTCGATGACCCCGACAGTCTTTCCCTGGGTCCGCTTCCTTACGATGTACATGCCCTGGGGCACACAAACAGTGTCTGGTTTTACAGTCCTAATCTCACGAACTGGGTTAAGGCCAACATCGACCGATTCGATGCTGTTATCGTTCATGGACTATGGCTCTATCCCAGCTATGCCGTCAGTAGTGTGTTGCAGAACCTGCGCAGTAAAGTTGTTGATGGACAAAGTACGCGTAAGATCCCTCCCATGTTCGTGTTTCCACACGGAATGCTCGATCCTTATTTTCAACGATCAGCGCAACGCCGACTTAAAGCCGCCCGCAACTGGGTCTACTGGAAGCTGATCGAGCAACGGGTTATCAATAGTGCCGATGCTCTGTTGTTTACTTGTGAAACGGAGCTACTACTGGCCCGACAAACCTTCCGTCCGTATAACCCCAAGAAAGAAATCAACGTTGGCTATGGTATCGTCGAGCCACCGGCTTTCGCGCCAGCCATGGCTGACGCGTTCGCGATGGCATGCCCGGCGGTAGCCGGCCAGCCGTATCTGCTTTTTTTGAGCCGTATCAACTATAAAAAAGGTGTTGATTTGCTGATCAGCACTTATGCCGCAATAGCGGCTAACCAACCTGCGCTGGGCACTGACTTTCCCCAACTGGTTATTGCCGGCCCTGGCATGGACAGTGCCTATGGCGAAGTAATCCGGCAGTTAGTCAGCAAATTTCCCAATCTTGATGGGCGGATTCATTTTCCAGGGATGCTGACTGGCGATGCCAAATGGGGATCGATCTACGGATGCAACGCCTTCGTACTGCCCAGTCATCAGGAAAATTTCGGTATTGCCGTGGCCGAAGCGCTGGCCTGTGGAAGACCAGTCCTCATTTCCGACCAGGTAAATATCTGGCGTGAAATCATGCAGGGGAAAGGCGGTATTATCAGCGACGATACACTGAACGGTACGCAACGAATGCTGGAACAGTGGCTGGGCATGTCAACCGCGGAACAAGAGCAGATGGGTACCAACGCCCGCGCCGTATTTGAAACCTATTTCCGGATGGAACACGTCATTCACCGTCTGAATACCGTGTTTGAATCCATGACCTAACCCATCGTGCGCATAGCCATACTACAAGGTGCTTTTCTACCTGTTCCCGCGATCAGGGGCGGGGCCGTCGAAAAAATGTGGTTTCTGCTGGGTAAGGAATTCGCCCGGCAGGGTCATACCGTAACGCATGTGTCGCGATTGGTCGATGGGCTTCCGGCAGCAGAAGTGATCGACGGCGTGCAGCATATCCGTGTTTCTGGCTTCGATACGCCCCGTTCAGGGCTGGTTCTGAAGCTGCGCGATTTGCAGTATACCATCCGGGCCCGTTCTATCTTCTCTGACCGGTTTGACGTTATTGTTTCCAACACCTTCTGGGCTCCGATACTACTACCTGACCCAGCAAGGCGGGTCTGTGTTGTCGACGTAGCGCGTATGCCGAAAAAACAGATGCGGTTATACCAGCGTGTTGCCCGTTTACGCGCCAATTCATCGGCGGTAGTGGAAGCTATACAGCACGAACTGCCAATACATCGGCATCATAAAGTGGTTATGATTCCTAACCCACTGACGTTTGTGCCTAACAGGTCTATTGATACCGCTCAGAAGAAACCTGTCATTCTGTATGTGGGACGCATCCATCCTGAGAAAGGGCTGGAACTGTTGATTCAGGCGTACAAACTAACTGACCAGTCGTACAGACTGAAGATCGTTGGTCCGTACGACATAGCGGCCGGGGGCGGGGGAACGACTTACCGGAATAGCCTGAAATCATTGGCAGAACCGGCGGCAGTTGAATTTATCGACCCTATCTACGACACCGACGCCCTGAATCAGCTATACGCGGAAGCCAGCCTGTTTGTCTATCCGTCGGTGGCGGAAAAGGGCGAAACGTTTGGCCTGGCTCCGTTGGAAGCCATGGCCTGGGGCTGCGTACCAATCGTATCGAACCTGGCCTGTTTCAAAGACTTTATCGTTCCGCAGCATAATGGTCTGATCTTCGACCACCGCGCGCCAGATGCTATCACCCAACTGGCACAAACACTGACTTACCTTCAGCAGGAAGACACGGTTCGATATCAATTGAGTCAGCAGGCTATCAACGTTCGCGAAACACATTCCGTCTCAGCCATCGCACAGCATTTCCTCAACGAATTCAACCAGATAGCCGCCAATCAGCATGCCCCTGTCAACTATTGAGTCGTACAGCCATCAGCAGGCTGACCAATACGCCAGTCCGTGGAGCGTCGGTCAGCGTGTCAAAATGATGTGCTGGGAGTACGTATGGGCAATTTTCTGTGCGTGGACGCCTAAACCGGCCAATCCATGGCGGCTGTTCTGGCTTCGGCTGTTCGGGGCAACCATTCACGGTACACCTTTCGTCCATCAGCGTGCCCGTATTCAAATCCCCTGGAATCTGATTTTGCATCACAAAGCCTGCCTGGGCGACCGCGCCAACGCTTATTCACTGGGCATCATTGAACTGGAAGAAGGAGCCACCGTTGCGCAGGAAGTGTATCTCTGCACCGGAACCCACGCCTTCGATCAGCCTGCCATGAATCTGGTCACGTCGCCCATTATCATTGGCGCCAATGCCTTCATCGGAGCCCGTGCCTTTATCATGCCCGGTGTATCTGTTGGTCGGCGGGCTATCGTCGGGGCCTGTAGTGTCGTGACGCGTGACGTTGCACCCGGCAGTACCGTAGCCGGCACACCAGCCCGCCAGACAAACCGGTAACCTCTGCAATACGCATACTCAATTACTAAATACATTGGGTTTCGGTAACGAAGCCGCTGGTTCATACCTGACTATGCTTGATCTGACTATCGCCATTCCGGTACGTAATGAAGCCCAGAACCTGCCCGCCTGTCTGGCGCATATTGGTCATGATCTGGCCAGGCAGGTCGTGGTTATCGACTCCGGCAGCACCGACCAGACCTGTGCCATTGCTAGAACATGGGGCGCTAGTGTGGTTGATTTTGTCTGGGATGGTAAGTTTCCCAAGAAGCGGAACTGGTTTTTGCGCACGCATACGCCTGCCACCAAATGGGTGCTGTTTCTGGATGCCGACGAATTGCTGACGGATGAATTCAAAGCTGAGCTGCGAACGGCGCTGACGAGTGGCCACGACTACGTTGGCTACTGGCTACGCTACACGGTTTATTTCCTCGGCAAGCAAAACAAGGGCGGGTACTTCCTACGCAAACTGGCGCTGTTTCAGGTCGGTGCCGGTGAATACGAACGTATCGACGAGGATCAGTGGAGCACGCTCGATATGGAGATTCATGAACACCCGGTTCTGTCAGGATCGATCGGGACCATACGCAGCAAGATCGATCACAAAGACCTGCGCGGTATTACGTCCTACGTCAGCAAGCACAATGATTACTCCAGCTGGGAAGCGGCCCGGTTCCTGCGCGTGCTGAACGCTACAAACGCCCGACAGCACTGGTCGTGGATGCAGCGCGTCAAATACGGTCTGATCCAGACCCCCCTGCTAGGACCGCTCTATTTCCTGGGCAGCTTTTTTCTGATGGGTGGCTTCCGAGATGGGGCTCGTGGCTTTGCCTTCGCCCTGCTCAAAATGGCCTATTTCACACAGATTTACCTGAAAATAAAGGAGTTGAAAGCCACGCAGAACCGTGTTACAAAGCCGGTGGCGCAGCCGACACCAACAGCAGCCCTGCACTCCTGATAAAGCCACCTTCCATCGCCGATGCGCAATGGGTGCCGCTTTTAAACACGATCGACCTACTGCATGAACATACTGATTTACGATATTAATTATTATCCTGAACTGACGGGCGTTGGTAAGTATACGGGTGAGATGGGTGCCTGGCTGGTCAAACAGGGGCACACGGTCGACGTCATTACGGCCATGCCTTATTACCCGGAATGGGAAATTCATGACGCTTACAAGGGTAAGGGCTGGTTCACGGAATACATCGATGGCGCCCGTGTGCACCGGTGTCCCTTCTACGTACCCAAGCGCGTTACGAGTCTGACACGCATCCTACACGAGTTTTCCTTCGTACTGAGCAGTCTGGTTTACTGGATACCGGCGCTGTTTCGCAAACGGTATGACGTAGTACTGTGCGTGGCCCCTCCGTTTCACGTAGGACTGCTACCAGTGCTGTACTGCAAGCTCCGCCGAACATCGCTCTGGCTACATCTGCAGGATCTACAGGTCGACATGGCCAAGGAGCTGAACATGCTGACCAACCCGTTCTTTCTGAAGCTATTATTTCGCATCGAACGGTTTATCCTGAAACGAGCCACGGTCGTATCGACCATCAGTGAGGGCATGGTACAAAAAACGGCCGAGAAAAATGTGGTGCTTAACCCCTGCATCCTGTTTCCTAACTGGGTCGACGAAACGCACATCCGGCCACTACCCGTCAATGAATCGCTACGCACTGAGCTGGGACTTTCCCAGACCGACAAAGTCGTTATTTACTCGGGAAATCTGGGCGAGAAACAGGGACTCGAATTAATCATCGAAGCCGCCCGCCATTTCTCGGCGCAGACCGATGTCAAGTTTCTTATCTGTGGCTCAGGGGGCGGTAAGGCGCGGCTGGAATCGCTGGTCAGCCAGTATAACCTGACCAACGTATTGTTTCAGCCCCTGCAACCGTACGAACGCCTGTCGGCCCTGCTGGCTACGGGCGACGTTCACCTGGTGCTACAAAAGAAATCAGCGTCAGATCTGGTCCTGCCGTCCAAGCTCACCAGCATTCTGGCGGCCGGTGGCTGCGCACTGGTAACGGCGGTGCCCAACACCACGCTCCACAATGTCATCACTAATCATCAGATGGGTATCCTGATCGAACCGGAATCGACCAATGCTCTTGTCGAAGGCATAGAGCAGGCGTTTCAAAATGACCTGACCACCGTTCGCCGGAACGCCCGCGCTTACGCAAAACAAAATCTTGGTAAGGAAGCAATCCTGCACCGATTCCGTGATGAACTCCTACGTATGCGGAACGACCTGACCAGTGCTTAATGCTTCTTACGATTTGCTTTTACCCATGAGCGTACCATTTCGTTACACCGTTACCTGTTTCTTTCTCGTTTTACTGGCTCAGCGGCCACTCCAAGCCCAGGACAGTGCTCCCACCGGACAGAGGGCCCTCGTTGCCGGCGCAACTGCTCTACCTGCGGCCAGCCAGAAAATTACGGCAGCCGTTTACCCGTTCCGTATAGCCGCCGAGCAACAGTATCAGCCTACGCAGGCCACTCCCCGACCGGTGGACGTTGCCAACTACACAACGCTTCTGTTCGAGGTGTTGCGGACCAGCAACTGGTTTGTACCGGTTGAAGCCAGCAACATGGGTAGTTTACTAAACAGTCGCCAGGCAACCCCACTTTCAACGTCGGAGGTGGCAACCAGCAGTACGTCTTCTACCCGGCAGCCTACGCTGATCCTCGAATCAGGGCTGTTCTCGCACGATGCCATGCCTGTGTCGGCGGAGGACATCAGCAGCACCGGGCCCACGACAGCCCCCGGCCCATGGCGGCAGGATCGGGCCACGGTCTTTATCCGGGCGATATCGGTTCAGACCGGACAACTGCTGAAAACGGTCTACTGGACCAAAACGATTCTGTCGCAGCCAACCGGAACAAATACCTTTCGCTACATACTCTACAATCAGCCCAACGCGCCCTTGGTCGGCACAACGGCCGTTTCGCTTTCGTAGCCCGCGTAGCCTACCACGAAGGTGTTTTCGCCCTTGGGCACTTCCAGCATGTAGCTGCCGGTAATGTCGGTGCTCGTGCCCTCGAGGCCGAACCAGCCGAGGAACGTGTTGAGCGTGCCGTCGGTCTGGAAGAAGGCGTACAGGGCGAAG
>JAAIGE0101299236.1_pt1 | contig 14156 bp, 10 predicted proteins | sample 6487951 | NCBI WGS metagenome assembly JAAIGE01 (sample SAMN13974128, study PRJNA590717) | phyllosphere metagenome | biome: tomato field; feature: multiple bacterial spot infested tomato fields; material: tomato leaves; isolation source: leaves from tomato fields | host: Solanum lycopersicum ... | reverse complement strand
CGCCGAATAGGCGCTGTAGCCCGCGCGCCCGCGTGTATACGAGCTCGACGTGAAGAGCACCACCTGCCCGGCGGTCTCGGCGAGGTAGGGGTGCGCCTCGCGCGCGACGATCGCGGGCGCGATGAGGTTGACCTGGATGGTGTCCTTCAGGTCGCGTTTGCGACTTTCGATCAGCGGTGCGATCCGAAGGACGCCCGCGGTCACGATGACCACATCGATGCGGCCGCTGGCGCCGTGCGCCGCCGCCAGCGCGGACCGCACCGCCTTCGCCGACCGGATGTCGGTCCCCGTGGTCGTCCGGCTGAATTCGTGCACGGTGGCGCCGGCGGCCGTGGCCTGCGTCACGATGCTCTCGCCGATGCCGTAGCTGCCGCCGAAGACCACGACGGACTTCCCTGCGAGGTCGGGGACCGAGGTCATGCTCTCGAGGGACAGGCTGGCGGACTGCAGTTGGAACAGCTTGTCGGCGATGTGGACGTCGATCGGCTCGGTGACCTTCATGTTCTCCGCAGTGCCGTCCACGACGTAGATCGGGACCTCCGGCAGATAGGTGAACACGACGCCGCAGTCGTCGGTCGCGCGGAAATCCGGGTCGGTCGCGGCGATCTCGTAGGCCCGGCGGATGGTGCCGAGCCGGAAGGCCTGCGGCGTCTGGCCACGACGCAGGAGGGAACGGTCCGGTATGCCGGTGATCCGCCGGTCCGCATCGACCTGGATGATGGTGTCCGCCGACGGGATCGCCGTGTCGACGGCCTCGTAGTCGTCCAGCGCGCGGACGCAGTCCTCGATGATGCGATCGTCGATGAAGGGACGCACCGCGTCGTGGAACAAGACCCTGGTGTCGTCGCCGTCAAGCGCGTCGATGGCGAGCCGGGTCGTGTCGTTGCGGGTCTCGCCTCCGGGAAGGATGCGGCTCAGCTTGGTGAACCGTCCACTCTCGACGAGGTGGTCGAGCTCGCCGATCGCTGCCGCGTTCATCATGATCACGATCTCGTCGATCTGACCGCTCGCCTCGAGAGCCTCGAGCGTGTGCTCGACGATCGCCTTCCCGGCGATCTTGATGAGCTGCTTCGGGATCCCCAGGCCCACCCGGACTCCGATGCCTCCTGCGAGGACGACGGCGACGGTTCGGGGTCTACTCACGGCGCGAGCTCCTCGTGATTCGATGCGTGGCGTGCTGCGCACGCGCCCGACCATCCTATGCGAGGGCGCGGCTCGAGCCGGGATGGACGAGTTCGCCGAGGAGGATCCGAGCCATGCGGTCGGCGCTGCGATTGCTCCCCGAGCCCGCGTCGGCCACCCATCGCGAGGCGAATGCAGCGGCATCCGACGCATCCGCGGCCTCGGCGGCGATGGCATCGGCGAGGCCGTCCACCGAGGTGCAGACCGGGCCGGGCAGATCCCTCCGGTAGTCCAGGTAGAAGTCGCGGGTGGCGAGGTACTCGTCGAGGTCGGGCGCGAGGAAGTACGTCGGGATGCCGCGGACCGCCGCCTCGAACAGTGTCGAGGAGTAGTCCGTGATGAAGAGATCGGCGACGGTCAGCATCTCCTGTGTCGAGAACCCGTCGGCCGTGTCGATCGCGTCGTCCTGCAGCGTCATCAACGGGTGGAGCTTGACCACGACATGGACCCCGATGGCGGCGAGTGACTCCACGATCTGCTCGGGCGCGGCCATCGAGGTGTCCTCGATCCGGAAGGTGGGTGCGAAGACCGCGACCCGGGCGCCTCGAAGGTGCGGGTGCGCCCGGTGGATCCGCTCCCGCGTCTGTGCGGTGCGCTCGGGGTCGCGCAGGCGGTCGACGCGGGGAAGGGGTGCGATGACGACGCGGTCGGGGTCGGTCCCGAACGCTTCAGCGTAGGGGGCGCGGCATGCTTCACCGCTGGCCAAGACGAGGTCGTAGCCCTCGTGCATGCGCATCGCCTGCGCGATCCGCTCATCACGACCCTCGCCGTGTCCGACGATGCTCAGGCCGAACTTCTTGAACGCACCGAGCGCATGCCAGATCTGCACGACGGAGAGCTCGCGCTTGTGGGTGAGCATGCTCGCGACCATCGAGTAGGTGTCCACGACGAGCACGCGCGCGGTGGCGACGTGGTAGAGCTGCACCACGAGGTGCGCCGCATATCCCACCTTCCTCGCGAGACCGGGCGGCACCATCCGGACGAGGCTCACGACGCGCACCGAGGGGTCCTGGGCGGCGATGGCGCGTCGCAGATCGACGAAGTCGTCGGGTTCTTGCGGGTGCTCTCGGCTGATCATGACGATCTTCCGGCGGGAGGGCAGGATCTTCAAGGGTGCGTAGATCGCCCGGAGCGTCCAGCGCAGGACGTGGGCGGCGACGAGGTGTCGACCGACCGATCCGTCGATCCGGGTCGGCTGTGCCGGTGGATCGTCCAGCAGCCTCGGTCGCTCAGCGACGTCCCGAGGAGTGAGGACGACCTCGCGCACGATCCGTTCCGAGGACCGCCCGTCGCAGGCCGACATGAACATCTCCCGGAACGCGGCGAGGTCTGCGCCTGCACGGGCGGACCGCACCGCGTCGGCGAGCGCCGCACCGTCGGTCACGACGGGGCCTGCCAAGTAGCTCTCGAAGGGGTGGTAGAAGGACCGCTCCGCCGAGTAGGTCTCGAGGTCCGGGCAGAAGAAGACCATCGGGCGGTCCAGGAGCGAGTACTCGAAGATCGACGATGAGTAGTCGGTGATGAGGACGTCGGAGGCCATGAGCAGGTCGTTGAGCTCGCGCTCGTGGGATGCGTGCACGATGCGTTCGTGCTGCGGGATCTCCGCTTCGGCGCGAGAGACGAATGGGTGGAGTTTGACGACGACCGTCCACTCATCGCCCAGGTCTTCGACCATCCGCAGCCACGGCACCCAATCGATGTCGTAGTGCGCGCTCAATTGTCCGTTGCCTCGGAATGTCGGGGCGAACAGCGCGATCTTGCGATCCGTGGGAACGCCCAGCCGGCACCGGACCTCAGTAGCCGTCCGCTCGACGACGCCGCGGTCGAAGAACACGTCCGTCCGCGGTACGCCGGCCGCGCGGACGCGGGCGGGATCGACGGCGAACGCCTCGGCGTAGTCGGCTCGGACGCCCTCGGAGCTGACGGTCACATCGGTGTAGTTGCGATGCGCGACCGACCCCGGCAGCGGACCTCCGGGGAGGCCGACCCTGCTCCACCCGACCCGCTTGAACGCTCCGGTCGCATGCCACACCTGCAGGAGTCGCGTCTCCGGGCGGAGGCGGAGTGGGTAGACGAGTGGGTAGTAGTCGTCGAGGACGATCGTCTGCGCCCGCGCCAGCTCCCACGGCAGCCGCAGCGCATCGCGCAGCGGCCGTCGTGCGGACAGTCGGGCTTTGAAGATGCCCACGATCGCCGCATCCGGATCCTGGCGACGGATCTCATCGCGGAGGAAGGCGAAGTTGCCCGAGAAGCCGACCCGCGAATCCGAGAGGAACAGGACGCGAGCGGGCGACACGCGCACCAGACGGACGGCGACCGCGTACTGCACGATCGGGATGAGGAACCGCCATTTCTGGAGGAAGGCGTTCCCTCGCAGGCGTCTGCGAAGCGATCGCACGGTGGGACCTCCTGGCGGCTGACGGTACCGACCGAGTCTAGACCGCCGGGTTCGGCCCCGATGTCGGCGGGAGGCGCACGGATGCCTCAGGCAGTGGGCGCTCGCGACGCCAGCCTCGAACGAGCGAGGCGCGGGTCGCGCACAGGACGAGCAGGAACCAGCCGAAACCGCCGAGCGGCGAGCTCGTCACGATCGAATCCGACAGGAGGACGATGATGACCAGTGCCGGCCACACGTGCACCGTCGAGCGTCGTTCGCTCGCCGCGGACCAGGCGCGGGTGAGCCCGATGCCGACGAACGCGACGAGGAGGACGACGCCCACGATGCCGGCCTGGAGGAGCACGTCCATCCAGACGTTCAGTGCAGAGGCGTGCGGCCGGCCCGTCGCGATGCGGACGTAACTGAAGGGCGAAAGGAACTCGGGCCAGGTCCCGACCCACCCCCAACCCTGCACGGGCCGGAGTGACGACATGTCGAGGATCACGTTCCACAGCCGTGAGCGCGTCAGGAAGTCCGGCTCCGCGTTCAGCCAGTACACGAGCGGTCGGCGGAAGACGTAGGCGAGGAGCAGTCCGACGACGACCGCTGCCGCGAGTGCGCCCTGGAGCAGGGGGCGCACGCGGGGGGAGACGCGACGCAGGATCGCCAGCGCCCCGGTCGCAGCCCCCGACGCCAACGCCATCCCGAGCACGAGCGGCGAGTCGGTGAAGACCGCGAGGATCGCCGCGAGCGACACGGAGTACACCGCGGCGCCTGACGAGACCGAGCGGGTGCGCCATTCGACGAGGAAGGTGACCAGCGCGACGATGGTCACCACCCCGAGGACGGTCCGCGACCCGAAGACACCCTGCACCGGTCCGCCCTCGGCCAGGTTGCCCGCGATGCCGAGGAAGGCGATGGGGACGTCGAGCAGGATGCCGCTGAGGATCTCGAGTCCCAGTGAGACGGTGAGGAGGAGGCGCAGGGCGTCACCGGTGGCGCGCACCGTCTGCAGCGTGTCGCGGAACTGCGCGACGACCACCGCGAGGAAGGTGGGCGCGCCGAGCTGCAGCCAGCCGGTGAGCGACGCGGTCGGAGAAGCCGACCAGGTGGACGTGACCAGCAGCCACCCGAGGAGCACCAGCAGCGTCGTCGGCACGAGATGGATGAGGCGCAGCTCCGCACGACGGGCGTACATGATCCCGCCGCCGAGGACGCACAGCCCGGTCAGGATGGCGCCGTAGCCGGCGTTGCCCATCAGGCTTCGAAGCGCCGGCGTCGCGAACAGGGCTCCGATGGTGGTCACCGTGTAGACCGCCATGAAGTCGGCCGACGCGAGGAACGCGGCGGCGCGTGGACGGACCTCCTCGGCGGTCATCGGTCGGCGGGCCTGTCGCCCTGTTCGCCGAGCAGACGTTCCTCGGAGGGGCCCCGACCCATGAGCGGAGCCTGCTTGATCTTGAAGGCGAAGAGGATGAGCAGGAACCACCCCCAGTTCAGCAACGGCGTGGATTCGGCCAGACCCTGGACGAGCAGGACGGCGCCGGTCAGCGTCGGCAGCAGGGTGACGGCGGAGTACGGGCGGTCGGCCACGAGATCCCAGCGGGGACGGTCGACGGCGAAGAACCAGGATCGCCAGACGAAGGCGAGGTAGGCCGCGACGATCAGGACGACCCCGACGATCCCGAGCTGCAGGAAGACGTCGATCCACATGTTGTGGGCCTGCATGACCGACTGTCCGTGGTCGATGATCCACCCGTCGAAGGCGGGGTCCGTGGTGATCCAGGGTGTGGAGAAGCCCCATCCGACGATCGGCCGCTCCGAGGCGCGAGCCAGCACCTGCTCCCAGATCCCCTCGCGCCCGGTGAGGTCGGTCGACCGGCCGAGGGTGGAGAAGAGGCGATCGCGGAACGCCCACGCGGCGGCGAGTCCGCCGAGGGCGACCACGGCGTAGGCGACGTAGTAGCGCGTGCGCTGCCCTGCGCGGGTGGTCGTCCGCATGACGAGGACGGTGAGGAGGACCACGACGACCATCACCGCGGCCACCGTCGCCGTCGCGGAGCCGGCGCGGACGAAGAGGTACAGCGCCAGCAGGGTCCAGAGGGCCAGGGCCGGTCGTCGGGGCGCGCGCGAGGCGATGCGGATCGCGAAGACGATGACCGCGAGGAGAGCCACGTACGCCAGCGCGTTCGAATTGCCGAAGACACCCTGGATGCGGCCGCCGTCGAGCAGGTTGCTCCGCACCCAATAGACGATCGGGTCGTCGGCGGGCCGTTCCGGCCGCACGAATCCGGGAAGGATCGGTCCGTCCCAGACCACAGCGACCCACGCTTCGAGCAGCAGCGACAGTGACAGCATCCACTTCAGGGCAGAAGCCAGGGCGCGCACGAGCTCCCGCCACGTCAGCACGGCGCCCACGAACAGCGCGCCGACGGTCGTGACGACCATGAACGAGACGGTGAGAGCGGTCGCCTCGATCCACGCGGTCCAGATGAGGGATGCCAGGGCCCAGACGATGTACGCCATCGCGTACCAGGGGAGCCGCCGCCACTGCACTCGGGGCCGCAGGATCGTCCACAGGATGACCGACACGAGGAAGGAGGCGACGCCGATGCCGGCGGCGACCGGAACACCGAACGCGAGCGGCAGCGCCGTCCCCGACAGTGTGACGACGAGCAGGACGACGCACCAGCCGCGCAGCAGGATGTGGCCCGTCCGCTCGCGCGGCGGCGCACTCGGCGGAGCCGAGATCGGGTGCTTCGTATGGACGGCCATCGTGACAGCAGGGTATCGCGCGCCCCCTAGGCTGACGGTGTGCTGGAGACGCTGTCGAACGACCCCCGCGACTATGCCTGGGGATCCCCCACCCTCATCCCGGCGCTGCAGGGTCGGACGCCCTCAGGCGCCCCTGAGGCCGAGGTCTGGTTCGGCGATCACCCGGGCAGCCCGGCCCGGCTGGGCGACGGCCGCACGTTGGCGGAAGCGCGAGGGGATGCCGGGGCGCCGCCGCTGCCGTATCTGCTGAAGATCCTCGCGGCGTCCTCGTCCCTGTCGATCCAGGCCCATCCCGATCTGACGCAGGCTCGTGAGGGCTACGCGCGCGAGGAGGCCGCCGGCATCCCGATCGATGCACCCGATCGTCTCTACCGCGACGCCAACCACAAGCCGGAGATCATCGTCGCGCTGAGCGACCGGTTCCGCGCGCTGGTCGGGCTGCGGCCGGTCGCGCGCACCCGCGAGCTCCTCGCGGGACTCGGCGATCGCGAGGGTGTGCGCCTGCTGCAGGATGCCCTGACGGATGAGGATGCGGCGGGTGCGCTGCGGCGCATCATCGAGGATGCCTTGAGCGGCCGTTCCGCTGACGTCGTCGCCGACCTCGCCGCGGCGCTCCGCGAGGTGCGAGTCGATCCCGCGACGCCCTATGCCGAGGAGATCGACGTCCTCCGGGCCGTCTCCGAGGACTTCCCGGGCGACCCCGGCCTCGTCGTCGCGCTGCTGATGAACCTCGTCGTCCTCCGTCGGGGCGACGCGGTGTTCGCTCCCGCAGGAGTGCTGCACGCGTACCAGGACGGTCTCGGGGTGGAACTCATGGCGGCGAGCGACAACGTCCTGCGCGGGGGACTGACCCCGAAGCACATCGACGTGCCGGAACTCATGCGCATCATCGACACCCGACCCGGTGACGCCCCGGTCCTCGTTCCCGAACGGCGCGGCGACGCGGACGTCTTCGACGCGGGCGTGCCGGACTTCACGCTCGTGCGCCACGTGCTGGACGGCGACGACGCCGCGTTCGATGCCGCGGTGCCCACCATCGTGCTGGCCGCCGCGGGCGAGCTCACCGTGGTGGCGGGCGACGTGCGACTCACGCTGACGCCCGGCCGCGCCGCCGTCGTCGACGGCGAGCCCGAGGTGCGCATCTCCGGGCGCGGGACGGCCTACGTCGCGCGCCCGGGCACTGCGGAGTGAGTCGCGGGTCCCGCGCGACACGCCGCAGCGCGACAAGAAGATTCAATGTCGGGTTGAGGGTTTACGATTTGCGACTTGACCCAGGCGAATCACACGGGTGTAATTAAGGCCACGAGCCGCCCAGCGGCGAGGGTCTACAGGTGGGAGAGCAAGATGGCGGGTTACCGTTCCGGCGTTCCCGAGAATTGGTTCGTCGACCCGGTCAACCTCGGGGTCCCCGGTGTTCGCCGGCCCGTCGAGTCCGACGAGGACACGGCCCTCGCGTGGCAGGCGGACGCGCTCTGCGCGCAGACGGACCCCGAGGCGTTCTTCCCCGAGAAGGGCGGGTCGACTCGTGACGCGAAGCGCATCTGCACCTCGTGCGACGTGCGTGGGGAGTGCCTCGAGTACGCCCTCCAGAACGACGAGCGGTTCGGCATCTGGGGTGGACTGAGCGAGCGCGAGCGCCGGAAGCTCAAGCGCCGCGCGTCCTGATCCGATCCGCGCCACCCCGGGCGGCCTCCGCTCGGACGGATGCAGCCCGCCTAGGCTGACCTGGTCATGCCCGCCCGAGTCCATGCTCTTCTCGTCGTCCGCCCCCACGGACGGGGATCCACAGACCTGCACCTGAGCAGGACGCTGCGCGCGCTCGCCGCGCAGACTCGGCGCGCCGACGCGCTGACCGTCGTCCTGTGCGGTGCGGATGACGCCATGCGGCGCCTGGCCGCCGAGTCGGGGGCCGAGGCGGTCATCGTGGCCGGCCGCGCGACGAGCTTCGCCGATGCGCTGCGTCTGGCGTCCCGGCGGGTCTCGGGCGATGCGGTGTGGCTGCTCGCGCAGGACACGGCACCCGCTCCCGACGCGCTCGCGCGCCTGACCGGCGCGCTCGAAGCAGCGCCGTCCGTCGCCTTCGCGGCGCCCAAGCTCGTCGACTGGGACGACGCCGGCCGCATCGTCTCCCTCGGCGTGACGATGACGCGCGGGGGCCGGACCGTGGGACTCGCCGACGGCGAGCTCGACCAGGGGCAGCACGACGCCGGCGAGGACGTCCTCGCCAGCGACATCCGCGGGGTCCTCGTCCGCACCGACGTGTGGACGGCGCTGGAAGGTCTCGACCCGGCCCTCTCAGGGGCCGACGAGGGGCTCGACCTCGGCGTCCGTGCTCGCCTGGCGGGAGGGCGTGTCGTGCTCGCGCCGACCGCCCTCGTCGCCGTAGCCGGCGACGGCGTCGCCGGTACGCCGTCGGGTCGCTCCGCCGGCGCGCGCGGTCGCCGAGCGTACGCGGGTCGTGCCGCGGAACTCCACCGGCGGTTGGTCTTCGCGCCGGCTGCAGCCGTGGTGCCGCTGTGGTTGACGCTCCTGCCGATCGCGCTGTGGCGCACAGTCCTGCATCTGGTCGCGAAGACCCCGTCGAGGATCGGCCCGGAGTGGTTCGCCGCGATCACGGTGATGCTCCGCATCCCGGCGATCGCCCGCGCACGTCGCATCATCCGGCGGACCCGCTCCGCGTCGTGGGCGGCGATCGCGCCGCTGTGCATCGGACGACGGGAGGTCCGGCAGCGACTCGAGGATGACTCGCTGCACGCCTCGACCGCGAGAGCGGAGCTCCGCTTCTTCAGCGGCGGCGGAGCGTGGGTCGTGCTCGGCGCGCTCGCGACGTCGGCCATCGCGTTCGCCTCACTGCTGGCGTGGCCGGTCCTCGGCGGCGGCGGACTCCTTCCTCTCCGGAGCGGCGTCCTCGCGCTGTGGGGCGACGCGGCCCTCGGCGCCCGCGCCGTGGGGTGGGACACGGCGGGCCCGGCGGACCCGTTCGCCGCGGTCGTCGCCCTCATCGGATCCCTCTCTCCGCTGGCTCCGTCCCGCGCGCTCGTCGTGCTCTGGCTCCTCGCCCTCCCGCTTGCCGCTCTCGGCGGCTGGTTCGCCGCGACCCGCGTCACCGAGCGCTCCGTGCTCCGCTGCACCGCGGCCTTCGGCTGGGCGGTGGCGCCGCCGTTCCTCGCCGCCCTCGTCGACGGGCGCCCCGCGGCGCTCGTCCTGCACCTCGCGCTGCCCTGGGTCGTCTACACGGCGGCGGCCGCGCGGCGCTCGTGGAGCAGCGCAGCGCTCGGTTCGCTGTTCGTGGCGATCGTGCTCGCGTGCGCCCCGTCTGTCGCCCCCGCGATCGTGGCGCTCTGGGTGGTCGGCATCCTCTTGTGCCTGGTCCTGCGGCGCGGGCGCGGCGTGCTCCGCATCGTCTGGCTGATGATCCCGGCGGCCGCGCTCTTCCTCCCGCTGGCGTGGCACCGAGTGGTCGGGGGAGACCTCCTGGCGCTCTTCGCCGATCCGGGAGCATCCTTCGGAGGCGCGCCGACGCACGAACCCTGGGCACGGATCCTCTTCGCCTTCGGATACCCCGACGTGGACGCTGCGGGATGGTCGGACCTCCTCGGCGCCGTCTTCCCCGCCTGGTGGGTGGCCGTCCTGACCGCACCGGTCCTGGTCTTCGCGGTGCTCGCGCCCGCGCTCGGCCGACGGGTGCTGCCGGCCCTCGTGGCGCTCGTCGCAGCGGCCCTCGGCATCCTCACCGCGGTCGTCGCCTCCGGCATCTCGCTCAGCGTCGGCACCGACGGCCCGATCACGCTCTGGCCCGGTGCCCCGCTGAGCCTCGCATGGGCGGGACTGCTCCTCGCCGCGGTCGCAGGACTCGACGGGATGCGTCGAACCGCAGCGCTCGTGCCGGTCGCGGCATCCGTCGTCATCGCATTCCTCGCGATCGGTGCGGTGCCCGCGTTCACCGCCGTGCACCGAGGGACGGCCGAACTGCAGAACGGGCCGGCGAGCACGCTCCCCGCGTACGTGCAGACGGCGGGCGCCGAGGGGGAGCGGGACGGTGAGCAGACGGCGACGCTCGTGCTGACGGTCGAGGCGGACGGCGCCTACGCCGCATCCGTCGTCTGGGGCGCCAGCGAGACCCTCGGCGGACAATCCACGCTGCAGTCGGCCCGTGCCGCGCTGACCGATGCGGACCGCGAACTCGCGCACGCCACGGCCGACCTCGTCTCGACGCCGTCGGGCGACGTCGTCGCGCGGCTGGCCGAGCACGGCATCGCCTACGTCGTGCTCGAGAGCGCGCCGCGGGAGAGCGACCTGGCGCGGGCGACCCGGCTGGAGGCGCAGACCCTCCTCGACCAGCGATCCGACCTGGTGAGCGTCGGCGAGACGGCGCGCGGGTCGCTGTGGAGCGTCGAAGGCGATGTGGCGCAGCGCTCCGCGGACGACGATGCCGGGCCGCAGGCGGGCCGCATCGCCCTGCTCCAGCTCGGTGTCGCGGCCATCGCACTCCTCCTCGCCATTCCGACGCGGACGAGCCTGCGGACCGGTCGGCGGTACCCGCGTGTCATCGGAGAACGGAGCGGATCGTGACCGGCGCCCCCACACCTGTGCGTCGCGCGGCCGGCGCGGTCGCCGGACTCGCGGTCGCGGCGGTCGTCGCCGCCGGAGCCCTGGTCGACTGGCCGACGGCGGAGCGCGATCCGCTCTCGCTCACCACACGGCCGCAGCCGGCGACCTCCGTCCTCGCCTGCTCCGGTCCCATCCTGGCCGCGGGCCGCGATGCGGAGGATGCGGCCGCGCTCGAGGTCGCGGCGGCGCCGGACGTCGTGACCGGGACCGCCGCCGGCTCGCCCGAAGCCGTGGACGGCGAGACCACCTCGGTCGACGTCTCGGGGGAGCCGACCGCCCGCTCCGTCACGGCGGAGCCGATCGACCGGGTCCGGACCGACCTCGCGGCCGCGCAGTCGGCGGTCGCCGACGCCGACGACCTCGTCGGATTCGCCGCGTCGTCGTGTGCACCGCCTGCCATGGAGTCCTGGCTCGTGGGCGGCAGCGGCGCGACGGGGGCGGCGGACCTCATCGTCCTGACCAATCCCGGCCAGGTGGCGGCGCAGGTCGACCTCACCGTCTTCGGTGCGACCGGACGCGTGACGCCCGACGCGGGCGCGGGGCTCCTCGTCCCGGCGGGGCAGCAGCGGGTCATCCCCCTCGCGTCGGTCGCGCTGGCCGAATCGAACCCGGTCGTCCTCGTGTCCTCGACCCAGGCGCCCGTCGACGCGGTCCTGCAGACCTCGCTGACCCGCACCCTCGTTCCCGTCGGCCTCGACGTGGTCGGCGCGACGGGACTGCCGACGACCTCGCAGACGGTGCCCGCCTTCTCCGTCGTGGGTGGCAGCGACGAGCCGTCCGACACCAGTGTCCGCCTGCTGGCGCCGTCGGACGCGACGACCGCGACGGTGACCATCACGCCCCTCGGCGGCCGCTCCGCCGCCGCATCCTTCCCGGACCTCGCGCTCGAGGCGGGCGTCCCGGCGGAGGTCGACCTCGAGTCGCTGCCCGAGGGGCGCTACCGGGTCGAGGTCGCGGCCGACGCCCCCGTCGTCACCGCGGTCCACGCGGCCACGGGTGCGGGGGCGGGGTCGGACTTCGCGTGGTACGGATCGGCGGACGACATCTCCGTTCCCACCCTGCTGGCGGTCGCCGAGGGACCCGAGCCCCAGTTGGCGCTCGTGAACCCGGGCGACGACGAGGTGGCGGCGGTGCTCACGGACGGCGCCGGCGGCGGCGATCCGCGTGAGGTGCGGGTGCCGGGTGGCGGCTCGGTGTCCGTCGACCTCCGAGCCGGCGAGCTCTACCACCTCGATCCCGCGGGCGGCACGCTCCGCGCGGGTGTGACCTTCACGTCGCCGCAGGGGATCGCCGGCTACGCGGTCGTCCCCGCCGATGCCGCAGCGGCTCCGATCGAGGTCCGTCCCCGCTGAGGACGCCGGCGAAACGCTGGGCCGTTCAGAACCGGAATCGGTCGGGGCCGAGGTCCCACGGGTCGCGGTCGAGATACTCCGCGGCGGCACGGAAGACGCAGCTCTCGATCATCATGCGACGGTGCAGCTCGTCGTTGCGGTGCAGGCGGGCGAGACGTTCGATCGGCAGCCGGAAGAGGACGATGCGCTGCGTGCCGGTGTCGACGGACCAGCGCGGGATGCCGTCCTCGTCGCTGGCCTCCGGCATCCACCCCACGTCGAATCGCACGTCCCGCAGTTCGGGCCAAGCGCTCCGGAGGAACTCCACCGCGGTGCCCACGGTCAGATCGAACCGCTCGGCGCGGGTCTCGATGGCCGGCAGCGGCGGGCGCACCACGGAGCTGCGATCGAGGCGCCCGTGTCGCCCGTGGCGGTCGGGCCGCGCAGCGGTGCGCGCGCGTCGTCTCACGATCGGGTCCCTGCGGGCATGCGCCCATCCTAGGCGCGGGTCGACCCTGCGCGGATGCCGGCGGAGATGAGCTCGAGGGCCGCGTCGAAGCCGCCGTCGGTCCCGTCGGCGACCTCATCGGGAGACAGGCGCGCTTCGGTGGCGGCGGCGCCGAGGGCGTCGGCGGCTCGCCGCTGCTGCTCGTGGAAGGTGAAGCCCACGACGAAGTGCGTGACGGCATCCGCGATCGCGGCGGCCGCCCCGGGGTCGGCTTCCACCTCGGCGAACGGTCCGCGCAGCGGCGGCTCGACGAGCCCGAGCGCGAGCGAGCTCGAGACCACCTCGGCGCCGTCCCGGTGGGCGAGGAGCAGGTCGTGCAGGCGGTGTCCCAGCGCGACGGCGGCGGTCGCCGCATCCAGTCCGGGATCGAGCTCGATGGGGGAGAGGATGCGGCTGCTCACCGCTGCCAGGAGGTCCTGCTTGCTCGCGACATGCCAGTACAGGGCGCTCGGCTGCACACCGAGGTCGTCTGCGAGCCGTCGCATGGAGAGATCGGGAAGCCCGACGCGGTCGAGCAGCGCGAGCGCCGCGTCGACGATGTCGTCCCGCGACCGGCGTGCGGCGTGGGTCGGGTTTGGCTCGCGGGGCACCATGCCACTACCGTACCTGAACAGTGTTCACGTGAACGCTGTTCAGGAGGATGTGATGACTCGTTCCGCTCGCTTCGACGCGACCGACCTCGCCCGAGCCGGCGTCTTCGCCGCGGTGATCGCGGTGCTCGGCCTGCCCGGCTCGTTCAGCGTGTTCGGCGGCGTTCCGATCACCGCGCAGACGCTCGGCGTGATGCTGGCCGGCGCGGTCCTCGGACCGACCCTCGGCGCGATCTCCGTGGCCACGCTCCTCGCGCTGGTGGCGATCGGGTTGCCGCTGCTGGCCGGCGGACGCGGCGGACCCGGGGTCTTCGTGGGTCCCACGGCGGGCTACCTGCTGGGATGGGTGCTCGGCGCCGTCGTGGTCGGGCTGATCGTGCATGCCCGCGGTCGCCGTCCCGTCTGGTGGCGCACCGCCGCCGGGATGCTGGTGGGTGGGGTCGTCGTGATCTACGCATGCGGCATCCCGGTGCAGAGCCTGGTCATGCGGATCGGCGTCGATCAGGCCGCCCTCGCCAACCTCGCCTTCGTGCCGGGGGACATCGTCAAGGCCGTGATCGCGACGGTGATCGTCGGTGCGCTGGTCCGCGGGTATCCGCGAGCGTTCGGCAAGACGTGGGCCGCGCCGTCCCGCGTCCTCGTCCCCGCCCCGTGAACGCGCTGTCGCTGGCGGGCGTCTCGGTCCGCCTCGCCGACGTCGACGTGCTGACGGGCGTCGATCTCGACCTCGACGCCCGGACCGTCGCGGTCGTGGGCGACAACGGGTCGGGCAAGTCGACGCT
>JAAIGE0100855616.1_pt1 | contig 14160 bp, 17 predicted proteins | sample 6487951 | NCBI WGS metagenome assembly JAAIGE01 (sample SAMN13974128, study PRJNA590717) | phyllosphere metagenome | biome: tomato field; feature: multiple bacterial spot infested tomato fields; material: tomato leaves; isolation source: leaves from tomato fields | host: Solanum lycopersicum ... | reverse complement strand
TGATCAGTGGGATGTTGCCGCGGTTGGCAGGCGCCGGCTCGGTATTGGGGGCCTCGCGAACCTCTGCTGCGCTGGGGATGTTCATGACCTTCGCCAGGCGAGGAGAAATTTCTCCCACCTCACAGCCCAGCACCCGGGCGAGAGTGAGCGCCGCATCCAGATTCAGCGGGATTTTGCCGGTGGCGTATTGGCTGAATGCGCTCTGGCCGGACCATCCCGCGCGCTCTGCGACGTCAGCCTGGGTGAGTGACTGGCCGCGCGCCTTCGCTGCTGCTTTCCGGTCTTCGTAGATCGCCTTCAGGCGGGCGCTTTCGGCCAGCTCTTCAGGGGTGAGGTCACGTCGTTTTGCCATGCGCGCAACTGTATTAGCAGAGCTGCTACCCATACAAACAGCTTTGCTCATTTCTCGTTGAGCATAGAAAGTAGCACTGCTACTATTGGAGGCGAGCACTACCGAGAGCGCATCCATGCAGAAGATTCCACTGAATGAGTACCTGGAGAAGCACGGCACCCAGGCCACCCTGGCAGCCGCGCTCGGCGTTGGTCAGTCCGCGATCTCTCAGATGGCCCGCTCCGGCCGTGTCATTGAGGTCGTGGTGCACGACGACGGGCGTATCGAAGCGAACGAGATCAGACCGATCCCGGCCCGGCCGCGCCGCAGCGCCGCCTGACCATGGAAACCATTATCCGCGTCATGGCCTTGCGCCAGCAGTCACGCGGGATAGCTGTGATTCCGTCCAGTACGCGGATCGCAGGAAAGAAAAAGCCCGGCGGCAACCGGGCTTCGATAGAGCAACAACAACGTTCGGAGTGATTCGAGTATGAACGACCTGACCATCACCGGCAATACCCTGACCATGAGCAGCCGCGAGATCGCGGAACTCACTGGCAAGCAGCACAAGCACGTCATCCGCGACATTCGCGCGATGCTGGAAGAGCTTTCGGAAGATGGTCCAGTTTTGGGCCATGTCGAGGTGAAGGACGCTCGTGGCTATACCGACTGCTTCAGCCTTAACCGCGACCTGACCGAAACCCTGATCACCGGCTACAGCATTGCGCTGCGCCACAAAGTGATCCGCCGCCTTCATGAGCTGGAGCGCGTTTTCGGTACCGCTATCGCCGTTGCACCTCCGCAGTCCTTCGCCGCAGCCCTTCGGCTGGCCGCTGATCAAGCCGAGCAGCTGGAGCGCCAGCAGGCTGAGCTGGCAGAAGCCGCCCCCAAGATCGAAGCCCTGGACCGCATCGCTGGCGCTACTGGCGCCATGTGCATCACCGATGCCGCCAAGCACCTGCAGATCAAGCCTCACGACCTGTTCGCCTGGCTCCAAGAGCACAAGTGGATCTTCCGCCGTCCAGGCTGCCGTCATTGGCTCGCCTACCAGGAGCGCATCCAGAGCGGCCACCTGCTGCACAAGGTCACCACCGTCGGCACCGATGAGCAGGGCGAGCATCGCGCCGCCACTCAGGTCCGCGTCACTCCCAAGGGCCTGACCAAGCTGGCCCTGCTCGTAGGGGAATCGCTGTGAGCGTTCAAGCCATGTCCTGGGCCATGCAGATGCCCAAGTCCACCCTGGGCGATGCCTCCGCCCGCCACGTGCTGCTGTGCCTGGCCAACTACGCCGGCCAGGACGGTCGTGGTGCTTTCCCCTCTGCTGAGCAGCTGGCTGAAGACACCGGCCTGTCCGAGCGGACCGTCCGCTACAAGCTGGATCTGCTGGAAGAGATGGGCCTTATCACCCGTGGCAACCAGGCGATCGCCGCCGCCTATATCGGCCGGAAGGACCGCATCACCAACGTCTACGACCTCCAGCTCAAACGGGGTGCAGTGGCTGCACCCGGTGAAGGAGCGGGGTGCAGTTCACAACAGTACGGGGTGCAAACCACGACAGAACGGGGTGCAGCCGTTGCACCCAATACGTCACTGAACCAAGAACAGAACCAAGAGCAAGGCCGCGAGGGCGCGGCGAGCGCAACCGGTGAGGCTGGTTCGAACGATTCCAAGGCCGAACCTGCCAAGCCCACCAGCCGGCCCAAGAGCCAGGCCAAGGGCATCAGCCTGGCCGAAATGCAGGCCATGGCCGAAACCGCCGGCATCGAAATCCCCGACCAGGTTGCCGCCGACTTCCGTGATCACCGCATCGGCCGCAAGGCGCCGCTGAACAACTCGATCTGGGCCGACCAGCTCGCCGAGCTGGCGAAATGCCGTGTGAATGGCATCCCGGCCAAGCAGGCGCTGGTCGAGGCCATGTCCGCCGGCTGGACCGGCCTGAAATGCGAATGGGTGGTGAACCGCATCAAGCGCAACCAGGGCGCTGGCGCGGGCCCCAATTTCGAAGACACCAGCTGGGCCAGCAATCTGAACGAGGACAGCGTCTGATGCGCAACGCCACCGAGATCGTGAAGCACGTGGACTTCAGCCAGGCGCGCCCGGCAGTCCAGCAGCAGCCGACCAGCATCGACGAGGGCACAGCCCAGGTCGTCAACGCGCTGTTCAACGAGCTGAAGTCCATATTCCCCGCCTGGAAGCAGGCCTGGCCAGACGACGAAGCTCTGAAGCGCGCCAAGCGCTCCTGGATCAAGGGCCTGATGGCCGCCGGCATCCACTCACTGGAGCAGATCCGCTTCGGCCTGATGACCTGCCGGGCCAGCGGCCAAGACTTCGCGCCCAGCGTCGGCAAGTTCGTGGAGTGGTGCCAACCCACCGCCGAGCAGCTGGGCCTGCCGCCGACCGAGAAGGCCTTCCAGGAAGCCGCCCGCAACTCGCACCCAGCCGTAGGGCAGGGCGCCCGCTGGAGCCACCCGGCTGTGCACCACGCAGCCACAGAGTCCGGGCTGAGCAACCTGTTTCGCCTGAACGAAGACGCCGGCCGGAAGCTGTTCGAGCGCAACTACTCGATCGCCTGCCGCATGGTCGCCGCCGGCCAGCCGCTGCGCGAGATCCCCAAGGCGCTGCCCGCCGAGGTGTCCACGCCGGCGAAGCCTGAAACCGTGCAGTCCGAGCTGGCCAAGATGCGCGCCGCGCTGGGTCGCCGCTCGTGAAGGCCTGCTGGATGGTCCTGCTCCCCAATCGCGCGCCGTTCGCAATGGTCGGCGCCCAAATTAACCGCGACGAGGCCCTGACCTGCGCTCGCATCATCTGGCCGGAGGCCGACGTAGCATGAATCACAACTTCAAGCCGGGTGATCTGGCTTTGGTCGTCGGATTTGTCCAAGTACCTGACCTGGTGGGGTCAGCTGTTGAGCTTGTAGAGCCTACGTATCCGGGCGAACAGTTCTCCGGGCCTGACGGGGTCACCTATAGGAGCCGAGATGAGCTCAAAGGCTGGGTCGTGCTTACAGACCTGGACGAGGATGGCTGGGCGCACGTTGCGGAAGCTCATCTGATGCCATTGCGCGGCGACTTCGTGCCTGAGCGTCAGAAGTCGCTGGAGGTGCCGGCATGATGTTCAACGAAGCCGAAATGCTGGAAGCCCGCCGCCTGGCCTATGACCAGGGCTTCAACCGCGGCTCCGGCATGGACCCCAAGGTCCAGCACACCGAGGCTTATATCCACTTCCGCGAGCAGGAGCTGGCGCAGCCGGTGAAGAGTGAGCGCAGCGCGCCCACAGCGCGGCGCCCGATCGGCGACTTCCTGGGCGATGGCGAGGGCCGCAGACTATGACCCCTTTCATCATCACCGGCCTGCTGCTGGCCCTGGCCGCTGCCGGCCAGAGCGCTATCAGCCACCGCCGCAGTGCTCATCGCCGCACCACCGCCCAGGCCTATCGGTCGAGGGCTGCCCAATGAGCCGCGCCCAGTCCAAGAAGCTCCGCGACAGCGCCCGCGGCCAGGAATGCACGCTGTTGCTGTTGCTGTTGCTCTGGCTCGTGCCTTGGCCTCGGCAGGTGCAGGGCTGCAAGCCCTGCCAAACACCCCTCAACGCCTGGGAGCGAGCTGCTCGAGCATTTCCCAGGACTTCAGTCCCCGCGGCCCGAGGTGATGGGCCAGCACCCGCCGCATCGGCAGGCGCAGGCTCGCCAGGTCGGCGGCATCAGGCTCTTCATCGGCGGCCAGCGCCAGCAGCGCCGAGCCGGTCGCGGCTGCGCGGCGTTCGCCACCGCGCTCGCTCAGCAGGCGCTGCGCGCCTTCCTGTGGGTCCAGTTCATAGCGCGCGGCCGGGTCGATCGGCTGACCGTCGCTGGCACTGTCCAGCTCAAAACCCAGGCCCAGCGCGGTCAGCAGCTCGCGTTCGAACCGGCGCAGAGTCCAGGCCAGGCCCGCCCCCACTCCCAGTCGCGCACGCGCTTCGCCGTAGGCCAGGTACAGTTCCGGCAGCGGGTCCTGGCGCGGGGCCAGGCGCAGGGTCAGCTCACTCAGGTAGAAGCCGGCCAGCATCGCCTGGCCAACCAGACGCGGTGCCGCGTCCAGCGCCTCGGCGCCACGCAGCTGGGCCAACTCACCGCGCTGCAATGCGCTGAAGCGGATCCACTGCAGTGGTTGCAGGGCGGCGCGCAGCACCTGGCCCTTGGCAGTGGACACACCGCGCGCGAGCAGGCCGATGCGGCCATGCTGCGCGCTCAATACCTCGACCAGCAGGCTGGTCTCACGGTAGGCCCGTGCATGCAGCACGAAGCCGGTATCGTCCTCGATCAGCATCGAAGCGACCGTTCCGGGTTACTCGTAACCGAAGGCCTTCAGTGCGGCCTCGTCGTCGGACCAGCCTTCACGCACGCGTACCCAGGTTTCCAGGAACACCTTGGCCCCGAACAGACGCTCCATCTGCAGGCGGGACTTGGCCCCGATCTCCTTCAGGCGGGTACCACCCTTGCCAATCACGATGGCCTTCTGGCCCTCGCGCTCGACCCAGATCACCGCACCGATGCGCAGCAGGTTGCCATCTTCGGTGAAGCGTTCGATTTCCACGGTGGTGGCATACGGCAGCTCTTCGCCCAACTGGCGCATCAACTGTTCACGCACCAGCTCGCCGGCCAGGAAGCGCTGGCTGCGATCGGTGATCTCGTCTTCGCCGAACATCGGCGGCGCTTCCGGCAGCAGTGCCAGCACGTCGCGCACCAGGGCTTCCAGGCCGTTGCGCTTCTGCGCCGAGATCGGATGCACGGACGAGAAATCGCGGCCGGCCGTGACTTCCTGCAGGAACGGCAGCAGCGCCCCCTTGTCCTTCAGCCGGTCGATCTTGTTGACCACCAGCACCACCGGGATGCCGGCGTCGCGCAGCACATTGAAGGCCAGACTGTCTTCTTCGTCCCAACGACCCGCTTCGATCACCAGCAGGCCGGCGTCGACGCCTTCCAGCGAGCCGCGCGCGGCGCGGTTCATCACCCGGTTCATCGCCCGCTTCTGCACCTTGTGCAGGCCGGGGGTGTCGACCAGCACCAGCTGGCCTTCCGGATAGGTGGCGATGCCCAGCAGGCGATGGCGCGTGGTCTGCGGACGGTTGGAGACGATGCTGACCTTGGCGCCGACCAGGGCATTGGTCAGGGTCGACTTGCCCACGTTCGGGCGGCCGATGACGGCCACGCTGCCGCAATGATGGGGAGTTTGTTCGCTCACTTGGAATCCAGTTGTTCTAGGACGGCCGCAGCCGCCTGTTGTTCGGCAAGCCGCCGCGAGGCGCCTTCGCCCTCGGTGCTGGCGGCCGGGTCGGCTACGATGCAGCGTACCCGGAAGTGTTTGGCATGGTCGTCACCGGATTCTGACACCAGTTCATACTGCGGCAACGCCTTCTGTCGGGCCTGCAGCCATTCCTGCAGGCGGGTCTTGGGGTCCTTCTCGGGCCGGCCGGAGGCCGGCAATGCCTCGATCGAAGCGCTGAACCAGGGCAGTACCACTGCCCGGCAGGCCTCGAAGCCAGCATCCAGGTAGATCGCGGCCACCACGGCTTCCACCGCGTCGGCCAGGATCGAGTCGCGACGATGACCGCCGGACTTCATTTCGCCCGGCCCCAGGGTCAGCCGTTCGCCCAGTTCCAGGGTGCGCCCGATCACCGCCAGCGCGCCTTCACGCACCAGCTCGGCACGGGCACGGGTCATCGCGCCTTCGTCAGCCTTGGGCCAGCGCTGGTACAACGCCTCGGCCGCCATCATGTTGACGATGCTGTCGCCGAGGAACTCCAGGCGCTCGTTGTGCGGCGCACCGGCACTGCGATGCGTCAGCGCCTGCTTGAGCAGGGCCGGATCGCTGAAGGCATGACCGATCAGGTCGCCACGTTGGATGAATTTACTGGGCACCGCTTCGTGTCAGGTCCTGGGAAGAATCGAATTTGCCAACCACATCGAGGTTGCCGACCAGCGGCCGGCGCACTTCGTAGTTGACCTTGAGGGTCCAGCCATTGTCGCGACGATCAAACTTGACGTTGGCCGGCTTCACGTTGTCCGAGTAGTTGATGTACAGGCGCTTGAAGAACAGGTCCTGGATCCGCGACGGCTCCATGCTGCCCACGCCCGGCTCGTTGGCCAGGCTCTTCATCGCCGAGCGCACCGCGTAGTACTCCTGGTACATCGGGAACAGTTTCATGCCGATGTAGAGGAAGAAACCGACCACGATCAGGACCGCCAGGAACGAGGTCAGGGTCATGCCACGCTGCGTGTTCATCGTCTTCATTGCGTTCTCCCCAGATACGCGTTGGATGTGAAAATACTCAGTTGATGCCCGATCAGTTGATGCTCGAACCGATCCGCGACGGCTCGAAGCCATCCTTGCAGAACCAGCCCTGGCAGTTGAGCCAGATCAGGAATGCCTTGCCGCGCAGGTTCTCTTCCGGCAGCAGGCCCCAGAAACGACCATCGTCGCTGTTGTCGCGGTTGTCGCCCATCACCAGGTACTTGCCGGCAGGCACGGTCCACTGGCCCTGGCCGCGCGGATAGTCGGTCTCCAGCACGGTATGGGTACGGCCCGGGAGGTGCTCGACCAGCAGGTTGGCACCTTCGCCCTGGCCCTTGTGGCCGGCGTAGATACCCTTGTTGTCGTACTTCAGCGGCTCGCCGTTGAGGATCACGCCGTCGCCTTCGAAGACCACGGTGTCGCCCGGCACGCCGATCACGCGCTTGATGAAGTTCTCGCCCTTGGCCGGATCCTGGTCGCTGTGGCCCGGGAAGTGGAACACCACCACGTCACCGCGCGACGGTTCACCGACCGGCACGAACTTGGTGTTGCTGATCGGCAGGCGCAGGCCATAGGAGAACTTGTTGACCAGGATGAAGTCGCCGATCAGCAGGTTCGGCATCATCGAGCTGGACGGAATCTTGTACGGCTCGGCCACGAAGCTGCGCAGGATCAGCACCACCGCCAGCACCGGGAAAAAGGCGCGCGAGTAATCGATGATCGCCGGCTCGCTGTCCAGCAACCCGGCACGCGCCGCACGGCGCTTGGCCAGAAACAGCTTGTCCAGCAGCCAGATGAAGCCGCTGCCCAGCGTCAGGACAACCAGGATGATTTCAAACCATTTCATTGATGTTCCTTCGGAACGGGATTCGAGATTTGAGATTGGGGATTAGTAAGAGCAAGAGGATGGGCAAGCCGTTGCCAATCCCGAATGACGAATCCCGAATCCCTGCTACTTGTCCATCTGCAGGACGGCCAGGAAGGCTTCCTGTGGAATCTCCACGCGGCCGACCTGCTTCATGCGCTTCTTGCCTTCCTTCTGCTTCTCCAGCAGCTTTTTCTTGCGCGAAACGTCGCCACCATAGCACTTGGCCAGCACGTTCTTGCGCATCGCCTTGACCGTGGAGCGCGAGATGATCTGCGAGCCGATCGCGGCCTGAATCGCCACGTCGAACATCTGCCGGGGAATCAGGTCTTTCATCTTTTCGCACAGCTCGCGGCCGCGACGATCGGCGTGGCTGCGGTGCACGATCAACGACAACGCGTCGACCTTGTCGCCGTTGATCAGCACATCCACGCGCACGAACGGGCCGGCATCGAATCGCACGAAGTGGTAATCCAGCGAGGCATAGCCACGGCTGACCGACTTGAGCTTGTCGAAGAAGTCCAGCACCACTTCGGCCATCGGCAGCTCATAGCTGATCTGTACCTGGCTGCCCAGGTAGTTGATGCCGATCTGGGTGCCGCGCTTTTCCTCGCACAACTTGATGATGTTGCCGATGTACTCCTCGGGCGTGAGGACGTTGGCGCGAATGATGGGCTCGCGGATTTCCTGCACCAGGTTCAACTGCGGCAACTTGGCCGGGTTGTCCATGTTGATGACCGTGCCATCGGTCTTGAGCACCTCATACACCACGGTGGGGGCGGTGCTGATCAGGTCCAGGTTGTACTCGCGCTCCAGGCGCTCCTGCACGATTTCCATGTGCAGCATGCCCAAAAAGCCGCAGCGGAAGCCGAAGCCCATCGCTTCGGAGCTTTCCGGCTCGAAGCGCAGCGCGGCATCGTTCAAGCGCAACTTGTCCAACGCTTCGCGCAGATCCGGGTAATCCTCGGCATCGACCGGAAACAGGCCGGCGAACACGCGCGGCTGCATTTCCTGAAAACCGGGCAAGGCGTGCGGCGCCGGGTCGGCCGCCAGGGTCAGGGTGTCGCCGACCGGGGCGCCGTGCACGTCCTTGATGGACGCGTTGATCCAGCCCACTTCACCGGCGCCCAGCGCAGGCAGTTCCTTACGCTTGGGGGTGAACACGCCAACCTTGTCGACCAGATGGGTGCGCCCGGTAGACATCACCAGGATCTTGCTGCCGGGCTTGATTTCGCCCTGCATCACGCGCACCAGCGAGACCACGCCCAGGTAGTTGTCGAACCAGGAATCGATGATCAACGCCTGCAGCTTGTCGGTCTCCCGCGGCTTCGGCGGCGGGATGCGATGCACGATCGCTTCCAGCACCAGATCGATGTTCAGACCGGTCTTGGCGCTGACAGCGACCGCGTCTTCGGCATCGATGCCGATCACCGCTTCGATCTCGGCCTTGGCGCGGTCGACATCGGCGGTGGGCAGGTCGATCTTGTTCAGCACCGGCACCACTTCCAGCCCCTGCTCCACCGCGGTGTAGCAGTTGGCCACCGACTGCGCTTCCACGCCCTGCGCGGCATCCACCACCAGCAGCGCACCTTCGCATGCAGCCAGCGAGCGGCTGACTTCGTAGGAGAAGTCGACGTGCCCGGGGGTGTCGATGAAATTCAGGTGGTAGGTCTGCCCGTCCTTTGCCGTGTACGGCAGGGACACCGACTGCGCCTTGATGGTGATGCCGCGTTCGCGCTCGATCGGGTTGGAGTCGAGCACCTGGGCTTCCATCTCGCGCGCCTGCAAGCCGCCGCACAGCTGGATGATGCGGTCGGCCAGGGTGGATTTGCCGTGGTCGACGTGGGCAATGATGGAGAAGTTGCGGATATTCCGCATTGAATCAGAGGACATTGAGGTGGGCGCCGGCGCAGCCGTCGTCAGGGTAACGCAGCATTATCGCACGGCCGACCCCTCTGGGGCCGGGAATTGGGAATCGGGAGTGGGGAATCGGAAAAGCCAGGCGTGCTCTCGTGTCGCGGAGCCGCTCTTGCCATTCCCGATTCTCCATTCCCTGCGTTAGCCGCCGGCCTTCAAGGCCACGTAGCTGGTTGCCTTGCCGTCAGTCACCAGCAGCATGACCACGTCGCCCTTCTTGTAGCTGGACAGGGCGCGGTTGAGTTCGGCGACGCTGCCGACCTTGGTCCGGCCGACGCGGGCGATGATCAGGCCCGGCGACAGCGGCGGCTGGGTGCTGCGCGCCGCCGCGCCGGTGACCGCCGCAATGCGCACGCCCTCGCCCGCCTCCAGGCCCAGGCGGCTGCGCTCGGCGGCGGTCAGGTCGGCAACTTGCAGGCCGAGCAATTCCACGCTGGCCGGAGCGCTGGGCTTGGCCTCATCGGCGGCGGTGCGCGGTGCGGCGTTCTCGCCGCCGTCCTGCAGCGGTGCAAGGGTGACCGTCACCTTGCGCGGTTTGCCGTCGCGCAAGACGTCCAGGGTTACCTTGGTGCCAGGCGCCATCAGCCCGATCATTGGCGGCAGATCGCTGGCGACGTCGATCGACTTGCCATTCACTGCACGAATCACGTCGCCCACCTCAATGCCGGCCTTGGCTGCCGGGCTACCGGCCGGGATGTCGTTGACCAAGGCACCACGGCTGTCCGGCAAGCCCAGGCCCTGGGCCTTGAGCGAGTCGATCGGGCCGACCGCCACGCCCAGCATGCCGCGACTCACGTGGCCGGTGGCCTTGATCTGCTCGGCCGCGCTGAAGGCCAGGTCGATTGGGATCGCGAAACTGATGCCCATGTATCCGCCCGACGCGGAGAAGATCTGCGAATTGATGCCGACCACCTCGCCACGCGTGTTGAGCAGCGGGCCGCCGGAATTGCCCTGGTTGATCGCCACGTCGGTCTGGATGAAGGGCACGTAGCGCTGGTCGGCGTAGGGATTGCTACGGCCGGTGGCGCTGACGATGCCGGCGGTGACCGAGTGATCCAGACCGAACGGCGAGCCGATCGCCACCACCCACTGCCCCGGCTTGAGCGTGTTGGAATCGCCCAGGCGCACGGTCGGCAGGCCCTTGGCCTCGATCTTCAGCAGCGCCACGTCGTATTGCTCGTCACTCCCCACCACCTTGGCCTTGAATTCGCGGCGGTCGGTGAGCTTGACGGTCACCTCGCTGGCGCCATCGACCACGTGGTGGTTGGTCAGCACATAGCCGTCGGCCGAGATGATGAAGCCCGAGCCCATCGACTTGCCGGCGATGCCGCCGTCGTCATCGCCGCCACCCGGCCCCTGCCGCGGACCGCCCGGCATCTGGAAATCCGGCCCGAAGAAGCGGCGGAAGAATTCCGGCATCTGATCGTCATCGGGCATCGCGCCACCACCGCGACCACCCGGGCCGCTGCGCTGCTGACGCGCCATGGCGTCCTTGCGGGTGATGGTGGTTTCGATATTGACCACGCCCGGGCCGACCTGCTCGACCAGATTGGTGAAGTCCGGCAGCCCCGCCACCAGCTGCGGCGCCGGCGTGGCACTGCGGTTGGCGGCAATCGGGGCGAGGTCCTTGGCAGCAGGTGCGGGCTGCTGCGCGCAGGCGGCCAGCGGCAGGGTCATGGCGATCAGGCCGAACATCTGGGTGCGGATGCGATGGTTCATCAGGTTGCCTCCGATGGCAGGGCGACAGGGGCCAGAACCCGAGTAGCAACACGGGCCCGGCACGATAACGGGAGGGAGATTGCCGAACGGATGAAGGCCGGCGACAGGGTCAGTCCTGCGGGGCCTGCGCCGGCGCCGGCCGGTTCGGCGCCGGGCTGGTAACGGCCTGTGGCGCGGGTTCGAACGGATAGAACGCCGTGCCGGGCTGGCTCTGGCGGAAACTGGCATTGAGCGAGCTTTCGCCAGCCCCGGACAGGGCCGCGCGCGGCCACGGGCGTGCCTGCAGCGTGGTATCCGGATGCGTGAACGGGTTGGACGGCGTCGCCGCAACCGCAGATGCAGTGCCCGTGGATGCCGGTGCTGCCGCAGCGACCATACGGGTCGGCGCCTGCTGCTGACGCGCAGCCGCACTGCGTGCGACTTGCTGATTGCGGGTTGCCGCGCCGCGCCGAGTAGACGCCAGCGCAGCGGCAGGCACGGCTGCAGCAAGCGCGGCCACCTCATCCGGCGCCCCAGGAGCCGGTGCGGCCGGCACCTTCGGTGCCTCAGGTCCCTGCGGCGCTTGCGAGGCGGGCGGAAGCTGCGCGGCGGTGGCATAGACGGGGGTTGTTTCAGCACCCGGCGCGGCGGTGTCTGGCAGGCGCTCGCGCGCCAGGAACAAGGCAATCGCCGCGACCGAGGCGGCAATCGCTGCACCGCCGCCCCAGCGCCAACGTGCACCAGGGCGGGTCGCCGGTTGCGCTTGCGGTGCCGGCTCCTCGGCAATGGCGCTGCGCACACGCGCCGCAAAATCCAGCGGCGCCGGCGCACTGGCCGCACCGCGCAGCACATCGCCGCACAACTGCCAGCGCTCGTGGCAGCCGGCCAAGTCTTCGTCGTGGGCCAGACGGCGCAGCAGGAAGCGCGACTCGTCGGCGCTCAACTCGCCGTCGACCAGCGCAGACAGCTGCTGGCGATAGTGAAGCTCGAATTTGTCGGTGGTGGACATGGCAGGGTTCTGGTTCATACGCGGTGTCGCTCACGGGTAGCGCTTTCGGTCTCCAGCAGAGGCCGCAGCTCGATGTCGATGGCCTCGCGCGCCCGGAAGATGCGCGAGCGCACCGTTCCGATCGGGCAATCCATCTTTTGCGCGATTTCGTCGTAGCTCAGGCCCTCCACCTCGCGCAGGGTGATGGCCAACCGAAGTTCTTCCGGTAGCGCTTGGACCGCGCGCATCACCGTTTGTTCCAGCTCCTGTCGCATCAATTCACGCTCCGGGGTATCGGTGTCGCGCAACCGGGTCGCTCCATCGAATTGCTCGGCATCGCTGATCTCGATGTCGTCGGTGGGCGGGCGGCGGTTGTGCGCAACCAGATGGTTCTTGGCAGTGTTGACGGCAATGCGGTGCAGCCAGGTGTAGAACTGGGCGTCGCCACGAAAACTGTTGATCGCGCGGTAGGCGCGCACGAACGTGTCCTGGGCAACGTCCTGGCATTCGCTCCAGTCGGCGATGTAGCGCCCGATCAAGGCAACGATCCGATGCTGGTATTTGCGCACCAGCACATCGAACGCCGCGCTTTCGCCGCGCTGCACGCGCCGGACCAGTTCCAGGTCCAGCTCCTGAGGTGTATCGACTTCGGCCATGTCGGGCCGCACTCCTGTCAGCCCACCGAAGTCGGGCAATGAGACCGCCATTGAAAAGAAAAGTTCATACCGATCCGTACGACCGTCACGCATCAGGGTAGCGGCAGCGATGCACCGCTGGCGACGCCGCGCGCAACGCACGGATCTCCCCTGTCGACAGGTATGGGTATTTGACGTGAAGGAAACAACCTCTGGATGATAACGACCTTTCCTTCTATTGCCGGACGGCCAGACGCATGCTTCCAGGTTTCGACGGGCTCCGATTCAGCCATTGGCAGGCCGATCTGCGCGAGGACGGCGTGGTGGTGCTCAGCCTCGATCGGCAGGGCGCACCGGTCAACGCATTTTCGCAGGAGGTGCTGCTGGAGCTGGGCGCCGTGGTCGAGCGGCTGGCACTGGATCCGCCAAAGGGCGTGGTGCTGCGCTCGGGCAAGCCCAACGGCTTCATCGCCGGCGCCGATCTGAAGGAATTCCAGGAATTCGATCGCAAGGGTACGGTCAACGATGCCATCCACGTCACACGTAAATATTGGGCGATGGCGCAGTTCAGCCGCTATGTGCGTCCGGGTTACCGACTTGTCCCGGTTGACGATATGGACACGGTCGGGGCGCTGTCACCGGACGGCCGCACGCTGGTGATGGTTCACGTCAATGGCGGCCTCAATCCCCGACGGATGACGGTGCCGGCCGGCTGGCGCGTCGCCACCATCGTCACCGACGCGGATCGGGTGGCCAAGTGCGCCATCCCGAGATTGGCCCCGGCGCGATCGATTGCCACGCTCGTGCTTACTCGCGAAGGTGCTAATTCACCATGCTGACCCATTAATTAGTAGTCTTGGCACTTCTCATTTTGTTTAAGCGCTATAGCTGCCTGGACTACTGAGTTGGGGGCTGCAACCTTACAAATTCCTCGCAATAATTTTAAATTTCGTGGATCATCATTAACGAAGTGATATATATTCATAAAATATCGCTCGAATGTTGACGTTATAAGTACGAAAACGTATTATGCCGGGTAAACAATTTCACGCCAATACTAAATAACGGTAGAAACAATATTATCATCATTGTCGATGACGGATAATAGATAAATCGTGACGGTATCATCAAAATCCGGTAAACTTGGGCTACGCTTGGTATACTGCGCTACGCTGTTGAGACAAGCTTCTCCTGATTAAAATGCATGCTGTCATGTAGCATATAAATAGCCAAGATTTGCAACCATCTCCAAACTGCTGTTTGGCCCTTCGGTATTCTGTTCGCCTTCGGTGGCCCTGACCACAGGTCTCTGAACAAGCGTCTGAAGTTGGGGAGTGCAAAAAGGGACGCAAATGCCTAAACTTGGGTCGTGGTGTCAGAACCGGACGGTTTAGACGCCGCTGATCACGTCACGTCTGACTGCAGGACGCAGGGTGTCAAAACCCTGTGTCAGGCTTG
>JAAIGE0100818867.1_pt1 | contig 14167 bp, 14 predicted proteins | sample 6487951 | NCBI WGS metagenome assembly JAAIGE01 (sample SAMN13974128, study PRJNA590717) | phyllosphere metagenome | biome: tomato field; feature: multiple bacterial spot infested tomato fields; material: tomato leaves; isolation source: leaves from tomato fields | host: Solanum lycopersicum ... | reverse complement strand
TCTCCTGCATCTCCTCGATGGCCTCGTCGGAGCCCGCGACGTCCTGGAAGGTGACGGTCGGCGTCTCCTTCGAGACGAGCTTGGCCCGGGACTTGCCGAACTGCATGACCTTGCTGCCGCCGCCCTGGGCGCTCGACAGGAGGAACCAGAACAAGAGGCCCAACAGCACCAGCGGCAGCATGAGCGAGAGGAAGCCGTCGAACCAGTTGGGCCGCGGGACGACGTCGTTGAACCCGTCGGACGGGGCCGCGGCGTCGATCGCCGAGACGACCTCGTCGGCGCGGGCGGTGCCGTAATAGAACTGCACATCGTTGGCGCCCTCGAACGGCTGCGACAGCACGAGGTCGACGCGCTGGTCCGTGTCGTTCGTCGTCGCCGATGTGACGGTGTCGCCCTTGAGCAGCTCGAGACCCTCCTGGGTCGAGACCTGACGGGCACCGCTGAGGTTCGTGATGAGCGAGAAGCCGATCACCAGGAGCAGACCGACCAGAAGGACGTAGACGATCGGATTGCGCGTGATCTTCTTGAAATTCATGGTGTGGGCGAGCCCAGCCCTTTCGTGATCCGCCCGGGAAAAGCGGTGGCCTCAGGGTATCGCGCCCCCGCTATGCCGGGACTGTGCGTTCGTCGTGGGCGTACGGCGTTCGACACCGGATGCCACGCCGGCCCGCGGCCACGGCGCCCGTCCCACCCAATGGAACACCGTCGCCCATCCGGCCCGTCCCCTCTGGCCCGCGCGCATACTACGAGCATGCGGACGACGTCGACGTCAGTACCCCTCTCGGTCATCGACCGATTCCTCGCCGTCCTGGAGGCCGTCCGACGGGCGAACGGCCGATGCACGCTCTCCGGGATCGCCGCGGAGACCGGCATCCCGAAGTCCTCTGCGTCGCGTCTTGTGGCCGGTCTCGTCGCCCAGGGATACCTGACCCGGCACGAGGGCGGCGTGGCCGTGGGCTTGCGGTTGTTCGAGCTCGGAGCCCGCACCCGCACCCCGCACGATCTCGGGAACGCCGCGACGCCCATCTTGGCAGAGCTCTCGCGTGCGACGGGTGAACACCTGAACGTCGCCGTGCGGGAGGGCGCGGACATGGTGTCGATCGCCGCGGTGCCCGGGCGCCTGCGCCCGCTCCCCTCACGTCCCGGTGGGCGCGTGCCCTCGTCGACCACCGCACTCGGCAAAGCGGTGCTGGCATTCGCCGGCGACGAAGCGGTGACCGATGTCACCTCGCCCCTGACCTCCGATGCCCGGGCACATTACCTGCGCGAACTCGCCGAGGTACGGTTGGGCGCCGTTGCGATCGATCACTGCACGACCTTCCCGAACGTCGTCGGCGTCGCCAGTCCCATCCTCGGCCCCGACGGTGCCGCCATTGCGGCGTTGTCCGTGTCCGGCCCGGCTTCCGACATGGATGCCGACCGCATGAAGCCGCTCGTCCGTCGTGCCGCGCGTCTGGTGGCGCGACGGCTGATCCCCGGCGCCGCGTGATCGACGCCACGGCCGTCGTCGGCGTGCTCGACCGGGTCACAGCCGTGCTCGAGGCCTTCGACAGCGACGACCGAGGACTTCGGATCAGCGATCTCTCGGCGCGCACGGGGCTGCCGACCTCCACCGTGTCCCGCGTGGTCGCCGGGCTCGTGCAGCACCATTATTTGGAACGGGACGGTGCCCTCCTCCGGCTTGGGCTGCGCCTGTTCGAACTCGGTCAGTTGGCCGTCGACCCCCGCCGCTTGCGCGCGCTCGCGGGCCCGCCCCTGGTCGCCTTGCGACAGCAGACCGGCGGCAACGTCCAGTTGGCGGTGCGGGACGGCGACGACGCCGTCGTCCTCCTCCTTCTGCGGGGCCGGTCGCCGTCGCCCGGACTCGGACCGGTCGGCGACCGCAGGCCGCTCGATCAGAGCCCGTGCGGGCGGGCGATGCTCGGGTGCGAGCCGGCGCACACCGCGCCGGCGGGGACGGAACCCGGCGGCCGACACATCGCCGCCCTGCCCGTCGCCGTGGGAGGTCACGACGCGATGATGGCGGTGTGCCTGGCGGGGGTGCGCGACGATCTTGCGCTGCGGACGAGCGTCGACCTCATCGAGCGGGCGTGGAGGGCGTCGAGGGGCTGACCGCGTGCGGCCCCGCGGCCGACACGGTCGCCACCACCATCTCGCCCAGGAGTCGCCGACTCGACGCGCGGGTGGCGGGGGAGAGCAGATCCCGCCCGAAGATCGCCGCGAAGGTGTGCCGGTTCGCCACGTGGAAACAGGCGAAGGAACTGATCATGAGGTGCACGTCGATGGCATCCACGTCCGGTCTCGTCTCGCCCGTCCGGGCGCCGCGCGCGAGCACGCGCGTGAGCACACCGGTGACCGCGTCGTTCTGCGCGAGGATCGTCGACGAGCGACGCAGGTGCTGCGCCGCGTGCACGTTGGCCACTCCGACGAGGCGAATGAAGTCGGGGTGGGCGGTGTGATGGTCGAACGTGGCCAGAGCGATGGCCCGCAACCCCTCCAGCGGGGGCAGATCGTCGACATCGACGCCCCCCTCGACGCTCCGGATGCGCGCGTACGCACGTTCGAGAGAGGCCAGGAAGAGGTCGTCCTTCGAGCGGAAGTAGTAGTAGATCATCCGCTTGGTCGTCCGGGTGCGTTCGGCGATCTCGTCGACCCGCGCACCGGTCAGCCCCTTGGCCGCGAATTCTTCGGTGGCCACCTCCAGGATGTCGGCGCGCGCCCGGGCGGCTTTGAGCGTCTCCCCCGCAAATCCCCGTCCGTCCGCCTCATCGCGCTCGACCGGGGAGCCGGTCACGACTCCTCCGGCACCGGGAAGTCCACGGTGGCCAGACTGCGGCGGACCGGCCCGGAGATGTCGGTCACCGCCTGATGGGCGGGGTGCGCGGTGTACGCGGCAAGACCCGCCAGGTCGTCGAAATCCGCCACCAGTGCGATCTCGTGCGCGTGCGGCCCGGGCACGACGTTCTCTCCGACCTCGAGTCGGCGCAGTTCCGGGATCTGAGCGGGGAGCGCGCGCAGCATCTCCATCCATCCGCGTCGTTGGTCGGCCGTGAACCGGGAGGAGAAGGTGAACATCGCCACGTGTCGAATACGCAAATCTCGTCCTTCCATTGTCGGATAACGCACTAACCAGTACGTTCGTAAAGACGGTTGTCGATGTTGATTCAAACCGCCCGGGAAGGAAGCTCGATGTCGAGTCCCACCGAATGGAACGCGGGCCCCGCCCCGTCGCCGAGGAGTGCGGTGCTGGACCGCTTGCTGTCCGTACTCGACGTCGTGCGCGCCGCGGACATGCCCCTGACGATCGCCGACGTCGCCGCCCGCACGGGCCTGCCGAAGTCGACCGCGTCGCGCGTGGTCGCCGACCTGGCCGATCGTCAGCTCCTCGCCCGCGGACCCCATGGCGTGACCCTCGGTCTGCGGGTGTTCGAACTCGGCATCCGCGCGCGCGGTCCCCGCCGCCTCATCGCCGCCGCCGCCCCGGTCATGCATCGCCTGCGCGATGTCACCGGGCACCGCGTCGGCGTCTGGATCAACCGCGGGGCCGAGATGGTCTCGCTGGTGACGATCTCCGGCCCCACGCCGATCCTTCCGACCCGCACGGGCATGCGCTCGCCGGCGCTCACGACCGCGAGCGGAAAGGCCTATCTCGCCTTCTGCGGGCACGAGGATGTGTCGGCGGTGAGCCGACACCTGGTCGCGGACGAGGCGGACCGCTTCCGGCGCGAGCTCACCGACGTCCGCTCCGGAGCGTCGGCGACCGACGACGGCGTCGCGTACCCGGGGGTGACGGCCGTCGCAAGCCCAGTCTTCGGGGCCGGAGACGTGGTCATCGGCGCCGTCTCGATCGCCGGGCCGCAGGACGAGACGGATCCCGCACGCCTCACTCCGCTCGTGCGCGCCGCCGGCGCCGCGGTGAGCCGGCGGATCGTGGCGGCCTGAGCGATGCGCACCGCGGAGTGGAGCGACTCGGTCAGCGTTCTGGACCGGGTGTGCGCGCTCTTGGACGCGCTCGACGACGACCCGGACTCCTCCACCGGGATCTCTGAGCTCGCACGCCGGGCCAACCTGCCCAAGTCCACGGTGTCGAGGCTCGTCGGAGAGCTCGCCGCCCATCGCATCCTGGATCGTGACGACGAGGGCGTGTACCTCGGGGCCCGCATGTTCGAGCTGGCCCAGGGTGTCGAAGCGCCTCGGCGTCTGCGCCGCGCGGCGCTGCCGATCATGAGCGACCTCCGCGACCTCACCGGCCTGAGTGTCGTGCTCGCTCTGCCCTACGGCGCGGATGCGCTGGTGGTCGCCGTCACGCGCGGACCTCGCACCACGGTTCCCGTCCCCCGCGAGGGCGGCGTCCTGTCCGTGCGCACCGCTGTGGGCCGCGCTCTGGACGCAGGCCCCGGTGACGTCCACCGCGAGCGCGGGGAACACCGACGCGAGGTGGGGGCCGCCGCCACCTCGCTCGCCGGCGCGGACGCGGTGCCGACGATGGCCCTCGCGGTCTACGGCGCGGTCGACGACCCCGGTCTCGACACCGCGGCCGCTCCCCTCCGCGCGGCCGCACGCACCCTCGCGCGCCGCAGCTGACCCGCTGCGCCCCGCGTCGTCCCAGCAGGCGCGCGATGTCGCGCCACGGACGGGCCCCCGACATCATCCGGGCACGGGAAGAGGGCGGGCGCTCCCGGGCCCGCCCTCTTCCCGTGCCCGGACTCAGTTGGCCGCGGCGCGGATCGCCTCGTAGACCTCGAGGGTCTCTCCGTCGAAGTAGCCCGTGAAGAACTCCTCTGCCTTCGCACGGAAGGCATCCAGGTCGATGTCGTCCTTCTCGATCACCGTGAAGGCGGGGTTCGCCCGCCACTCGTCGATGATCTCCTCGGTCTCCTCCTCGACGCACTCGCGGTTCTCGGGACGGATGTCGTGGATCGTCTCCTCGAGGAATGCCGCCTGTTCGTCGTCCATCTTGGCGTAGGTGGCGTCGCTCACGATGATCCAGTGGATGCCGACGTTGTGGTCGTTGAGGATGGCGGTGTCGAGCACCTCGTCGTAGCTCGACGAGTGCGTCGCCACGATCGGGTTCTCCTGGCCGACGGCGATGCCCTGCTGCAGGGCGGTGTAGACCTCTTCGACGGCGACCGACACCGGGTTCGTGACCCCCAGAGCTTCCGCGTTCGCCAGGAAGGCGGGCGAGTTGGGGAAGCGGACCGGCTGCCCGGCGAGGTCGGCGGGTCCCCGCACCTCCAGGCCCTTCGTGGTCAGCGTGCGGTTGCCGAAGAACCACCCGTCGACCACGCGGACGCCGGTGGCGGCGCGGAAGCCCTCGAAGAACTCCGACGACCCGTTGTCGATCCAGTCGAAGGCGTGGTCGACGTCGTCGAACGCGTACGCCGCGTCGACGACCCCCACGGGCGCGTAGGTGGCGCTCAGCGCCGACGCGCCCTGCAGGTCGATGTCGATGTCGCCGGCCTGCACGAGCGGGAACCGGTCGGCGTCGGGACCGAGCTGGCTGGCCGGATAGATCTCGACCTCGAAGCCGAGACCGGATTCCTCGAGCCGCTGCTTGAGCACGTCGACGCCGCAGAAGAAGTTCGGGGTCTGCTCGTTCTGGCTGGTGGCGACCGTCAGCGTGACCGTCCCGCCGTCGGAACCGCCCGCGTTCCCCGTCCCGCCGGAGCATCCGGCCAACGCGAGGGTGGCGGCGGTGAGCGCGGCGGTCGTGACGACGGTGCGTCGCCCGAATGCTGCTGTGTTCATGGCTTCTCTCTTCTCTGTGTCCGCACGTCGTCGTGCGGGTAGCGGGTGGGTGCGGGGCGCGAGCCCGACTCTGACGGACTCACGCGCGTGCGCGAAGCGCCGTTCCGTCGAGTGGAACGGCATCCGGGGATGATTCCGCGCGACGCGGCTGCAGCCGGTCCGCGGCCCGGATGGCCAGCTCGTACCCGAACGGGCCGGCACCGGCGATCACGGTGCGGGAGACCGTCGAGATGAGCGACTCGCGGTGGGCGGGGTCGCGGGCGTGGATGTTGGTGATGTGCACCTCGACCACCGGCGCCGTGAGCATGCGCAGCGCGTCGAGCACGGGCACCGAGTGGAAGCTGAAGCCGGCCGGGTTGATCACCACCGCCGCCCCGGCAAGGAACGCGTCGTGGATCCAGTCGATCATCTGGTGCTCGGCGTTGGTCTGGGCGAAGAAGACGTCGCGACCCAACTCACCGGCTACCCGCTCGCAGTCGGAGCGGATCTCGTCCAGCGTCGTGGAGCCGTACAGCGCGGGTTCGCGGCGTCCGAGGAGGTTGAGGTTCGGACCGTTCAGGACGAACAGCGTGTCGGTCATCGTTGACCCTCTCAATTCAGGCCGAGCAGGTTCGGCACGATCGTGACGATCGACGGAACCAGCGTCAGCAGCAGCAGCACCGCACCGAGCGGCATGAGGAACGGCAGGATGCCGCGGAAGAGTTCGCTCATCGGACGACGGGTGATGGAGCCGACGACGAACAGGACGGCGCCGACCGGTGGGGTGAGCGAGCCGAGCATGAGGTTCAGGATCATGATGACTCCGAGGTGCACGGGGTCGATCCCGAAGTCGGCGACGATGGGCATGAGGATCGGCACGAGCACGAGGATCACCGGCGGCGCTTCCAGGAACACTCCGAGCAGGATCAGCAGCACGTTCAGGATGAGGAGGAAGACGATCGGATTATCGGTCACGGCGGTCAGCCACTCTCCGAGACCGCGAGACACCTGCTCGCGGGCCAGCACCTGTCCCATGAGGTTGGACGCCCCGAGGATCAACAGGATGCCGCCGGAGATGATGACCGTCTCCTTGGCCGCCCGCCAGAACACGCGGCCGTTGAGCGTCCGGTAGATCAGCCCGAGGACGAGCATGTAGACGGCGGCGATGCCCGCGCTCTCGGTCGGGGTGAACCACCCGCTGAAGATTCCGCCGAGGATGATGACGGGCAGCAGCGCCGGTCCGATGACGCGGACGGATGCCGTGCGCAACATGGCCCCGTCGAAGGCCCGGGTGATGGCGACTTCGGGATGCCGCTTGACCCAGACGGCGATGTAGACGGCCAACCCGACCACCATGAGACCGGCGGGCAGGATCGACCCCGCGAACAGGGCACCGGTCGAGATCGACGCCGTCGCGGCGAAGAGCACGGCCGGGATGCTGGGAGGCATGACGGTGCTGAGGAGCGAACCCGAGGCGGTGAGGCCGGCCGAGAATCCGTAGGGATATCCCGCCTTCAACATCTGCGGGATCTGCACCTTACTGGTGGACGCCGCGTCGGCCAGGGCCGATCCGCTGATCCACGAGAAGCCGACGGCGGTGCCGAGATTGACGTAGGCGAGGTTGCCGGGGAGTCGGGGCAGCAGGGCACGCGCGAAGTCGTAGAGCCGCGCCGCGATCCCGAGGTGATTGGCGATGCTGCCGACGAAGATGAACAGCGGCACCGCGAGCAGCGGGAAGCTGTTGATGCCGTTGACGACGGACGAGATCGCGTACCCGGCCGACAGGTTGTGCGAGTAGAAGTACAGCAGGCTCGGCGCGATCATCGCGAACGCGACCGGGACGCGCAGGAGCAGCAGGACGACCAGGAGCAGGACGTAGAGCCAGAGATCCACGATCAGCCCTCCATCTCGGAGATGTCGAGCTTGCGCTCGGGACGGTGGGCGAAGGGGATCTTGAAGAGCGAGTGGACGGCCGCAGAGAGGAAGCCGAGGAGCGCGAAGGCGTACAGGACGCCGAGCGGAAGGTGGATCGCCGCGCTCGATCGGCTCCACTCCACCTGCATCTTGACGAACGCCTCGTACGAGAGGGCGATGCACGTCGCCACCATGATGAGGGCGGAGACGACCCGCAGGACGGCGAACAGGCGCTTGCCCTCGAGGACGCCGTCGAAGATCTCCAGGACGATGTGGCCGTTCTTGCCGACGAGGTAGCCGGTGGTCACGAAGGTCATGGCGATCATGGCGAGCAGAGCGAGCTCTCCGGCGCCCACCCACCCGAGGGCGGGGACGTAGCGCCCGAGCACCTGGTACATCACGCCGACGACGATCAGCGCGAAAAGGATTACCCCGAGCGCCACCTCGACGGCCGAGAGGCCGCGGATGAAGGCGGTGTCGCGCGGCACGCCCTTGTTGATGTCGGGGACGGTGTAATACGTCTCAGTCGGGCCGTAGATCGATTCCTCGATCTCGTCGGGGACGTCGCCGCCCCCGGATCCCCGGTTCTCTTCGGACATGAAAGCCTCTCTTCGGCCGCGATCCGCGCGGCCGGCTCCTGCGACTCTGCGGGAGCGCGTGCGCCGCACAAAGCCGTGTCTCGCGCAGTGGAACGGGGTGTCGGGGCGTTTCGCGCCGGCATCCGCGGGCACGCCCGACGACGTCGGCGCTCGCCCGATGGCGCCGCCGCACGCACGACGACCGCCCGCGCCGTGGACGGCGGCGGGCGTTGTCGGCGCTCGAGGGGTGCGGGGCGCGCCGTGGCGACGCCCCGCACCGGGGTCACTGGAACAGGGACAGGGTCAACACGGAGGTGTACGAGCCCGGTACGACGGTCGTCGCGTCCAGCTTCAGATGCAGTCCGGCGGTCGCGCTCCACGACCCCTGCGTGGAGGGCACCGAGGGATCCCAGTTGGCGTAGAGCAGCTCGCCGTCCGCATACGCCAGTCCCTGGCTGTTCGGATCGTCGACGACCGACGCGATGTCGCCACCCACCTCGACCGCGGGGTCGTCGTCGACGAGGAGCGCGGGTGACCACCCCAGGTACTCGGCGCTGAACGAGTCACCGGCCGACACGAAGTCGCCCGCCGTCGCCAACACCGCCCAGGGCGCAGCGGGGACATCGGTCCGCGTGTCGGTGACCGTGACCGTCGGGAGCTGCCCGGCGAACTCCCGCACCAGCGGATCGTTCGAGTCGACTTCGCTGAGCGTGGTCTCGTTCGCCGCGATCGTCAGGGCGAGCACGCCCTCCGGTTCGCGCTCGGTGATCTCGACGTTGATGTCGACGTCGTCGCCCTCGACCGCGGCTGCGGCGGCCGTGCCGACCAGGGCGAGCATGAGCACGCCGACACCGACGGCTCCGGCTCGGACGGTGGTGGATGTTCTGATCATCGGTGATCTCCTTCTGTGCGTGTCTCGCGCATGGGTGGGTGGAAATGGATGCCGCTCACTCGGCCGGGTACGCCGGGATGGGCGCCGTTCGGGTCACGGTGCGGGTCGACCCGTCGACGACGACGGCCGCGGTCGCCGTCGCCTCGGCGGCAGGAATCGTGTCGGCGCGGGTGTTCAGCGACACGGCGACGGTCCGTCCCGGCGCGACCGCCGTGAAGGTCTTCGCGCCGTAGGGCGTCTCGATGCGGATGTCCGCGGCCACGGCGGCGTCGTTCGTCGCCGCGACCGAGACGAACACGCGGCCGCCCAGCACGCGCGGGGTGACCTCGACGGCCAGCGTCTCCTTCCGCACCTCGACGGTCGTCGAGGCGGTCAGCTGCTCCTGCCCGCCGTTCGCGTCGAGCACGTTCACCCGGACGGTCACGGTGTTCTCGCCGTCCCGGACGTTGCGCGCGACGCTCCGCGCGTCGAACTCCAGCGTCACGCTCCCGTCCTGCGCAGTCGTTCGCGTCGCGTCGAGGGGACGCGTCGTGAGCGGGGCCAGCAGCTGAGCGCCACTGTCGAAGGAGTACCCCTCGGGCAGGTCGAACTGCGCCGACACCGTTCCCTCGATACGGGTGAAGCTCCCCGTCGGCGAGCCCAGTCGCAGGACGTCGGCGTCGAAGCTGACGGCCCCGTCACGCTCCTGCGGGTCGAGGTAGACCTCGATCTTGCCGGTCGGTCGCGGATCCGTGCAGTCGTTGAAGAAGTATTCGCCGGCCCGCTCGAACGTGTGCTCGTAGGTCTCCCCCGGCTGCAGTCGAGCGTTGAACTCCCCTTCGAAGAACTGCGTCGCGCAGTGCTCCTTCTCGTTCGGGAAGTTCGCGAACGTCTCGGCGCCCGGGTTGCGGAAGGTGACGGTCGTGCCGACCGGCACACGCAGGTGCGTGGGCTGCATGCCGTTCGTCGACACGCTGTCGCGCGCCGCGGCCGTGTCGTCCGTCCGACTGGTCCGGGCGAGCAGGACGGTGTTGTCGACGCTCTCGCCGGCGACGGCCGTCCCGCCCACCGGACGGCGGATGGTGAGGGGAGCGGTGTCCGGTGCCTCCTGACCGCCGGACGGGGCCGCGTAGTCGCCGCCGAGCTTGAACGCCCAGAGCGAGTCGCCTCGGGTGACCGACGCTCCGTAGGGGTTCGTTGAGCCCGCCGCGAAGATCGCGATGTACTGCTCGCCGTCCACCTCGTAGGTGACGGGCGCGGCCGCAATCCCCGAACCGGTCTGGAACTCCCAGAGGACGTCGCCGCTGACGGCATCCATGATCATGGCCCGACCGTCGATCTGCCCGACCACGAGCAGGTCGGAGGCGGTCGTGAGCGGTCCCTGCCCGTGCGACATATCGGTGCCCAGGTGGTTCGTCCAGGCGACTTCGCCGGTCGAGGCGTCGTAGGCCAGGATGCCGCCCGTCTGGTACTGGCCGATCGCACGGAGGCCGTTCGATGCGGCGCCGTTGTAGTGGGCGACGGGGTTCACGCCGTAAGGGAAGTACACCAGATTGGTGCTGTGGCTGTAGGACTGGTTCGACCAGTCGCCTCCGCCGTTCTGGCTCGTCGTGGAGAGGATCGGCGCGTCCCACTGCGGGTCGTACATGCACCCCTCGCGGTGTCCGGACGACCCCTCGGGGTAGGTGAGGAAGGGTTCGTCGACCGCGACGTAGCTGTCGGGGGTGAAGACGAGGTTGCCGTCGGCATCCGGCTGGTATCCGTTGTAGTTCGGAACCGCGCGCCAGGGATCACCGGGGATGTTCTCGGCATCGAGCTTCTCCCACACCACGCACTCGGGCAGGAGCCGCTCGGCGGGGAACGGCTGGGAGTCCGGCTGACTCTGCCGCTCGTCGACGATCATCGGCTTCTCGACGACCGGGAGGGCCGGTGTGCCGTCGACGCGGTCGAGCACGAACTGATGCCCCGATTTCGTGCCGTAGAAGACGACCTTGCGCTCGACGCCGTCGATCTCGATGTCGGCGAGGGTCGGCGGGTGGACGTTGTCCATGTCCCACACGTCGTGGCGGATGGACTGGTAGTGCCACTTGTAGTCGCCCGTGGCGGCGTCGACGGCGACCATCGTCGTCGAGAAGAGGTTGTCGCCCGGACGCAGGGAGCCGTTCTGCGACGAGGTGCAGCTGCGCGGGTTGCCGAAGGTCATGTAGTACATGCCGAGTTCGGGATCCACCGCGCCGTGCATCCACGAGGTGGCCCCACCCTCGAACGCGCAGTCGGTGCCGTCGGAGAGGATCGGGCCCCAGGTCTCGGAGGCGTCGAACTCCACACCGTCCGGGCCGGTGAAGGTGGCGCCGCGATCCGGGGTTCCGAAGAAGTGCCACACGTACGAGCCGTCGTCGGCGTCGAGCGCCACGACCGCTCCGCGGTTGCCGTCCGCGGCGTGCGCGTACACCAGGCCGTCGGAGTAGACGGTCGCGACCTTGCCGAGACCGCCCAGGTTCTCGCCGGCCGGGCCCGTGGGCTGGACCGCCCACACCTCTTGGCCGGTCTCCTGGTCCAGTGCCACGACGCGGCTCCCGCCCGCCAGCGTGAAGATCTTGCCGTCACCCGCCGAGACGCCGCGACGCGTCGACGACAAGCCGTACGAGCCTCCCTCCCACTTCCACACGGGTTCTCCCGATGCCCCGTCGACGGCGGCGACGCCGCCCGACGGCGAATCCAGATACAGGATGCCGTCCACCACGATCGGCGTCGTCTGCTGTCCTACCGCGGCGTTGGCCGGGGCGATGGCCGAGATGTGCGTGCGCCATGCGGGGCTCAGCTCCGACAGGTTGCCCTTGTCGATCTGCGTCAGCGCCGAGTAGTGCTGGTTGCCGAGGTTGCCGCCGACAGTGGGCATATCGGCGCCCGTCGGATCGAGACCGCTCAAGCCGGCGGGGGGCACCGGGGCGGCCGCGGGCAGGGCTGCGGCCGGTGCGGCGGCGATCGCCAGCGTCACCGCCAACGCTCCTATACCGAGGGACCCGAATCGGGTTCTGCGGGAAATGCGCATCGGTCACTCCTTCGTCGTCGTCGACCGGATGGGGCACACGAGTGCCCGGAGTCCTGCGGGGGGATGACGGCTCCGCCCATCGCGGAGGCGTCGTTGGTTCCGGAGGTTAGACACGCGTTCTCGTCTCGACAACGCCGCGGCCCACCGAGTGGTACGCCCGCCGGTCCGGTCCTCCACGGGCGAATCGGCCACCGGCCTACTGGGCGGGACGCGCGTTGCGATCTGGTCGACGGCGCCCTACTTTCGTCGCCGAGCCCGGGTGCGACGCGCTGATCGGACGAGCATCCGCACGATCAAAGGAGATCCCATGAAATCCCTACCCTTCGCTTCGGTCGCGCTCGCGGCTGTCGCGGCCCTCGGTCTCGGCCTGCTCTCCGGTGGAGCGGGATCGGCGTCGGCCGCCCCGATCGCCGCGACCGCCGACGCCGATCTGTCCGCCCCCGAGGTGACGCTCACGCCGCGCACGCTCGCCGGAAAGGCCTACCTGTCGGTCGCGGTCCGCAACACCGACGACGTCCCCGCCGCGATCCGGGTCGAGGCCGACTTCGGGACGAAGACGTTCCCGTCCGTGGCGCCGGGCGCGACCGCGACGGTCTCGTTGAACGCCCGGGTCATGCCGCTCCCGGCCGGGGAGGTCACCGTCACGGCGACCGCGCAGCGCGACGGGGTGCCGCTCACCGAGAAAGTCGAGGCGGCGTTCCCCTCGTTCTACGGCGTCTGCCGGGGCGTCGACCCCGAGTGCTACCGCGACGGTGGCAACGGCTGGGTCGACGGCGAGCAGAAGCGCGTGCTGATCTGGAGCCGCACGGCGGGTCCCCGTCACGCGCACCTGGGCACCGCGCTCGCCCCGGGGATGAATCCGCCGCTCGGCGAGAACAACGTCGCGCAGGCCGCGTTGAAGTCCTGGCTGGAGGGCCAGGGGATCGCCGTCGACTACACCGAGGATCTCACCCAGTTCACCGACCTCGCCCGCTACCAGACGGTCGTCTTCCTCAGCTCGAACCGCGACACCCTGAACGACCCCGGTCAGGATCGACTGGTGGAGTACCTGCGCGGGGGCGGCGGGTTCGTCGGCATTCACAATGCGTTCGGAGCCGAGTACGACTGGCCGTACTACGAGGGGCTTCTCGGCGGATCGAACTTTTTGAACCACGGGCCGAACCGCGAGGGCACCGTCGAGGTGATCAACGGTCGCGACGTGTCGACCGAGTTCATGCCGTCGACGTGGACCTTCAAGGACGAGTGGTACAACCTGCGCCCGTACCCCACCGGGGTGAATGTGCTGCTCAACGTCGACCAGGCCACCAGTGAGATGACGAACGACGGCCACGGCGCCGACCACCCCGTCAGCTGGTGCCAGTACTACGACGGCGGGCGCGCGTGGTTGACCACGCTCGGGCACGACATCGCGGCGTGGACCGATGCGCCCCTGCCGGGCGACGAGTTCTTCCAGCGGCACGTGATCGCGGGCATCGAGAGCGCCATGGGGGTGTCGCCCTTCTGCGCACCGTGATCGGCGGAAGACGGACCGGCGGGAGACGAACCGTTCGAAGACGGACTCGCTGAAGAACGGACCGGGATGCCACGCGCGCGGCGCGGCATCCCGGTCCGTGCGTCAGGAGTAGACGTGCGGGGCCAGCACGGCCACGTCGCGCAGGTTGCGGTACCGCTCGGCGTAGTCGAGGCCATAGCCGATGACGAAGTCGTTGGGGATGTCGAAACCGACGTAGCGGCAGTCGACCTGCACCTTCATGGCGTCGGGCTTGCGCAGCAGGGCGAGCACCTCGACCGATGCGGCGCCGCGCGAGGCGAAGTTCTCGAGCAACCAGCTGAGGGTCAGGCGGTGGTCACCCGTGAGGTCGATGGCGGGCTGGAGACCGACACGCTGACGCTGCCGGCGATCGTCACCACCGACCTGCGCCTGAACGAGCCGCGCTACGCCTCGCTGCCCAACATCATGAAGGCCAAGTCCAAGCCGATGGCGACGCGTGCCGCGGCCGATTTCGGCGTCGACATCGCAGCCCG
>JAAIGE0100625080.1_pt1 | contig 14167 bp, 12 predicted proteins | sample 6487951 | NCBI WGS metagenome assembly JAAIGE01 (sample SAMN13974128, study PRJNA590717) | phyllosphere metagenome | biome: tomato field; feature: multiple bacterial spot infested tomato fields; material: tomato leaves; isolation source: leaves from tomato fields | host: Solanum lycopersicum ... | reverse complement strand
CGGCCCCCAGAGGTTAATCGGTGACGATCAGGCTTCGACTTCGATCAGCACTTCGCCCGGGTTGACGCGGTCGCCCTTGGCCACGTGCACGGCTTTGACGGTGCCGGCGATCGGCGCCTGCACTTCGGTTTCCATCTTCATGGCTTCGGTGATCAGCACGGCCTGGCCAGCCTTGACGGTGTCGCCTTCCTTGACCAGTACGTCGACGATGTTGCCCGGCATGCTGGTGCTCACGTCGCCCGGTGCGCTGGCGCTGCGGCGTTTGCTGCCGGTGCCGCCGGCGACGTAGTCGTTGAGCGCCTCGAACACTACTTCCTCGGGCATGCCGTCGATGGACAGGTAGAAGTGGCGTTTGCCCTCGCCCTTCACGCCAACGCCAGTGATGTCCACGCGGTAGCTTTCGCCGTGCACGTCGATGATGAATTCGGTCGGCACGCCTGCACCGCCGGCTGCCGCCACGCCGCTGCCATCGGGAATCGGCAGCAGGGCTTCGGGTTGCAGGGTGCCGGCCTCGCGCTCTTCGAGGAACTTGCGGCCGATGTCCGGGAACATGGCGAAGGTCAGCACGTCTTCCTCGCTCTTGGCCAGCTCGCCGATCTGCCCGCGCAGCTTGTCCATTTCCGGCTTGAGCAGGTCGGCCGGGCGCACGTCGATCGCATCGATGTTGCCGATGGCCTGCTTGCGCAGCTGCTCGTTGACCTTGCCCGGCGCCTGACCGTAGCCGCCTTGCAGGTAGAGCTTCACTTCGTTGGTGATGGTCTTGTAGCGCTCGCCGGCCAGTACGTTGAAGAACGCCTGGGTACCGACGATCTGTGAGGTCGGCGTGACCAGCGGCGGGAAACCGAGGTCTTCGCGCACCCGCGGAATCTCCGCCAGCACTTCGTTCATGCGGTTCAGCGCGCCCTGCTCCTTGAGCTGGTTGGCGAGGTTGGAAATCATCCCGCCCGGCACCTGGTTGACCTGCACGCGGGTGTCCACGGCGGTGAATTCGCTTTCGAACTGGTGGTACTTCTTGCGCACGGCGTGGAAGTACATGCCGATTTCCTGGATCAGCGATAGATCCAGGCCGGTGTCGTATTCGCTGCCCTTGAGTGCGGCGACCATCGACTCGGTGCCCGGGTGGCTGGTGCCCCAGGCGAAGCTGGAGATGGCCGTGTCGATGTGGTCGGCGCCCGCTTCGACCGCCTTGAGCTGGCACATCGAGCCCAGGCCCGCGGTGTCGTGACTGTGGATGAATACCGGCAGGTCGATCTCGGCCTTGAGTGCCTTGACCAGGTCGGCCGTGGCGTACGGCGTCAGCAGGCCGGCCATGTCCTTGATGGCGATGGAGTCGATGCCCATGGCCTGCATGGCCTTGCCCTGGGCGACGAAGGCCGCGACGGTGTGCACCGGGCTGGTGGTGTAGGCGATGGTGCCCTGGGCGTGCTTGCCGCTGGCCTTCACCGCCTCGATGGCCACCTGCAGGTTACGCACGTCGTTCATGGCGTCGAAGATGCGGAATACGTCGATGCCGCTTTCCGCTGCCTTGGCGACGAAGGCACGCACCACGTCGTCGCTGTAGTGACGGTAGCCGAGCAGGTTCTGACCGCGCAGGAGCATCTGCAGCCGGGTGTTGGGCAGCGCCGCGCGCAGTTGGCGCAGGCGCTCCCACGGGTCTTCCTTGAGGAAGCGCACGCAGGCGTCGAAGGTCGCGCCGCCCCAGACTTCCAGCGACCAATAGCCGACCTTGTCGAGCTTGTCGCAGATCGGCAGCATGTCCTCGGTGCGCATGCGGGTGGCCAGCAGGGACTGGTGGGCGTCGCGCAGGATGGTGTCGGTAACCGTGATCTTTCTTGTCATGGTGCGTTCCTCACAGGCCGGCATGGGCGGCGATGGCGGCGGCGATGGCCAGGGCCAGTTCGCCCGGCTTGCGTTTGATCGAATAGTTCAACAGCTCTGGGTGGTTGTCGACGAAGCTGGTGTTGAAGCGCCCACTGCGGAATTCGTCGTTGGCGAGAATCTGCTGGTAGTAGGTGGCGGTAGTTTTCACGCCCTGCACGCGCATGTCGTCCAGCGCCCGGGAGCCGCGGGCCAGGGCTTCTTCCCAGGTCAGCGCCCAGACGATCAGCTTCAGGCACATGGAGTCGTAGTACGGCGGAATGGTGTAGCCGGTGTAGATCGCCGTGTCGGTGCGCACACCGGGGCCGCCGGGGGCGTAGTAACGGGTGATCTTGCCGAACGAGGGCAGGAAGTTGTTGCGCGGATCCTCGGCGTTGATGCGGAACTGCAGGGCGAAGCCGCGGTACTGGATGTCTTCCTGCTTGATCGACAGCGCCAGGCCCGAGGCGATGCGAATCTGCTCGCGGACGATGTCGATGCCGGTGATTTCCTCGGTGATGGTGTGCTCCACCTGCACCCGGGTATTCATCTCCATGAAGTACACCTCGCCCTCGGCGAGCAGGAACTCCACGGTGCCAGCGTTCTCGTAGCCCACGGCCTGGGCGGCGCGCACGGCCAGGTCACCGATGTAGGCGCGCTGCTCCGGGGTGAGCTGCGGGCTTGGGGCGATCTCGATGAGCTTCTGGTTGCGGCGCTGGATCGAGCAGTCACGCTCGTACAGGTGCACGGTATTGCCGAAGCTGTCGGCGAGGATCTGCGCCTCGATGTGCTTGGGGTTGACGATGCATTTTTCCAGGAAGACTTCGGCGCTGCCGAAGGCCTTGGTGGCCTCGGATATCACCCGTGGAAAGGCTTGCTCCAGTTCCTCGCGGCTGTTGCAGCGGCGAATGCCGCGGCCGCCACCGCCGGAGGTGGCCTTGAGCATCACCGGGTAGCCGATGCGGTCACCTTCGCGCAGCGCCTCGGCGATATCCGCGACGTTGCCCTCGGTGCCCGGCGTCACCGGCACGCCGGCCTTGATCATGCTGCGTCGCGCTTCGGTCTTGTCGCCCATGCGGCGGATGACGTCGGCGCTCGGGCCGATGAACTTGATGCCGCGCTCGGCGCAGATTTCCGCCAGCTCGGCATTCTCGGAAAGAAAGCCATAGCCGGGGTGCAAGGCATCACAGCCGGTTTCCACGGCCAGGTTCACCAGCTTGCGCGGGTTGAGGTAGCCGGCCAATGGGTCGTCACCGATGCCGTAGGCCTCGTCGGCACGTTTGACGTGCAGCGCCTGACGGTCGGCATCCGAATAGATGGCCACCGAACGAATGTTCATTTCGGCGCAGGCCCGCACGATGCGCACCGCAATCTCGCCACGGTTGGCGATCAGGATTTTCTTGATCACGAGCCAACATCCTCGATCACGTGAACAGGCAACCCTTGGAGGGTCGATATATGACCGAACAATTGCAGACCGGTCTTTGGTCAAACCCTACGCCGCTGTAACAATTAACCAAAATCAATATTTGTTGGGTTCTGCATAAGTAAAAACTTATGCTCTGCGAACAAGAAACCACCCGAGCGGTGAATAAAATTCGCAAGTCATTGTTACGCATGACCTTTCGGCAGCTTCAGGTATTTCGCTCGGTGTGCGATCAGCGCTCCTACAGCCGCGCCGCCGAAGAAATGGCCCTCACTCAGCCAGCCGTGAGCCTGCAGATTCGCCAGCTCGAAGAGCTGCTCGGCCAGCCTCTGTTCGACTACGTGGGCAAGAAGCTCTACCTGACCGAAGCCGCCGAAGCGCTGCAACGGGCCAGCGAGGACATCTTCGGGCGCCTGGAGAGCCTCGACATGCAGCTCGCCGACCTCAAGGGCTCGCTGCAAGGGCAACTGAGCCTGGCCATCGAATCCAGCGCCAAGTACTTCGTTCCCCACCTGTTCGCCGCTTTTCGCCGCGAACACCCGGAAGTCAGCCTGCAGCTCACGGTGGTCAACCACACCCAGGCGGTGAGGCGGTTGAGCGCCAACCGCGACGACCTGTTGATCATGTCCCAGGTGCCATCGGACATGGCCCTGGAATTTCTGCCCTTTCTCAACAACCCGATCATCGCCGTGGCGCCCCCGGACCATCCGCTGAGCCAGGCCGAGACCCTGCAATTACAGGACCTCTGCAACTGGCCGCTGCTGGTACGCGAGCCGGGCTCGGGCACACGCCGCGCCTGCGAGGAGTACTGCCACCAGAAGCGCGCCCACTTCGCGCAGATCCAGGAGGTCGGCTCCATGGAGGGCCAGCGCGAGGGCGTACTGGCCGGCCTGGGCCTGGCGCTGATTCCGCGCCACGCGGTGCGCCGCGAGCTGCAGCTGGGCCTGCTGCGCGAGCTGCCGGTGGCCGAGCTGCCGCTGTTGCGCAGCTGGTGCGTGCTGCACCCGCGCGGCAAGCACCTGTCGCCGGTGGCCCAGGCGTTCTTCAACTTCGTGCGCAACCAGCGCACGCAGATCGGCGCCTTGGCCGAGCAGTTCAGTGGCGTGGGCAATTCGCTGTAGGGCTTTCGTATATGATGGCCAGAGCTATTGTTTGGCAGGTGCCAATTGCCCTTATCCCCTGAAAATGCGCCCAATCTGGGTATCGTGCCGCCCGCGTCGGAGGTGATCACCCGGCACCTGCGCGACGCCATCGTCGCCGGCCGCTTCGCCGAGGATGAGCCGATCCGCCAGGACGAAATCGCCCGGCTGTTCAACGTCAGCAAGATCCCCGTGCGCGAGGCGCTCAAGCGCCTGGAGGCGGAAGGGCTGGTAGTGTTCCAGCGCAACCGCGGGGCGATGGTCACGCGGATCGCCGAGGCGGAGCTGGCGCAGATGTTCGAGGTGCGCATCCTGCTCGAGGACAAGGCGCTGCGCCTGGCGATCCCCAACATGACTGACGCGACCTTCGCCGAGGCCGAGCGCATCTGCGAAGCGTTCATCGGTGAGTACGACGTCGGCCGCTGGGCGGCACTCAACTGGGCGCTGCACGCCTGCCTTTACGAGCCGGCGCAGCGGCCCTATCTGGTCAACCTGATCCGCTCGATCCACGACAAGCTGGAGCGCTACCTGCGCCTGCAGATGAGCCTGTCCGAGGGCAAGGATCGCGCCGACCAGGAGCACCGCGAAATCATCGCCGCCTGCCAGGCCGGGGACGTGGAACGCGCGGCAGGGCTGCTCGAGCAGCACATCACCGGCGTATGCCGGAGCTTGTTCGAGCATTTGCCTGGGCGGCGGTGAGTCGGCGACCCCGCCAGACAGCGCTCTATCTTGTGCGGGAGCCGCCACCTCGCGGCGAATAACACTCACGACGCCGCTTTTGCGGAATGGCCACGATCGCTTCGCCCCGGGTCGGGGCTCCTACGGGTGTAATGACTTTTCACGATCCTGTGGGAGCCGTGACCTCGCGGCGAATGGCACTCACGACGCCGCTTTAGCAGGATGGCCACGATCGTTTCGCCCCGGGTCGGGGCTCCTACGGGTGTAATGACTTCTCACGATCCTGTGGGAGCCGCGCCCTCGCGGCGAATGGTCGTAACGACGTCGCTTTGCGGGATGGCCACGTCGCCTCGCCCAAGGTCGGGGCTCCTACGGATTTGATGATCGCTCGCGGCCCCGTGGGAGCGCGCCATGCGCGCGAAAAATCGCGGGTCCGGCGCACGCCCACCAACCCAGCTGCTCCGACTTCAAATCCGGTTCGACGCCTCCAGCGCCTTCAGCAGACGCGCGTCATGCCCGTAGATATCCGGGCGGAACTGCACCTGCCCGTCCGCGCCGACCTGGGCCGTCCAGTAGGCCATCAGGATTGGCACCGGTTGTGGCAGGTCGGCGCGCAGGGTGCGGCCGCTGTCCCACTGCTTGGCGATGCGCGCGCGCTCGGTTGGCGACGCGCCAGCGAGCAACTGATCGACCAGCTCGGTGACCCGTTCGATGCGCACGCAGCCCGAGCTGAACAGCCGCGGCAGGTTGTCGAACAGGCGCTGGCTCGGCGTGTCGTGCAGGTACACCGAGAACGGATTGGGGAAACGGATCGCCACTTTGCCCAGCGGGCTGTGTGCGCCCGCAGACTGGCGTACCATCACCCGCCCGGGGCGCTCCCAGTCGACGCCGCGCGGGTCTACCGGATTGCCTTCGTAGTCGATCACCTGCATGTGGTTGGCGGCCAGGTAGCCGGCCGCGTCACGGCGCAGCTCGGGCAGCTTGTCTTCCTTCAGGATGGTCGGCGGAATGGTCCAGGTCGGGTTGAGCGTCAGGTGGGTGATGCGCGAGCGCAGCAGCGGTGTCGGCCGGGCCGGGCGACCGACCTGGGTGCGCGCCTGCCAAGTGACGGCGTGGTCACGCAGGAACATCACTTCGGCGCCCGCCACGTCGATCAGCACGCTGGTCGGCTCGATCTCGTGGGACAGCCAACGCAGGCGCTCCAGATTGATGCGGATCTGATCCATGCGCTCGCTGGCGGAACGGTTCAACTCGGCCAGGGTGCCGGGGCCGACCACGCCGTCGGGCTTGAGCAGGTGGTTGCGCTGGAACGCCTTGACCGCCTCGACCAGCGCCGTGGAATACACCGACGTTTCCTCGGCGACCAGCGTCGGCGCGCCTTGAGACAGATCACCGTGCAGCTGCAGCCGCTGCTCCAGCAAGGGCACCCGGCCATCCACGGCGCCGGGCTTGAGCAGCGTGCCGCCGGGAATCGCCAGCCACTGCGGCAACTGCTCGCGGCGCAGTTCGGCGTAGCGCTGGCGCAATTGCTGGTAGGGGCCGAAATCCGGCCGTGCCTGGGCGAAGGCCTGGGCCGGGTCGGCCAGCCCCGCCTGGGCGATGGCCAGCAGCGGCGCCTGGCTCTGCTGCACCGCCATGCTCTCGGGCTCCCACAGTGGCTCGACCTTGGCCTGCTCGAGACGCCCATAGGACAGATCCCGCAAGGCCTGCAGATAAGCCGTAGTGGCGAGCACGTCGACACAGGCTTCGAGGCGTGGTGACGGGTCGCTGACCGCCGCCAGTTCGCGCAGCGGCTCCAGGTGATAGGCGCGCGGCTCCAGGCCATCGTCGGCCAACGCTTCCAGCTGGGCGAACAGTACGGGCAGGTTTTCCTTGTTCCACGCCGCTTGCGAGCCGCGCAGCAGGTAGAACGGCTCCAGCCATTCGCGATCCCTGGCGGAGAGTTCTAACACGGGCGTTACACAGCTCAGGCCGGGCTCGGCGAGCTGCTCCTGCAGCGGGCTGGGCGGCGGGGTATCGGCCAGCGCCAGGGGTGCCGTCAGGGCCAGTGCCCAGGCAGCGGTTGAAGAGGGAGAAAACAAGGCACCGCTCCAATTTACGACAGAGTGAATGACAGCCCGTCGGAATGGCCCGCGGGACAAGGGAACTCGGCTGCTAGAATCGCGGGCTTTGTTGTGCCCGCATCGCCTGGCGAAAGCGCGCCTCATCGAAGGCCAAAGCTCAGAGACTTGAAATGATGACCACGATTCAGCGCATTTGCTTAGCCTTTCTTTGCCTGGCGTTGCCCGTTCCGTCGGTGATCGCTGCCACCCTGGCGCCGGATCCGCTGCTCGAAGGCTTGTCTGCACAAGCGCCAGCGCTCGATCGCCAGGTGCTCAATCACGCCCTCGACGCGATGCGCTGCGCCATCAACAATGGTGCCGTACCTGCCCAGCGCCTGGCCGTGATCGACTTCTCCAAACCCTCCAGCGATCGCCGTCTGTGGATCTTCGACCTGACCAAGAAGCGCCTGCTGCTGCATGATCTGGTCGCCCACGGCCAGCAATCCGGCGACAACTTCGCCACGCGCTTCTCCAACCGCGAAGGCAGCCATCAGTCGAGCATCGGCCTGTTTCGCACCAGCGAAAGCTACACCGGCAAACACGGCTACTCGCTGCGCATGGACGGCCTGGAGCCCGGTTTCAACGACCTGGCACGCCAGCGCGCCATCGTCATCCACCCCGCCGACTACGTGAACCCGGCCTGGATCAAGACCCAGGGCCGCATCGGCCGTAGCCAGGGCTGCCCGGCGGTACGCCCGGAAGTCGCGCGCATGGTGGTGGACAGCCTCAAGGGTGGCCAATTCATGTTTTCGTACTACCCCGACAAGCGCTGGCTGAAGGGCTCGGCATTCATCAACTGCAAGCCGGCACTGGTCGCGGGCATCCTCAGCGCCAGGGAAGGCTGAGCCTTTCACCGCGCCTTTTCGGCGATCGCACCTCGATAGCGCGCTGCATCCGGCAGCGCCACCGCCTCTGTTACGGCGACTCCAAACCACCTTTTCAGCCCCATTGGCGCACTCTGCGACTACGGCCGAGGCACCGTCACGCCTGGGATTCGGCAATGCTTGCATATTGTGTATTCTGGTATACCATAATACCCAACACCAACCAGCCGAGGAGCTGCCATGAGTTTCGAGATTCGCAAGATCGTCAGCTACACAGAGGAAACCCTGATCGAAGGTGGCAAGGCGACCGACAAGCCGGTCACCATGGTCGGCCTGGCCGTCGTGATCAAGAACCCGTGGGTTGGCAATGGCTTCGTCGAAGACCTCAAGCCACAGATCAAGGCCAACTGCTCCGCCCTCGGCGAACTGATGGTCGCGCGCCTGACCGCTGCCATCGGCGGCGCCGACAAGATCGAAGCCTACGGCAAGGCCGCCGTGGTCGGCGCCGACGGTGAAATCGAGCACGCCTCCGCCGTCATCCACACCCTGCGTTTCGGCAACCACTACCGCGAGGCGGTGAAAGCCAAGAGCTACCTGTCGTTCACCAACAAGCGTGGCGGCCCGGGTACCTCGATCCAGATCCCGATGATGCACAAGGACGACGAAGGCCTGCGCTCGCACTACATCACCCTGGAGATGCAGATCGAAGACGCCCCGCGCGCCGACGAGATCGTCGTGGTGCTGGGCGCCGCCGACGGTGGTCGCCTGCACCCGCGCATCGGCAACCGTTATATCGATCTGGAAGAACTGGCAGCCGAGAAGGCGCAGTAATCGGGAGCAGGCCATGATTCGGCACCTCGCTGAACGTACCCCCGCCGGCACCAGTTACCGGGTGATCGGCCAGGGCCAACCCGTGGTATTGATCCACGGCGTGGGCCTGAACAAAGACATGTGGGGCGGCCAGGTCGTCGGCCTGGCCCAGCATTTCCAGGTCATCGTCTACGACATGCTCGGCCACGGCGACAGCCCGCGCCCCGCGGTAGACACCGACCTGGCCGGTTACGCCGACCAGTTGCGTGAACTGCTCGACCACCTCGGCCTGCCGCAGGCCATGGTGATCGGCTTCTCCATGGGCGGCTTGGTAGCCCGAGCCTTCGCGCTGCACTACCCGCAGCGCATCGGCGCCCTGGTGGTGCTCAACAGCGTGTTCAACCGCAGCCCCGAGCAGCGCGCCGGCGTCATCGCGCGCACCGCCCAGGCTGCCGAACATGGCCCGGACGCCAACGCCGAAGCGGCGCTGTCGCGTTGGTTCAGCCGTGAGTACCAGGCCGCCAACCCGGCGCAGATCGCCGCCATTCGCCAGACCCTGGCCGGCAACGACGCCCAGGGCTACCTGACCACCTATACGCTGTTCGCCACCCAGGACATGTACCGCGCCGACGACCTGGCCGAAATCCAGGTGCCGACGCTGATCGCCACCGGCGAGCTCGACCCGGGCTCCACGCCGCAGATGGCCGAACAGCTGGCGCAGTGCATTCCCGGCGCGCGCGCCGTGGTGCTGGCCGAGCAACGGCATATGATGCCGGTGGAATCGCCGCGCCTGGTCAACCAGATGCTGCTGGAATTCCTGGAAGAAGCCTGCCAGCTGCAAGACACCGCCAAGGGGATCGTCGCATGACACTCGCACGCTATCAGATGTGCATTGACGGCCAGTGGGTCGACGCGCAATCGGGCAAGACCTTCGAGAGCCTCGACCCAGCCCGCGCCCAGGCCTGGGCCGTGCTGCCCGACGCCGCCGGCGAAGACGTCGAGCGCGCCGTGCAGGCCGCCCAGGCAGCTTTCGAGAACCCGGCCTGGCGTGGCCTCAGTGCCACCGCCCGGGGCAAGCTGCTGCGCCGCCTCGGTGACCTGATCGCCGAAAACAAGGAAGCCCTGGCCCAGCTGGAAAGCCGCGACAACGGCAAGCTGATTCGCGAAACCCGCGGCCAGGTCGGCTACCTGCCGGAGTTCTTCCACTACACCGCGGGCCTGGCCGACAAGCTCGAAGGCGGCACCCTGCCCCTCGACAAGCCGGACATGTTCGCCTACACCACCCACGAACCGATTGGCGTGGTGGCCGGGATCATCCCCTGGAACAGCCCGCTGTACCTGACCGCGATCAAGCTCGCCCCGGCCCTGGCCGCCGGCAACACCATCGTGCTCAAGCCCTCGGAACACGCCTCGGCGACCATTCTCGAACTGGCCCGCCTGGCCCTCGAAGCCGGCTTCCCGGCCGGGGTGGTCAACGTGGTCACCGGCTACGGGCCAACCACCGGCGCGGCGCTGACCAGCCACCCGCTGGTGCGCAAGATCGCCTTCACCGGCGGCGCCGCCACTGCCCGCCACGTGGTGCGCGCCAGTGCCGAGAACTTCGCCAAGCTGTCGCTGGAGCTGGGCGGCAAATCGCCGAACATCATCTTCGCCGATGCCGACCTGGACAGCGCCATCAACGGCGTGGTCGCCGGCATCTACGCCGCCTCCGGGCAGAGCTGCGTGGCCGGCTCGCGCCTGCTGGTGCAGGACAGCATCTACGACGAGTTCGTCGAGCGCCTGGTCGAGCGTGCCAAGCGCATCCGCATCGGCAACCCGCAGGACGACGCCAGCGAAATGGGCCCCATGGCCACCGCCCAGCAACTGGCGGTAGTCGAAGGCCTGGTCGCCACAGCCGTGGCCGAAGGTGCGAAACTGCGCCTGGGTGGCAAACGTCCGCAGGTCGACGGCGAAGGCTGGTACTACGAGCCGACCCTGTTCGAATGCGACAGCCACTCGATGACCATCATGCAGGAAGAGGTCTTCGGCCCGGTCGCCTCGGTGATTCGTTTCAAGGACGAAGCCGACGCCCTGGCCATGGCCAACGACTCGCAGTTCGGCCTCGCCGCCGGCATCTGGACCCGCGACCTGGGTCGCGCCCATCGTATGGCCAAAGGCGTGCGCTCGGGCATCATCTGGGTCAACACCTACCGCGCCGTATCGGCCATGGCACCGATCGGCGGTTTCAAGAACAGCGGCTACGGCCGTGAAAGCGGCATCGATTCGGTGCTGGCCTACACCGAGCTGAAAACGGTGTGGATCAACCTGTCGCAAGCGCCGATGCCCGACCCGTTCGTGATGCGCTGAGCGCATCGAGGAAAAGCAAAATGATCGAACCCGGACTGTACAAATCCGTCATGGCCGCCTTCCCCTCCGGCGTGACCATCGTCACCACCCAGGGGCCCGATGGCGGTATCGTCGGCATCACCGCCAGCGCCTTCAGCGCGCTGTCCATCGACCCGGCGCTGGTGCTGTTCTGCCCCAATTACGCCTCGGACTCCTATCCGGTGCTGCGCGACAGCAAGCGCTTCGCCATCCACCTGCTGTCCGCCGAGCAGCAGAAGGAAGCCTACGCCTTCGCCGGCAAGGGCAAGGATAAGGCCGCCGGTATCGAGTGGACGCTCAGCGAACTGGGCAACCCGCTGCTGAACAACGCCGCGGCGATCATCGAGTGCGAACTGTGGCGCGAGTATGACGGTGGCGACCACGCGATCATGGTCGGCGCGGTGAAGAACCTGATCCTGCCCGAGAACGCCCCGGTGCCGATGATCTACCACCGCGGCAAGCTCGGCGCCCTGCCGGCATTTGCTTAATACCGACACAACTTCGCGAGCTAGAGCCCTGCAAGGCGCAACGACCAACGGGAGTAACAGCCAAAGGCTGACCCGAAGGGCGAGCGCCAGCGAGTAAAACAGGCGAGAAAGCGGCCGAGGTCGCGGCCGACTGTACTTTTGTACATGAGCATTTCGAGCCTGGTTTTAACGCCGCAGGGCCGACGCGCAGCAAGTTGTAGCCTTCTTTGGCCGTGCTCACTCACCCTCGAGCATGGCCTGTTTTATTCTGGAGCTGCCATGACGCCCGAAGCCTCGCGCCTGTTCCGCCAGCACGCCTACCTCGACGGCCAGTGGCTGACCGCCGATGAAGGCGGCACCCAAGCCATCTTCAACCCTGCCAATGGCGAAGAGATCGGCCGGGTGCCCGACATGGGCAGCGCCGAAACCCGCCGCGCCATCGCCGCCGCCAATGCCGCCTGGCCAGCCTGGCGGGCACGCACCGCCAAGGAACGCAGCGCCATCCTCAAGCGCTGGCACGCCCTGATGCTGGAAAACGCCGACGCGCTGGCCGAGATTCTCACCCTCGAGCAGGGCAAGCCGTTGGCCGAGGCCCGTGGCGAGATTCTCTACGCCGCCAGCTTCATCGAGTGGTTCGCCGAGGAAGCCAAACGCATCTACGGCGACACCATTCCCAGCCACAAGCCCGATGCGCGCATCGTGGTGACCAAGGAGCCGATTGGCGTGGTCGCCGCGATCACGCCGTGGAATTTCCCGGCGGCGATGATCACCCGCAAGGTCGGCCCGGCGCTGGCCGCCGGCTGCCCATGCATCGTCAAGCCGGCACCGGAAACGCCGTTCTCGGCCCTGGCCCTGGCCGCGCTCGCCGAAGAAGCCGGGCTGCCCGCCGGCCTGCTCAACGTGATCACCGGTGATGCGGTGGCCATCGGCAACGAGCTGTGCGCCAGCGCCGAGGTGCGCAAGCTGTCGTTCACCGGCTCCACGCCGATCGGCAAACTGCTGATGCAGCAGTGCGCCAGCACCCTGAAGAAGGTTTCCCTGGAACTGGGCGGCAACGCGCCGTTCATCGTCTTCGATGACGCCGACCTGGAGCGCGCCGTCGACGGTGCCATGGTCGCCAAATACCGCAATGCCGGGCAGACCTGCGTGTGCGTGAACCGCTTCCTGGTGCAGGACGGCATCCACGATGCCTTCGTGGCTCGCCTGGCCGAGCGCGTGGCCGAGCTGAAAGTCGCCGATGGCTTTACCGATGGCGCGCAACAAGGTCCGCTGATCAACGACCGGGCCGTGGACAAGGTTGCCGATCACGTCGCCGATGCCCTGGGCAAAGGTGCCCGGCTGGTCTGCGGCGGCGAGCGCCACGCCCTCGGCCACGGCTTCTACCAGCCCACCGTGCTGAGCGAGGTGACCACCGAAATGAAGGTCGCCCGCGACGAAACCTTCGGCCCGCTGGCCGCGGTGTTCCGCTTCAGCGACGAGGCCGAGGCGATCCACATGGCCAACGACACCGAATTCGGCCTGGCCGCCTACTGCTACACCCGCGACCTGGGCCGCGCCTGGCGGATGAGCGAGGCGCTGGAATATGGCATGGTCGGCATCAACGAAGGGCTGATCTCCACGGAAGTGGCGCCCTTCGGCGGCATCAAGTCCTCCGGCCTGGGCCGCGAGGGCTCGCACTACGGCATCGACGATTACCTGGAAATCAAATACACCCTGATGGGTGGGCTGTAGGGTCAGGCGACTACATGGCGGGCGCGGCCTTTCGTAGGGTGAACCGGGGCGCGTAGCTGACGCTTCATCCGTCCACCGCCCCGTGGTCGCAACGGTGGATGAAAAGAGCGTCATCCACCCTACAGCTGCTCTGCCTTCCAGCAGCCTCATCGCCAGCCAACCGGGAGAACCGACATGAGCAACGACAAGTACGAAAAGGGCCTGAAGATTCGCACCCAGGTGCTGGGCGAGGCCTACGTGAAGCGCTCGGTGGAGAACGCCGACGACTTCAACCGCCCGCTGCAGGAGCTGGTCACCGAATACTGCTGGGGGCACGTGTGGGGCCGGGAAGGCTTATCGATGCAGGAACGCAGCATGATAAACTTGGCCATGATTTCCGCGCTCAATCGTCCGCACGAACTGAAGCTGCACATTCGCGGCGCCCTGCGTAACGGTCTCAGCCGTGAGCAGATCCGCGAGATCCTGCTCCAGGTCGGTATCTACTGCGGTGTACCTGCCGCGGTCGACAGCTTCCGCATCGCTCGCGAAGCCTTCGCCGAAGCGGATGCCGAGCAGCAGCAACCCGAGGCATAACCGGCCAAGGCAATGCGATGAGTGCGCCCATACCTATAACGCGAGCACTAACCATGAAACGCCAGCCGATCGACGACAGCTTCAAGGTCAACCGCAATCCCGTGACCCTGCGGGAAATCGTTCTGGACAAGCTGCGCAGCGCCATCATGAACTTCCAGTTGCTGCCCGGCGATCGCCTGGTGGAGCGCGACCTCTG